>Ga0302321_100001596_pt1 | contig 19458 bp, 22 predicted proteins | sample Fen_T0_1_FD_202505 | JGI IMG/M metagenome (GOLD analysis project Ga0302321, IMG submission 202505) | Peat permafrost microbial communities from Stordalen Mire near Abisko, Sweden - Fen_T0_1 | ecosystem: Environmental > Terrestrial > Soil > Wetlands > Permafrost | place: Sweden: Abisko...
GACGCGCGTGACGAAGAATCTGGCCGGCATTGTCATTGACCGCGCCTACCGGATTGAAGATCAACCGGCGCTGACGATCCTGTACCAGTTGCTGCGCGAGGAGGGTTTGTTTCTGGGTTTGTCCTCCGGCATCAATCTCGCCGGAGCGGTGCGTTATGCCCAAGAACGCGGGCCGGGGCAGACGATTGTGACCATCCTGTGCGATTCCGGTTTGAAGTATCAATCCAAGCTCTTTAATCCCGCCTGGCAGGCTGAGCATAACTTAAATTCCGAGCTTCCGCTCGAATCCATTTTAGCCGGTCATGCCTAAAATCTCCCAACGCTACTGGCTCACTTTTTCGCCTGATCGCGCCAAGCGACCGCTGATCTGGGAGTTGAGCCAAAAATTTGACGTGGTCTTCAACCTGCGCAGCGCCAACGTGACGGAGGAAGTGGGCATCATCGCCCTGGAACTCACCGGGGAACCCAAGGTGATTGCCGCTGCGATCAAGTGGTTTCGCCTCCCGGGCGTGGAAGTGAATCCGATCAAGCTTAATGTGATCGCGAGTTGACCCCGTTGGCGCCGCCGCCGGCAGCGCATTTTTTTACAAATCATTTGACAACGGGAACAATTGCGCCACAACAACGACATTTAGACTCGTTATTTATTTTCTGTTTTTAATCTTGAAGTTATTGTTTCAGGACGGAATCGGTGACATTTTAAAACGGATGGTTTTATTTTAAGCCGAATAACGACAATAACAGTTGTATATAGTTTATGAGCCAGAACCTGCCCGTGGCGACAGTATTTCTTCAAATGCTCTAAAAAGACTGTCAGGAGGGGCTGGGGGAATATATGCTCCAACTTCGATAAGTTAATGAATTTCGTGTTTTTACGAAACCATAGTTTTCAGCGGTTAAATGACGATTGGCAAAAAACAACAATATATGAAAATGTGCGCATCCTGGGGACGGGGCCGGTCAGCGTGGCCAGCGGTCCCGGCCTAAAAGCACCCGCCGCAACTGCCATGTTCTTGATTGTCAATCCGCATCCTTGGTAATGCTCCAAAAGCTCCACACATTTCGGCGCTGGGCGGGCGTGGACCGGGCGGTGTTTTTTTCCAATGCCGCCCAGTTCCTACGCCTGATCACCGGGCCGATGACGATGGCCCTGGTGGTGCAATACCTGACACCCGAAATCCAGGGTTACTACTACACGTTTGCCGGCGTGGTCGCCCTGCAGGTTTTTTTGGAAATGGGATTTTCGCAAAACATCCTCCAGTTTGCCTCGCATGAGTTTGCCAAGCTCCGCTTCACTTCCGGGCAAACCGTGGCGGGCGATCCGGCCGCCTTGTCCCGCCTGATCTCGCTCGGCCGGCTGGCCTTTGGTTATTACGCGGTCGCCGCGGTGATTGTTCTGCTGGCCATCGGCATCGGCGGACAGATCTTTTTTACCGTCTCGGATCATCATAACGAGGCCCGGTTGGTGGCGGCGGCCGGCGCGAACACCGCCGCCAGCATCTCCGCCCTGGCCGGACATCAGCCCGTGGCCTGGCAAGGAGCCTGGTGGCTGATTGCGAGCACCGCCGCGCTGGCACTGCTCATCAATCCGGCGTGGGCGCTATTGGAGGGCTGCAACCAGATCGCGGTGATTGCGCAATTCCGTTTCTGGGCGTCCCTGGCCACTTTTGCCGTGAACGCGCTCGGCCTGATCGCCGGGGCGGGCATTTACGCGGCGGCCATTGGTTCCGTGTGCAGCCTGCTGGCTGGCATTGTGTACCTGGGCCTGCGCTGGCGCCCGTTTCTGCGCCAATTTCTGAACCGCCCCCAGCATGGAGAGGTTTCTTGGAAACATGAAATCTGGCCGTTTCAATGGCGAATTGCCGTCAGCTGGGCGTCCGGATATTTTATTTTTGACATCGTCAACCCGGTGGCGTTTTATTTTTGTGGCGCGGCGGAGGCCGGCCGCCTGGGCATGAGCCTGCAAATCACCCGCATGATTCTCAATGTGGGCATGACGTGGATCACCACCAAAGCCCCGCAATTCGGCATGTTGATCGCCGCCCGGGCGTGGGCGCAACTGGATGCCCTCTGGCGGCGCAGCACGGTGCAAGCGCTGGTGATTTGTCTGTTGGGCATGGTTTCGTTCCTGGCGGTCGTTCCGTTTATCGGCCAGCTGCTGCCCAAGCTGCCAGCCCGGCTGGCACCGCTAGGGGTGAATGTCTGGCTGGCCGGGGCCATGCTGGTGCAACTGCTGATCTGTGCCATGGCCATGGAACTGCGCGCGCACAAACGCGAGCCGTACATGTGGCTCTCCGTGATCAACGCCGTGCTCAGCGTGGGTTTCATGCTGCCGCTCACCCGTTATTGGGGCATCTCCGGCGAGGCGCTCGGTTATGCGCTGGCGATTGGAGTGGTGTTTTTTCCCGCCCTGAGAATTTATCAGGTCCAGCGCCTGGCCTACCGCCACGGCACCGACCCGCTGGTCGTGCCAATCCGCCCCGCGGGACCGGAAGCAAACCACCCATGAATGCCATCCTGACCATTGCCATCCCCACCTACAACCGGGCCGCCAAATTGCAGGCCCAGTTGGAACGGCTGCTGCCGCAATTGACGGCGGAAACCCGGTGCTGCGTTTACGACAATGCCAGCACGGATGCCACCCAAATGGTGGTGGAAAAATTCCAGTCGCCCTACCTCACCTGTACCAGCGCCCCCTGCAATGGCGGAGGCGGGCGAAATTTTTTGCGGTGTTTTGAAGAGTGTCAGACCGAATGGCTGTGGATCTTGAGCGATGATGATGTGGTGTCCCCCACAGCCGTGGCGGATTTGCTGGCGCTGCTCCCGCCATGCCAGGCGGATTTCATCCACACCTCCACCCATTTCGGCAATTACACGGCCGACATCACCATCGGGGAAGTCGCGCAACTGCTCACCCAGGCCACCGGCTGTTCATTGCTCTGGATTCCGGCCGGAATTTACCGCGTGCCCGCCTTTCGCCCGCTCATGATTGTTTTTGCCGACAGCCTTTCCACTTGGGCCTCCCACTGGATCGTGGTGATGGGACTGCTGGAACGACAAAAAAAAACCGTCCTGTTAACCCGCACCAACCTAGTGGTTTCACCCGCCTGGAGTGCGCCGCGCTGGCCGAGTCTCGATTTCATCATCCGGTTCAGCCTGGCGCCCGAATTCCTGCAAAGCCAAAAGAACCAGGCCTTGATGGCCCAGTGCATCTACAGCCAATTTTACCACTGGGCGATGTTGTTGGGTTTGCGCGAGGTGCACGACCGGGCCACCGTTCAGCGCTGGCAGCGCATCCGGCACCAGTCCCGCCGCATGCTCAAAGCTTACGGCGCCAGGTCGCCCGTCTGGGATATCATTTACACCAACCAATGGCATCGGGCCGGCAACCGGATAACCGCCTTGACCGCGGTTCATCATGCCTTGATGATTCTGATCCTGTCCTGGTGTCCGGCAAAATTGTTTTTGCCCGTTTTAAAGTGGCTGCCAAAACCACGTTGGGGCTGGGAGTTGCTGAATCCCAAGGACAGCACGGCGTCGCTGGTGCGTGAATTGTAAATTTACCGGCGAAAGAGGTGTCCACAAATGACATTTACAACCAGGCAACACGATGCCGGCAGGCGTGGCTGCGGGAGGACCGCCGCACGGATCTGACGGCGGATCTTTTGCGGCCCGCCAGGTATGCGAGTTGGTTGCGAGAAACTGACCAAGGCGGGCGGGAAACCACCCCGTCAGTTTTTAAATTTTATGAACGATGATTTTCCCCGTTTGCTGGTGGCCACGGAGTTCCCCCCCAACGGCGGCGGCGGCGGCGCGGCCATTGCGCGGCAAATGCTCAAGGGCTGGCCGGTGGAAAAGTTGTTTTGGTGGAGTTGCTCGGCAGAGGTCGACACCTGCTTTGGCCAGAAAGTGGCGGCGCATTCCAGCGCGCAGATCCCACAAAAGCTCTATCCCCACCGGCGCTGGCGGGAACAAAAAGGCTGGTTGCTGGAACAGGTTTGGACCCCTTGGGCCGCCCGCCATTTCCGCCAAACCGCGGCGGCCTTCCAGCCGGAGGTCATCTGGCATATCCCCCACGCCTGGAGCATTCCGCCCCTGGCCCGAGTGCTGCCCACAATCCCCGCCGGCGTTCATGTTTCCCTCCATGATTACATGGATATTGATGCCTATATTACACGTTTTGGCCGCGACCGCTGCCAGCGGCTGGCCCGCCTGGCGGATCAGGTGTATGCCAGCGCCACCACGCGCGATGCTATTGGTCAGGCCATGCTCGCCGACCTCCAGCAACGCACCGGCCAAACCGGCAGGGTGATCCGGGCCGGCCTGGAAGCGGCGGATTTCGACTTTCTGAACACCCCGCCCGCACCCAAGCCGGACGGCGTGCGCATTGCCTACGCGGGCTCCATCCAGGTCGAAAGCGTCTTTCCCGTGTTTATCGCCGCGCTCAATAAAATCCGACCGCAACTGCCCGCGCCCGTATCACTGGAATTTTACGGCACCGGCAATTACCACGAGCGGGCCTGGTTCGACCCGGCCTGGATGACCGGGCATGGAAATCTCCCGCTGCCCCAGCTTGCCGCCGCCTTGAAACAATGCACCTGGGGGTTTGCGCCGATGGATTTGACCGATGGCGACCCGCGCTACAATCGGTTCAGCCTGCCGACCAAGTTCATCAGCTATCTGGCGGCGGGGCTGCCCATCATCACGATGGGCCACCCGGAGAGCAGCGTCGTCAAAATGGCCACCGCGCATGCGGTCGGCATTTGTCTGACGACAGCGGATGAATCCGAGCTCGCCGCACAATTGCTGGCAACCCTGGGCCAACCCGGTCCGGGAGCGAAATTCCGCGCCGCCATCCAGCATTGCGCCGCCACGGAGTTTGATGCCGTCAACATGCGCGAAACACTTCATCAATGTTTGCAGCAATGTGCCCGCCAGCGACCCCGCCCATAGCGGCAGGCAGCCACGGTCGGTTGGCGAAGGTAAATGCCATTGCGCGAAACGAGGCCGCGTGGTAAACGGTGGCCGCAAAATGAAGATTTCCAACGATTACCCGGCCTTCAAGCCACCAGCTCGCGGTGGGGCCGGCCAGGTCACGGGCAAACTCACGCAGCGCGAACCCGACCGGGCGGAGGCGGTGGCGCGCCCACCCCGGGCGCAAATGATTTAGCCGTCAAATCAAGCCCGCCCTGCTCATGAAACTTAAGCTTTTTGCCCTGCGGCTGCTGGCGGCCGCGATGGCCAGCTATCGCCAAGGTCCGGCGAGGCCAGAACTGGACCGGCGCCAATTGCGGCAGGCCCGGGTGGCCATTGTGAAACTGGATGGCATCGGCGATTTCATCCAAGCCACGAGCTTTCTCCGCACTTTCAGGCGCGAGCTGCCCCAGGCGGACGTGACGGTGTTTTGCCGGCAGCCGGTGGCCGAGTTCGTGCGTCAGCAGTTTCCCGGCTGGTCGGTGGTGGCGGTGCCCTGGCAAAGAGCGGTGCGGGAAATCCTGCTGGACGGAGCCATCCGGCGGCGGCTCAAAGCCGGCCCGCCCTTCGACCTGCTGCTGGATTTGCGCGCCTACCGTGGTTTCTGTGAAACCACCATGGCAAGCTGGATTCCCGCCCGGCAAAAGATTGCCTTTAGAAATCCCGACTTGCCGGCGATCCGCTGGTTGCGCCTGCCCAAAGATGAACGCATCTATGATCATCTGCTCGAACTGCCAACGGTGGCCGCCCCCGGCATTCCCCAGGACCTGCAAAACCATCGCACGCTGGCAACCTGGCTTTTTCCGCAAACACCCGGGGCCGGCCAATCGCTGCCCCAACTGACCATGGACCGGGCGGCACGCGAACAGGTGGCGGCGCTGCTGGAAACCCGCTTCCAACTGCCGCGCGAAAAACCTTTCCTGCTCGTCTGTCCCGGCACCTCCACGCCCCGGAAGGAATATCCGGTCGCCGCCCTGGCCGAAGCCATCAGGCAGGTCATGCTCACCCACCCCATGCCGGTGGTCATCGCCGGCAGCCCGGCCGACGAACGCACCACCAAACCACTGTCCCAGCTGTTGAGCCAACAAGGCCCGGTGGTGGATGTCAGCGGGGTTTTTGGGCTGGCCCAACATCTGGGTTTGATTTCCCTGTCCCGGGTCGTGTTGTCCATGGACACCTGCCATGCCCATTTTGCGGGAGCCATGGGCACACCCGCCGTGGTGATTTTGGGCGGCGGTCACCATGGTTTTTTTGCCCCGTGGGGTGAATCCCAGACCTTCCGGTGGCTGACCAACCGGCTGCCCTGCTATGGCTGCAATTGGGAGTGCATTCATGACCGGCTGCTTTGCATCGAAGATATTTCCCCGGGGGTGATTGCCAAAAATGTGGTCGAGGTGTTGAACTTGAGCGCCCGGGTCTGAAATACAATCGGGCCGCCCGGAGGCGCACCACCGCTTCATCTCAGCGAATACAGACTGCCGCTCAACGCGCGGATTCGGCCGCGCGTTGCCGGTGGCCGCGCGTCCCTTCAGGGCGCAAACGTCCGCACCACCCGGGCCGGATTGCCGGCCGCCAGGGAATTTTCCGGGATGTCCGAACTGACGACACTGCCGGCCCCGATGACGGAGCGGTTACCAATTTTTACGCCCTTCAAGATGATGCTTCTGGCCCCGATAAACACATAGTCGCCTATTTCCACGGGCGCAGATTTCACCGGTTGGCCGGCATCGAGGGGGAACCCATGAAAATCCGAATCCATAATCAGACAATCCGCCCCGATGAGCGTGTGTTTGCCGATCGTGATGCTGACAAAACTGGACAGGACGGAACTGCTGATGCCGACCCCTTCCTTAAGGATGATGCGGGCGGCGGCGGTGTTGGTAATGAGGCTGACCCGCCGCGCGGGAGCGAGCGGATTGAGCCGCGAAAGCGAGCAGAGCGAAACGTCATCGCCCATTTGCACCACGGAACCCGGCTTTAGCCGCACCTGCGGAAATCCGTGAATCCATCCCCCCCGGCCGAGGCGCACGCCACGGCTTTTGAGCCACAGCCGGCCGAACCAAGTGAGTAGTTTGAGCAGAATCACATGCATGAAAAATATGAGGCGGTTTGCCGCGGTCAACTTTAGCGCCCCGACCGGCTATTTCAAGCCGCCGTTTGGGTGGTTGTTTTAGCTGACAACTTGACCTTACCCCTATTCAAAATTGGCGCGGATCACGAATTACTCCCGATTTTAACCCGAACTCCGAAGTAGTGCGCGCAATTCCGGGCCGCGCCGCCCTTGAGCCAGGCACCCTGCCCGCAATGCGACCTTGTTTCTTCGGAGTTCGGGTTAAAATTGGGGTTGTTTTCGACCCGGCGCCGGTTGAAAAATGGTTCTTCGCTATTTTCGATGAAATAGGAGATTGGATTTCAGTTTTCGAGGACTGGCCGGAAGGAATCCAAGGCTGCGCCCGAGCCATGGTCGCCGCCACCTGGGCTGACAATGGGCGACCACCACACCAGCCCTAGGCAGGGCATGGAGTTACGCTTTGCCAACAGCCCCCCCCCGACCAGCGGTTTGATGGCCGCAACCACTGCGGCTAAATAAGCCTCGCCTACCGGCATTGAATGCGGGCAATGCCGGTAGGCGGAGTTTACCCATGAACAATGGGTTTGGCCAGCCAATTTTCCGAGGTGCCAAGGATTGCCGCGTGCGGCGAACCTGCCGAGTTGACTTACCACGCACGCCGCCAGGTATTAACCCAAAGATGATTGCCCGCCCTGGGCCGATGCTTTTGACCAAATCTCCGGCGCGTACGTGTTTGTTAATAAGCCATGACGAGTAGGCACGGACAGCCGAAAGCGCGGTTCCGAACGGCGTCAATTGCCGGGCATATCGCGCATGGACATTTCGCCGCGAGCCGGCGGGCACAGGCCTGCCGCCGTCCGTTGCAACCCAGGCCAAGATTTTTTTATCTTTCACATAATTTTCGCTTGCGCGAATCACCAAGGTGATTTAATCATAAACCATATGGTTAAATGTCCGCCCCGATTGTTGAACCGCACCTTTGCCGCGCTGGCCGATCCCACGCGCCGGCGCATCCTGGAGCAACTGGCGCAGGGAGACCGCTGCGTCACGGAACTGGCCAAGCCTTATGCCATGTCGCTGCCGGCGGTCTCGAAGCATTTGCGGGTGCTGGAGCGCGCCGGGCTGGTGCGCCGGCGGCGGCGCGGCCGGATGCACTCGCTGAAACTTGAGGCCAAACCGATGCAGCAGGCCCAGGAATGGATCGAGGTGTACCGCCACTTCTGGGAAGAGCGCTTTGACCGCCTGGATGCGTATTTGCAGGAACTACAGGCCAAGGAGAAACCGCATGAGCTCAAAAAATAATCTGGCGACCGACGGTTTTGGCCGGGAATTCCTCATCACCCGCGAGTTCGACGCACCGCGCGAACTGGTATGGCGGGCGTGGACGGAGCCGCAGCACCTCGCGCAATGGTGGGGGCCGCACGGCTTCACGAATCCCGTGTGCGATTGGGAGGCCCGGCCGGGCGGAAAAATTTATGATGTGATGCGGGCGGCCAATGGCATGGAGTTCCCCATGCACGGCGAGTTTCGCGAATTGGTCGCGCCCGAACGTCTGGTGCTGGCCTGCGGCGCGCTGGACGAGCAGGGAAGACTGCTGTTTGAAATGGTGCACACCGTCACGCTGGCCGGGCAGGACGGAAAAACCAAGCTGACCATCCGCTCGCGCGTCACGATGACCACGCCCAGCGCGGGCAAATACCTTGGCGGCTACGAGGCGGGCATGACGCAAAGTCTGGAAAAGCTGGCCGCGCATCTGGCCCAAAAGAGCGTGCCGTTCGTCATCGAGCGGACGTTTGACGCGTCCGCCACCCAGGTCTGGCAGGCCATCACCGACCGGGAAATGATGAAGGAATGGTATTTTGAACTGGCCGAATTCAAGCCGGAGACAGGTTTTGAATTTGATTTCACCGTGGAGCACAAGGGCATGAAATATTGCCACCGCTGCAAAGTCACGGAGGTGATGCCGCAAAAGCGGTTGGCCTACACCTGGCGTTATGACGGTCATGCAGGTGATTCGCTCGTAATTTTCGACCTGTTCGCGGAAGGGGAAAAAACGCGGCTTAAGCTGACCCATCTGGGTCTGGAATCCTTCCCACCCCTGCCGTGTTTTGCCCGGGGAAATTTTGCCGAAGGCTGGACGCAACTGATTGGCACTTCACTCAACGATTTTTTAAAAACCTCAGCGCAACCATGACCAACCAACAAAACGATTCAATGGCCGACCGGGAGATTGTCATCACGCGGGAGTTCAATGCGCCGCGGGAACTGGTTTGGGCCGCCATGACCGATCCCCAACAAGTTGTCAACTGGTGGGGACCGCGCGGGTTTACCACGACCATTGAGACGATGGATTTCCGCGTGGGCGGCGTGTGGAAACACGTGATGTGCGGGCCGGATGGAGTCAAGTATCCCAATAAAAGTACTTTCAAGGAAATTATACCGCTGGAGCGGATCGTGTATGCGCATGGTGGCGGAAGGGAAACGGGGCCGGGCGCTTCGTTCGTCGCCACCTGGACATTTGAAGCCCTGACGCCCAACCGGACGCGGATGACAGGCCGGATGGTCTTTCCTTCGGCCGCGGCACGCGATCTGGTGGTTCGGGAATTCGGTGCGATCGAGGGTGGCCGGCAAACATTGGAACGGCTCGGCGAACATCTGGCCGAGGCGTTGTGTGCGCCGTTCAGCATTGCCCAAGAGTTCGCCGCACCGCGTGAACTGGTCTGGCGGGCGTGGACGGAACGCGAACGCCTGCAGCAATGGTTCGGGCCGAAAGGCGTTACCATCCCCGTGGCGCGGCTGGATTTCCGGGCGGGCGGCGAATTCCATTATTGCCTGCGCGGGCCGGATGGCAAAGAAATGTGGGGCAAGTGGATTTTCCGGGAAATCATGGCGCCGGAAAAAATCGTGCTGGCCAATTCCTTTTCGGATAAGGACGGCAACCTGGCCCGCCCACCCTTTCCCGGCGCGTGGCCGCTGCAAATGGTCACCGAAACGACCTTCACCGAAGGCGATGGTAAAACCAAGGTGACCTTGAAATGGCTGCCGCTGGATGCGACGGCGGAAGAGATCAAAACCTTCAACGACATGCGGGGCAGCTTCACCCAAGGCTGGACGGGAACCTTCGAGAAATTGACCGAATACTTAAAATCGGCCGGACTATGACCCATAAAAAAACGGCGGGCCACACGCTCGTCATCCAACGGACTTTTGCCGCGCCGCGCGAGCTGGTGTTCGCCGCGTGGACCGATGCCGCACACGTCAAAAACTGGTGGGGGTGCAATCAATTTCCCGCCCGCCACATGGAGATGGACCCGCGCCCGGGCGGTGCCTGGCGCGGCTGCCTGCGTGCGGATGACGGCAGCGAAATCTGGCTGGGCGGCCAGTTCCTTGAGGTGGATCGGCCGGAGCGGCTGGTGTTTACATTCGTGCGCGAGGCCGCGCCCGGCCTGGGCATTGAGCCGGTGGATACCCGGGTGACGGTGACGTTCACGGAACGCGCCGGGGACACCATGATGGATTTTCGCCAGGAGTTTTTCGCCACGCCGGAGTTGTGCGACAGTCATCAGACCGGCTGGAGCACCGGCTTTGACCGGCTGGACCGACATTTTGCCGCTCACCATGTCAGCAACAACCAACCAACAAACCAACCCTCATGAATAATACGCACATCAATCCGTACCTGATCTTCGGTGGCCGCTGCGAAGAGGCGCTCGCCTACTACCGCACCGCACTCGGCGCAGAAGTGGAACTGCTCATGCATTACAAGGACTGCCCCGAACCGATGCCGCCCGGGATGCTGCCGGCAGACTGGGAAAGCAAAGTCATGCACACGACGTTTCACATTGGCAACACGACGCTCATGGCCTCGGACGGATGCGAGGCGGGTGCAAACTTTGGCTGCTTCTCGCTGCATCTCGCAGTGGCAACGGAAGCCGAGGCGGACCGTGCGTTCGCCGCGCTCGCGGCTGGCGGCGAGGTCAAGATGCCGCTGACGAAGACGTTCTGGTCGCCACGTTTCGGCATGTTAACGGATCGATTCGGCCTGGGCTGGATGATCAGCGTCCCGGCCAATTCGTAAAATTTAGGGCGTTGCCATCAATGTCCCGGCCACCCTTTAAATCGCGCTCATGAAAAAACATCTCCCGACCATCGCGGGCATTCTGCTCGGACTGTTGTTTCTGCTGTCGAGCAGCATGTTCCTGCTCAAGCTGGCGCCCATGCCGAAGTTCCCGGAAGGCTCGCCCATCGCCATGTTTATGGGAGCCTTCGTGCCGACGGGCTATATGACCTTCGTCAAACTCTGCGAACTGGCTGGCGGCGTGCTGGTGGCCATCCCGCGCACGCGCAATCTCGGCCTGCTGCTGCTTGGCCCAATCATCGTGAACATCCTCGTGTTTCATACTTGTGTCACGGGCGGCGAGGGCTTGTTGAACCCGATGCTGGATATCATTGTCGTGCTGGCGTTGTACCTGCTCTGGGTGGGACGCAAACAATTCACCGGTCTCTTGAATTAAAATCAAAAACCTATGATCAACTACATTTTACTGGGCCTTTTGCTGCTGGTGGGCGGCTTTATCGTGCTGGCTGCGATGCAAGCGGATGAATTTTGTGTCACCCGGTCCGCCCGCATCGCCGCCGCACCGGATAAAATCTTCCCGCACGTGAATGAACTGCGCAACTGGGAGGCCTGGTCGCCCTGGGCAAAACTGGATCCGCAGGCGCGGAGCACCTTCGCCGGCCCGGCGGCCGGGGTTGGAGCGACGATGTCGTGGCAGGGAAACAACAAGGTGGGCGAAGGGCGCATGACCATCATTGAAAGCAAGGCCGCCGAGTTGGTCGGGTTCCAGCTTGATTTCCTCCGGCCCATGAGAGCCACCAACACGGCGAAATTTACCTTCCAATCCGAGGGCCGGCAAACGGTGGTGACCTGGAGCATGTCCGGCAAAAAAAACTTCATGAGCAAGGCGTTTGGCTTGATCATCAATTGCGACCAGATGGTGGGGCGCGATTTTGAAAAGGGGCTGGCCAGCTTGAAGGCGTTGACGGAAGCGGGTTGATCTCGAGGCCGCTGGCGCGCGGCTTCGCACGCCCGGCGAAAAGGGAGCATCTGGTTGCGCAGCGGCCAAACCGAACACGGACGAACAGGGGGGGAACCGCAGGCGGCAACGCGCAGAGGATTGCGCGCCGACCAAGCGCGGGTCGCAGCAAGCTGCCCCCGGACGAATATGGGGAGGAGAACCGGCTTCCTCGGCACTTGAATTTAACACACCTCTTTCGTCCGGAATCGCCACCATGCGAGCAAGAGCATGCAAATGATAAAGTCGAACGCATACAGGGTCAGCAAAACGACATCGTTTCCCTTCAACACACTCCCCTGAAGAATCTGCGTGAAAACGTTAAACGGGGCGTAACTGGGCAGGAGATAGTAAAGTGGATTGCTGGTTGAATACAGGCCGTTGCCGGCCACGAAGGCGATCACGCAACCAATGGTGGGATGCATGAAAAGGGACAGCAGCATCGCCAGCGACCCCAGCATGAGCTGCCGGCAAAACATCAGCCACGGCGCATACTTCATGATCGGACTCAGCTCCACATGGGAGGACGCGGAGAACAAAAGGATCGCGAGGCTGGCAATCACGGCGTACGCGGCCATCACCGCCACCCCGCCGAGATATTTTCCCAGCAGATACTGCAGCCGGCTCACGGGCTTGGAAAGCGTCAGGCGAATGGTGCCCCGGCGAATTTCCGACGACACAGCGGTGCTGAAAATGAACAGCGCCACGAGGCTGCCGCCAAAAGAGCTGGCCGCATAAAAAAAGCCCTGGACCATCGAGGCCCCCTGCTCCATTGCCTCGTCCAGTTTTTTCCGGTCGTCGGCGCTCATCTTTTGGAAGACCGGCGAGTTGGTCTCCATTTCCGTGGCGGCGAACTGATTGGAAATATTGGCGCGCGTCCGCCCCATGATCATGGAAAAGAAGATGGTCATCACGAGCGAAACCAACATCAGGGCGATCAGCAGGCGGTGATGCAGCAAGGCCCGGACACTGTCGCCCGCAATGAGAAAAATGAGCTTCATAGTTTTGGGGGCTTGCCAATTGAGGCCAGAAAGATGTTTTCCAAGGACTGGGTTTCCACGGCCGATGCCTCGGGCTGGAGGCCGTGCTGGCGCAACAATTCATCAATCATGTCGCGCATCGCCAGGTCCACGCACTTGACGGTGACTTGGCCGTTCAGCATGGTCACTTCGGCCGGCGACCGGGACAGCGCCTCCAGCACGGCGCCCGGAACCTGGCGCAAAACCAACCGGGTGCTTTTGCCGGTGGAAAGCTCCTGCAGCGAACCGACACGCTTCAATTCGCCCTGCTCGAGAATCGCCACCCGGTCGCACACCGATTCGAGTTCGGATAAAATGTGGGAGCTGATGAAAATGGTTTTCCCCCGCCGTTTCAGCTCCAGGAGAATATCGCGAAACTCCTTTCGTCCCACGGGATCCAGGCTGGCGGTGGGTTCGTCCAGAATGAGGAGGTCAGGATCGTGCAACAGCGCCTGCGCAAACCCGAGCCGCTGCAACATGCCTTTGGAATATTTGGAAACGGACTTCGCCGCGGCAGCTTCCAAACGGAGCAGACAGAGCAACTCATCAATGCGCGCCTGCCGGGTCTGGCTGGGCACGCCCAGGAGGGCCGCATAAAATTCCAACAATCCGCGCCCGGTATAATAATCGTGCAGGTTGACGGATTCGGGCAGATAACCCAGGCGGCGATGAACCCGGCAATCGCCCACGGGCTGATCGAACAAACGGGCGGTGCCCGAAGAGGGGCGAATCAACCCCAGCAGCAGGAGGATGGTGGTGGTTTTGCCGGCTCCGTTCGGCCCCAGAAAACCGAAGGTTTCGCCTTCCTTCACCTCCAGGTTAAGCCCCTTCAGCGCATTGGTCTCCGGTTGACCGCCAAAAAAACGCACAAAGGACTTGGTCAGATTTTCCGTATAGATCGCGGCCATAATTATTTTCCGAGCAAGCTGTTGATTTTCTGCTCCAATTCGCCGTTGCCTGGCGAATAACCCACTTGCAGCCATTGAATGATTCCTTGCTTGTCGATGAGCACCAGACTGGGAATCCCGCGCACGCCATATTTGCTGCTCACGCTGACGTCCCGGTCGAGCAGCACGTGAAACGCATATTGCTTGCGACTGATGAATTGTCCCACTTGGTCGGCGGCCTCGCCTTGATCCAAACTGAGGATTTCGAAATCCTTACCCTTGAGTTTGGCCTGCAACGATTGCAAGTCCACCATCTCCAGCCGGCAAGGACCGCACCACGTCGCCCAGAAATCCAGCAAAACCACTTTTTTGTTCCGGTAATCCGAAAGCGAAACCAGCCGATTGGAGAGATCCAAGGTCGAAAAATCCGGCGCGGCCTGGCCCACCCGGACATTTCCCATTTCATGGACGGATCCGCCACCGCGGCCGCCCTGAACCTTCACTTTGATTTCATAATTGATCCAAATCGTCGCCGCCGCGAACAGGGTCAACGCGAGAATCGCCACCAAGGAAGTCAGACGGGAGGTGGGGGCATTAGCTGGCATCCGGCTCTTTTTGCCAGCCCGGCCGGAATTGTCAAGGTTAAGGAGGCGGAAAAAGGGACGGGAAGGAATGACAAAGGACAAATGTCTAATGACGAATGAATGACAAATTGCCGCCGGCCGATTTCAGCGGCGGCCAAAATGCGCTGTCCAGCCGCTCCGCGTTCGCCGGGCACGGGATGCCGTGCGGCAGCCGAGTGGATTGCGCCTGACTCCTGACGTCCGCTGGAAAGTAAAAGCTGGCATGTTGCCAAGCTGCGGGCGAGAAGCGGTCAATGGGAGCCGCTGGGGGGGCGTAACTGGCTATGGCTGGGGATTATTTCGGGACTGGTTCAACACAGGATTGATTCGGTGCACGGCCGCTCATTGCTTTGGCTTCTCCGAATAATACATCGCCGCTTGTTCAGGTGGCAGACCGGCTTTAACAAGCAACTCAATCTGTCGCTTGGAGTAGGCAGGCCACTCCGTCTCTGAGACAACCAGATGACCCTGTCCAATCGTCCAAACCTCACGAGCGAGAGGCGCGAATAATCGCCGTGGAAAATGGCAATGGTCGCCGCCAGGAGTTGGGAGTTTGTCGAACAGCAAGGCAATCTCCGGGTCGTTAGTCTCGCACAATCCCTGCACATAAACCCGGCCGAACTCACTCGCGGGCGCAATCCCACCCATGCGGCGCACCCGCTCAAAAACTCGAACATCATAGCCTGGACCGGTCAAAGACTCATCCCAGCCGGTGTTTAGAAGAACCAACGCAGTTCCATAGCCATTTGTGGAAAACGGGAAATGACCTTCGTGCTCCCGGGCGTAAGACTCAAGCGATAAACCTCCGCCTACAATGCAATGCGCGTGCTCCAAAAACGACTCATTGAAAATCAACGGGTGCGTTCGGACGTAGACCAAACAGAACAACCCGATGACGGTAGTGGCACAAAGGAGTACGGTGAGTCTTCTTTTGATTATTTGTGTCATCGGGTGACTGAGGCAAAGTGAGCCCAACTGGGAGCAGTGTATCCCGAAGGTCGCCGCCGACAAGCGAGACTTTTTTTGACGGAGGGAATGCAAACTCGTGCTGTAACACCTGTGCGACACTTCACGTTCGGCCTGCGGAACTGCGGACCAGCCGCACAAATCAAACTCCAGATGGAATAGAGCAAAAGTAGCGTGCCGAAGATACAAAGGAACGAACCCGTTAGCCTGTGAACGCCAAAACCCAGCACTCCGAGAATCGCAAGAACAATGAATGCAAGTGGACGCATTAAACTCAACGACACCCATCCTGACGGCCAAGCCAACGGCAACTTGGTTTCACCAACTCAGGCAGCAGGTTTGGTCTCATCAGCTTTAAGTTTTGACAGCCCTTTTTTCTTTCGCGACTTTTCGCTGACAAAATCTTCAACTACCAGCAACAGGCCCAAAACTCCAAGCCCGTAAACATAATGGCGCACTCCGTAAATAATGCCGAGCGAGTCGCCATCGTCGGTCTGGCGGGTGCCCCATCTTTCTTCCGCCGGAGTCAGCTTGTGTGGCTGCGGCTCAAATATCGCAAGCCTGGCTGAGAGTGTGCTGCAAATCGCAAAAATCGTAAATCCAATATGACGTTGCTTGACCATGGCGTGTGATGCTGCATCCAGTATTATTACCTCAAAATCAGCCGGTTCCGTTCAAGGGCGTTTCCCTTTGGAACTATTCATCCATCATTAAGCCCGACCCTCTGCCTGTCAATTTGATTTCCAAAGGCAAAGTTCCCAGAATCGCTATGAATTCCCCGAAACCGGCCCCGCTCGCCCAAGTGCTTCAGACGCTGCGCTGGAATCTGGCTGTGTGAAGCGCCGAAGTCGCTGTCCAGCACTGGCCACCGAGGTGGCCGAAGCCGACAGAACCGCGCTTGCGATTGGTGGGAACCGGCCTTAATGTCTGCGGCACAGGTGCGGCGAAGCACCTCAATGAACTGCATGAGCGAAACCCAAGATTTTCGGCACCAATTGGCACAGTTGCGCGAGGCGTTGCTGGCGCTGCACAAGGCGCTGGTGGAATCCGAACGCATCAGTTACGAGCAAAGCATCGGCACCATCCCCTCCCCCAATCATTTCCTGAAACTGCTGACGGAGGATCCCTGGTTTGCCTGGTTGCATCCGGTCTCGGAGCTGATTGTGACGATGGATGAAGTGCTCGACCCAAAAGCCAAAACGCCGCTGACCCGCGACGCCGCGGCCGCGCTCATCAAACGCACCGGCGAGCTGCTCGTGGCGGCGGAGACCGGCGAGGGCTTTGCCCGGCATTACTTCGACGCCCTGCAACGCGACCCGGCGGTGGTCATGGCACACGCCGCCGCCGCCCGGTGGTTTCGACCGCGCAAGGCAAACGGTTAGATACTGCTTGGTTCCCTGACTGTTCCAACCGCTTGTCGGCGGCTTGCCGTACCGTGGTCAGAGCCGGACGGAATCGCGGGCAAGACCGCTTTACTTCGCGGTGTCAGGCGTTACGTTGCTTGGATCATGAAAGCGCTTCTCACTTCCCTGACGGCGCTGTCTTTGGCCACCGCGGCCACGCCCGGAAACCTGCCGCCGGTCCAGACTGTGTTTGTCATCGTCATGGAAAACCGCAACTGGGCCGACTTCAAGGGCAGTGCGGACGCCCCCTTCATCAACGGCACGCTGCTGCCGCTGGCGTCCCATTGCGAGCAATATTACAACCCGCCCGGCCTGCATCCGAGCGAGCCTAATTATCTCTGGCTGGAGGCCGGCACGAATTTCGGCATCTTCGATGACAACGATCCCGCCAGCAACCACCAGAACACGACCAACCATCTCGCCGCCCAATTACAAAACGCCGGCATCGCGTGGAAGACGTATCAGGAGGACATCTCCGGCACGAATGTGCCGCTGACGAGCATCAATGGCTATGCGCCCAAACATAATCCCTTTGTTTTCTTCGATGACATGACGGGCACGAATGATCCGGCGGACCCCGGCGGGCTCGCCCATATCCGGCCGTACAGCGAACTGGCGGGCGACCTCGCCAGCAATTCCGTGGCCCGCTACAACTTCATCACGCCCAACCTGTGTAATGACGGACATGATTCCTGCGCGCCGCAGTCCAACCCCGTGCGGCAGGTGGATGACTGGCTGGCGGGCGCGGTGCCGCTGATTCTCCATTCCGCCGCGTATACCAATGACGGCGCGGTGTTCATCACCTGGGATGAGGGTCCGGATGGCAGCGACGGCCCCATTGGCCTGCTGCTGCTCTCGCCGCTGGCGCGCGGCGGCGGTTATTTCAACTGCCTGCATTACACCCACAGCTCGTTGCTGCGGACGATGCAGGAAATCTTCCACGTGTCGCCGTGGTTGGGCGATGCCGCCAATGCCGATGATTTGAGTGACCTGTTCTGCCGGTTGGAAATCTGCCCGGCCGGTGGCAGCACCAACGGCACGCTGAACTTTAACATCACCGGGGTCGTCCCGGACCAGACCCACTTCGTGGAAACCTCGGCGGACCTCACCACCTGGCTGGTCATGAGCACCAACAGCAGTTCCAGCAATTCGTTTTCCTTCACCGACACGACGACGAATGCCCAGCGGTTTTATCGCGTCAGGAATGGGCAGTGATTCGTGATGCGTGATGCGTGATTCGTGATGCGTGATGCGTGATGCGTGATGCGTGATGCGTGATGCGTGATGCGTGATGCGTGATGCGTGATGCGTGATGCGTGATGCGTGATGCGTGATGCGTGAGCCGTAATTCGTGAGCGGCTTTAACCCTTGGGCTGAGCGGTGGCGGCGCGCGAGGCGGCCTGATTCGTCAACGCATAGGTCTCCAATATCCGGGCGGTCCGGGCGGAGGCATACCAGTCGCACCAGACGAGTTCGATCGTCTGGACGGTCATTTCCCCGAAGTCGGTCTGGCGATGGGCCTGCAATTGGGCGGTCAGTCGCGGCCAGTCCGCCTGAGCCCGGCAGAACCGCATGAAGGTGATGTGCGCGGAGCTGATGGCGTAACGCCGGTCCAACTGCGACCCAAAACCCGCCTGGGCAAAACTGCGCCGCAGATCAGCGCGGAGGCGGGGCAGACCGTCGTCCAAGGGAAAACCCTGGATCATGATCGCACCGGGCGAGGCCGTGACGCCCCGGAAACCCAGCTTGAAGGGACCGTGCCGGCTCAGGACCCGGCGCAGGAGGGCGCGGTAGGCCGGCCACTCGCGGAACTCCTGGCGCCACTCCGCCGAACCGGAAATGATCGAGAGCACGGTGACGTGCAATTCTTCCGGCCGGTAAACATATTGGCCCGGGAAATCCAGCCGGTCTGAAAAAGCCCGGACCCGGTCGAGCACGGCCGCCGAGGGCCGCAACGCGAGCGACACCCCGCGGCGGCGGTCGTGGATTTTATCGGGCAGATGAGGGTCAAGCTGCGGCTCGCTACGGGCAAACGCGGCGGTGGCTTCCCGCCAAAGTTGTTCGTAGATCTGCATGGTTTATTAATCCGGCGCAATGTCAGCTACCGGGTCATTTGGCGGGGCGGCACTGCGCGGCAAAGTTTGTCTTGATGGTTTTGGCGGCGGGCAGCATGAGCGCAAACCGGGTGTCCGCTGCGGGTCCATAGTGCTGCTGGAGGCCATCTACCGTCGCGGTGACCAGCGCGCCAAGCCGCTGCTTGGCGGCATCCTCCTCACCCCGGTCGAGGTTCTGATAAAGCTGCGTGAAAACGGCGAGTTCGAATTGAGCATGTCCGAGCACCGTCCGGCGATTCTGGTCAATTTGGTAAGCCAAAGCGCTGATCAATAGCGCGATAATCGCGCCTAAAACGAAGGGCAATAAAACGGGTGCTTTCAAAGCG
>Ga0302321_100001601_pt1 | contig 19426 bp, 14 predicted proteins | sample Fen_T0_1_FD_202505 | JGI IMG/M metagenome (GOLD analysis project Ga0302321, IMG submission 202505) | Peat permafrost microbial communities from Stordalen Mire near Abisko, Sweden - Fen_T0_1 | ecosystem: Environmental > Terrestrial > Soil > Wetlands > Permafrost | place: Sweden: Abisko...
CGCCGGAGTCCAGAACTTTGTAGCCGTCACGCGCAATGCCACGATCAATCATTTCCAGGCCAACCAGCATTCGCTTTAGGCCTTCGGCGCGCGCTTTTTCTAGCGCCGCTCGGCCGATGAAGTCAGCCTTCTCCATTTTGCAGAAGCGGTCAAGGCCAGCTTCCCAAACGTTGATCGTGTCGGATATCTCGTGCCCGTAGAGCGGAAGCTTGCCTTCGAGGCGCAGCGTGTTGCGCGATCCCAAGCCGCAGGGAACCACGCCAAATTCCTTTCCAGCATCGAGGATCGCGTACCAGACACGCGCGCTGGTCGCTTCGTCCGCCGGAATATAGATCTCGAATCCATCTTCGGCGGTGTAGCCAGTGCGGCCGAGCAGGATGTCCTTCAGTCCGCAAAGCGTGCCCCGCGTCACCCAATAGAACTTGACCGTGCTCAGATCCGCATCCGTGAGTTTCTGGAGCAGGTTGACAGCTTTGGGGCCCTGAATCGCGATCTGCGCGAAGTCGTCCGAAAGGTGCTCGACCTTGCAATCGAACTGGCGCGTATTGTCGCGCACCCAGTTGAAATCTTTTTCGCGCGTGCCAGCATTGATGACGAGCAGATATTCCTCGTCGCCCAGCCGATGGACAATCACGTCGTCCACAAACGTGCCTTGCGGGTAGAGCAGCGCCGAATACTGGGCCTGCCCGATCGCAAGCCGCGAGGCGTCATTCATCGAAATGTGCTGGACGGCGGCTAATGCCCCAGGCCCAGCGAGCCGAATGTCGCCCATGTGGCTGACGTCGAAAATGCCAACGCCGTTCCGCACAGCGAGATGCTCGCTGATGACGCCGCAGCCAATGGAGGCCGGATATTCGACCGGCATGTCCCAGCCATTGAACTCAACCATCTTCGCGCCCATCTGGCGATGGACGGCGTTGAGCGCAGTCTTGCGCACGACCGGAACTGTGGTTTCGAGAACTGCCAAGAGAATGAACCCCAGGGTCGGCGAGTGGCTGGGCTCGCAGGAATCTGGAACTGATTAAGTTAACATCCGCGCGGGATGAGGAGCAAGGGAAGGTCAGAGGTTTAAGATCAGATTGCAGAGGTAAAGCCCTCATTCCCATTACCAGCGGTGGGGCTAACGGTTTTCACTTCTGCAATCTGCAATCTGCAATCTGAACTCTGCAATCGCTTTCATTACCTCGGTCACGTTTCCCGCGGGCGCCGCCGGCCTTACACTCGAACCATGTCCGCAAAACCTGGCCTTAGCAAGATAGTTTGCGCGCAGTGCGAGCAGTCAGAAGCGACTTGCTACTGCGAAAAATTCTGCGTTCACTGCCAGTCTCAGATCGACATCCGCATGTGCACGGATGGTTTGTGGTATTGCGAAGCCTGCCGCAATGCCTGCGATTACAAAATGGCGAACTGAACGCCGCTTGATCCTGGACTGAGATCCCGATTCTCTACTGCTCTAGATCACCACTGCCTCTTTGTATTCCCCATACACCTTCCGCATGGCATCCGAGATTTCGCCGACCGTTCCATAGGCCTCAACTGCAGCCAGAATCCGTGGCATTAGGTTGTCACCCGACCGCGCGGTGTCTTCTACCGCCTTGATAGCCGCCTGCCATTTCTGCGGATCGCGTTTTGCTCGAACCGCGTGGAGTCTCTCGACCTGCCGCGGTTCCAGCGCGGGATCAATGCGCTGGATCGGCACAGCCTTTTCTCCGTCGATGTGAAAACGGTTTACGCCGACGACGATCGCTTGCTGGTGATCCACAGCCTGTTGGTATTCGTAGGCGGCGTTCTGAATTTCCTGCTGTACGTAGCCACGCTCGATAGCTTTCAACATGCCGCCCATCGCGTGAATCTTCTCCAGATACTCATTCGCGCGCTTCTCGATTTCGTTGGTCAGTGACTCGACGTAGTACGAGCCCGCCAGCGGATCGACCGTTTGCGGTGCGCCCGACTCGTAGGCAATGACCTGCTGCGTGCGCAGCGCGATGCGAGCCGACGTCTCAGTCGGGAGCGCAAGTGCCTCATCGAAAGAATTGGTATGCAGCGACTGCGTTCCGCCCATGACGGCTGCCATCGCCTGAATCGCAGTTCGCACGATGTTGTTTTCCGGTTGCTGCGCAGTCAGCGTGGAACCGGCTGTCTGCGTGTGGAAGCGGAGCATCCACGACTTGGGGTTCTTCGCCTGAAACCGGTCGCGCATGATCTTCGCCCACATGCGGCGTGCGGCGCGGAACTTGGACACTTCCTCCAGAAAATTGCTGTGTGCGTTGAAGAAGAACGAAAGACGAGGTGCGAACTTGTCCACGTCGAGTCCGGCGCGAATCGCCGCCTCTACGTAGGCGATCCCATTGCCCAACGTAAACGCCACTTCCTGCACCGCCGTCGAGCCGGCTTCACGCATGTGATAACCGGAAATGGAAATCGTGTTCCAGTCCGGCACGTTTTCGTTTGTCCAGCCAAAGATGTCGGTGATGATTCGCATCGCCTGCTGCGGCGGGTAAATGTAGGTTCCGCGCGCGATGTACTCCTTGAGCACGTCGTTCTGAATCGTGCCAGAAAGCTTGCGGATGTCCATACCCTGCCGCTTTGCCACAGCAACGTACAGAGCGAGCAGGATCGACGCCGAGGCATTGATCGTCATCGAAGTCGAAATCGCGGTCAGGTCAATGCCATCGAAGAGACGCTGCATATCTTCGATGGAATCAATGGCGACACCAACTTTGCCAACTTCACCCATCGCCAGAGGGTTGTCGGAGTCGAGACCGATCTGCGTGGGCAGATCGAACGCTACCGATAATCCAGTGGTTCCGTTCGCAAGCAAATACTTGTAGCGCTTGTTCGATTCTTCGGCATCACCCATTCCAGCGTACTGACGCATGGTCCATAGGCGGCCGCGATACATCGTGGCTTGCACTCCGCGAGTGAAAGGGAACTGGCCTGGTATGCCAAGGTCGTGGTCATAATCTGATCCAGCCAGATCGGCGGGCGAATAAAGAGGGTGCACCGGAATGTGGGATGAAGTTTGTTGTTCAGCTAACGCTGGTTTCGATTTGATGACTGGTTTTGCAGCAGGATCAGCAGCTTTCGTTTCGCTCATAAATTAAGAACCTTTCGACGCCTGGTACGCAGAAAACGCAACCCGGTCATCTTGCATCCGAACCTGCTCGTGAACTCCGCTCGCGTGCCGCGTTCCGGTTCACCCGCCAAAACGAGTTCACGCCGAACCACGCGAACGACAACGTAAAGCAGATGGCGAGAATCAGCCGGCCCGGCCCCGCTGCCTGTCCCGAATGGTACTTCCCATATTCCCGCACTCCCGCGAGGGCTCCAAGTGCCGACATCGCGAGAAACGTGAAGCCCGTAACCTCCAGCCAGAGCTGGTGCATCACCCGGCCGAACGAAGCAGCGGTCGCGCGAACGCCTCGAATGACCGCGGCTCCGGTACGGCTGCGGGCGAATTGCTGCCCCATCACTCGCACCAACACGCCGAGCTTGGTCCCAATTTGACCCGCGATCATTCTGATGATTTTAGCAGTGCGCGAGCGTACAATTGTTGTGGCTGGCATCACAAGGAGCTGTGATAGCGGCCGTCGGGCCGTCAGGTTGGGGGAGGACCAGTGGATCAACAACTCAAGCAATTGATGAAGGAACTGGGCGAAGCCATCAACGGATCACTCTCCGATTCCGAGCAGATCGCCGAAGTAGTAGCACGCATTAAAGACGGCGGATATGACATTTTCCTGGTGCTGGAGGCCACGATTGGCGTTAGCAAGCAGGGCGAACGCACTACCGACAAGACCTCGCTCGTCTCCACGTTAAGTTCGAATCCCGAGTTGAAAATCAGCGATCAAGACCTGAAATTCCTCAAATCGCTCCGCATCAAGATCGACGACGCCGAAGAAGAGTAAGGCGGCAGGAAGCCGTAACCGAGTCTAGGCAAATGGATTGGCCCGCAGTCATGAGAAACCATCGTGACCCTGCATTTTGCCGATTTCCTCTAAAGTGTGCAGCGCTTAGCGCCGATAAATCATGGGAAAACCATGACTAACTCCACGCATGCTGCCGCTCCTGCTTCCGAGAAATCCAATCCATGTATCGCCCGCCAGCCGATTCTGAACGCCTCGGAGACGGTAATTGGCTACGAACTACTTTTTCGCGACGATCCCGAAGAGAGCAGGTTCGTCGCCGATTTCGCCAGTTCCTGTAAAACAATTGACAACTTGAACGCCATCGGCATGGATGTCCTCTGCGACGGAACTCTCGCGTTCGTGAACTGCGAACACGAGATGTTACTGAAGGAATACTTCTTCCTGTTGTCCCCCGATGAAGTCGTCGTCGAAATCCAGAAGAACGTTCCCCCGGACGCTCAGGTGATTGAGGCATGCCAAAAGCTAAAACAGGGCGGCTATTCGATTTGTCTCGACGACTTTTCGCCCGGCGATATTCGGGAGGCACTCACTCCTTATGCGTCGTTCCTCAAAGTGGACGTCCGCCAATTTCCACCGGCCCAGAGCGGGCTGATCGCCAAGCAATATGGATCCCGATGCCAGATGCTCGCGCACAGGGTCGAAACGCGCGACAGCTTTGTTGCCGCCCAGAAAAACGGTTTCACTCACTTCCAGGGATATTTCTTTCGTCAACCGCAGCAGATGCGCGCCCGGCAGATCCCGGGCAGCCAAGCGACCTATCTGCGGTTGCTTCAGGAAATCTCAAAACCCGAATGGGATTTCAACGAGATCGAAGAACTGATTAAGCACGAACCGTCTCTCTGTCATCGCTTGTTGCGCTACTTGAACTCTCCCTTGCTGGGACAGGCCTCTCCGGTACTTTCTGTTCGCCATGGCCTCACGCTTCTCGGAGAACGGGAAGTGCGACGGTGGATTCGCATGGCTACTACGCTGGTGATGGGTCAGAATCGGCCCTCCGATCTCGTGTGTTCCTCACTCGTGCGTGCGCGGTTCTGTGAACTCATCGGTGCCAAGGTGCCGCATGGGGAAACGGACTTGTTCCTTCTCGGCATGTTGTCCCTCATGGATTCGATTCTTGAAGTTCCGATCGGATTGGTGGTGGAGAATCTGTCTTTGGACTCGGTCACAAAGGAGCAACTGCTGTCCGGGAAGGCCGGAGGAACCACGATTCTTTCCCCAATCTACGATCTGATGGTAGCTCGTGAAATGGGTGACTGGGAAAAGGTCACTGGCTTGGGGAAACAGCTCAATCTTTCGCTCTTCTTCATGAACAAGGCCTATAACGAAGCGATGCGGTGGGCCCATGGCGTCACCAGCGACAAATAAGGTAGCCCAAACCTTAGCCACTAAAGAACTTATGGCTTACTTTTGAGGCGCCAATCGACTTTGATGTCGAGTCCCAAAGACCCTTGTACTTCGGAACCAATTATCCTCACGCAATACGGCAAAATCTTCTCCTTACTACCATTTTTTCCCGCATCAAAATAGGAAAAACCTTGCAGGCATATGATTTTCGTCTGGTACGATAGAGAAAACCCCAGGTAAACGGCCATCTGACAGTAGGTTACTAGCTAGTCCCCGCGACGAAAATGGCCTTCGGCGTGCACTTCTGGAAGCGGAAGTGTCTTGCAACGCACCAGTTGCAGGCGAACCAGTCTCAAGTTGGGACGGTAGGTCGCAACTTGCTGGCAGTTTGGGTGTTTGAGGTCCTTTTATGAATTCCCAGGCTTCACAAGAATTGACCCTCGGCCTTCTTCCTGAAACGCGCACGCGTTGGGGCAGGTTTGTTTTCAGTTACGGGGTACAGTCGCTGGTATTGGCGGTCTTTGTTATCACGGCGATCGCCTATCCACAAGTTCTAGTTCTTCCTATTCATGACTATCACTTCATCGGACTAGTAAATACACCGCCTCCAGTTCCGCAAAAGCCGGCACCACTCCGAAATTTCCCAACTCCCATGCCGAAGGTTGCCGAATTGGTAACGCCGCGACCGCAAGCCCTGCGTGTTCCCGCTGAGCTGACGCAACCCAAAAAACCTGTAACCCCAGAAGTCGAGGCTCCGAAAGTAACCTTGGCCGCCACCAAGGAAATGTTGCCAGACGTAAAGCCAGTAATTCCGAGGCAACTCGTAAAGACCAACGTCTTTTCGGCGGGGAGTTCCGCCACGCCGACCTTGGCGGCAGCTCCGTCGAAAGTGCAGACTGGGGGTTTTGGAGACCCAAACGGTGTGCCTGCCCAGGACAATCATGGCCGCCCCATCACCATCGCTCAAGCCGGTTCGTTTGACATGCCAGGAGGCCCCGGTTCCGGCAACGGTACAGGCGGTGCCAAAGGCGTTCGCGGAGTTGTTGCGAGTACCGGATTCGGTAGTGGCGTCGCCACGGGGGATGGTACGGGAAAGGTATCCGCCTCGCGTGGCACTGTGAGGCAAGGCGGATTTGGAGACGCTGATGTCGTTACTCCGACTTCTGCAAAGCCCAAATCGGCAGAGCCCGTTGCTAAAACGATTCCTGCCGAGATCACTTTCAAGCCGCGTCCGGTTTACACTGATGAGGGTCGCCAACTCAAGGTTGAAGGCGAAGTATTGCTGGATGTCGTATTTTCAGCAGATGGGCAAATCAAGGTCGTAAGAGTCGTGCAGGGCCTTGGGCACGGGCTGGATGAGTCCGCGAAACGCGCGGCCGAAAAAATCCAGTTTAAGCCGGCTCTTAAGGATGGCCGTCCCACCGACTTCGAAGCCGTCTTACATATCGTATTCCAACTCGCATCCTAGGTAGAATGATACAAACGAAAATGCCTCGCTCCCTCATCGTTATTACAATTCTCTCTCTGATCTGCAGCGCCGCCATGTTGTCCGCGCAGACCACGGCTACTGAACCCCAGCTGGCCACTCGCGACGCCGCCACCCAGAAGGCCTCGGCCGCCGCGGCCACGTTCGATCAGATTATTGATCGCGCCGTGGAGCGAGAACATTTCTTCGTGGCCCAGATGAAACAGCTCCATCCCTTGGTGGAAACCTATCTGCAAAATCTGAAGGAAGACAAAGACCTGGGTGCCGCAGTGCCGTCGAACGACGTTTACTTCCTCGGACGACTGGACATGACGACCGGCTCCGCTGACGACCGCGCCTTTACGTCTCCGACCACCGCTGGTCTGGGCAAGCGCATGATCAGCAAGCTCAGCAGTGTGTACTCGATGAAGTTCCTCCCGCTGGGTTTCGCCCAGATGGTTCTGATGGACCAGGACTTTGAACGCAAGTACTACGATTTCACTTTTGTGCGCCGCGAGTTCCTGGGCGAAATCCGCTGCATCGTGATGGACGTTGCTCCGAAGAAGGATGCCGGCAAAGGCCGTTTCCTCGGCCGTGTCTGGATCGAGGACCAGGATTACAACATTGTCCGCTTCAACGGTACCTACTACCCGCATCCGCGGGCCAGCTATTACCTTCACTTTGACAGCTGGCGGCAGAATCTCCGTCCCGGAATCTGGCTGCCTTCGCTCATCTATTCGGAAGAGTCGGATTTGAAGTACCGTCTGGGCCAGACTTTGAATTACAAGGCGCAAACGCGTCTCTGGGGATACAACCTAAAGGACTTCCGGCGAAACTCCGAGTTCACGGAGATCACGGTGGATGCGCCGCAATCAGTTCAGGATCAGAGCCAGAAAGCGCAGGATGCCAGCCCCATCGAAGCGCAGCGGCAATGGGAACGGCAGGCTGAACTCAACGTCATCGACCGCCTGCAGCAGATTGGCTTGCTTGCCCCGGAAGGCGAGATCGACAAGGTCCTCCAGACCGTCGTGAACAACGTAATGGTCACGAACAACTTGGACATTCAGCCGGAAGTTCATTGCCGGGTGCTTTTGACAACACCTCTGGAGTCATTCACGATCGGCCGCACGATTGTCATGAGCCGCGGCATGATCGACGTTCTGCCGGACGAAGCATCGTTGGCGATGATTCTGACCCATGAACTGGCGCACATCGCTCTGGGGCACCGTTTGAACACCAAGCTGGCATTCAACGACCGCATGTTCTTTCCCGACGAGCGCACTTTTGAGCGGATGGACTTCGCCCGCGATCGCAACGAAGAAGAGGCAGCGGATAAGAAAGCTCTCGAATTGCTAGCAGGCTCTCCGTACAAGGATAAGCTCAGCAATGCTGGGTTGTTCCTGAAAGCAGTCCAGGCGCGGTCTCCCGCGTTGAAGAACCTGATCCGGCCTCATCTGGGCGACAGCTTATTGAATGGTGACGCAACCAAGATGTCGTCGTTGATGACATCCTCGCCGCAACTGGACTTGAAGAAGGCCGACCAGATCGCAGCGCTTCCGTTAGGAGGGCGCGTTCGAGTTAATCCCTGGACCGACCAGCTTGAACTGATCAAGACCAAACCGGTCGCGATTACGGCGGCTTCTGACAAGATGCCATTTGAAGTCACGCCGTTTTTCCCGTTCTTGACCAGGTTTGGGACACCAGCACCTGACAAGACCGCGCCGGTCCCCCCGCCCGCACCCGCTGCGCCGGCTGCGGAGAAGAGTGCAGCAACTCCGTCGGGCCAATAAGGCATGCCAATCGGCTCTGGAGCCGGGTCCTTCCGGCTCAGAGTCTGAACTTTTGTTCGTACGGGGAGTTCGCTTCGGGAAAAGCGCAGGGGAAAACCAGCTGTGCGCAACGCACGCGTGGTGGGGAGATATTTACTGCTGCAGCGAGCTTGAGACCTGCGAGAACACGTTGTTGGCGTTGCCGCCGATCAGACGGACGGTCCCAATCACGATCACCAGGATCACTGCCAGCATTACCGCGTATTCGGCGACGTCTTGGCCGCTTTCGTCGTTCCACAACTGACGCACCATATTGATCACGTTAAAACCCCCTCGACGGACTCCTAGAACCGGACACAGATATCCGTCGTATGTTTACTAAGCTACAGTTTGCGCAGCACTTCCCCAATAGCACCGGGGTGATACGGTATGGCACTTTCGTGCCATGTCTGCACCACCCCGATAAACATCCTGCAAGCTATTCATTACACGATAGTTTTCAGCGGCAACCCCTGGTTTACGGCAAAAAGCGCCAGTTCCAGACGGGTTGAAACCCCGAGTTTATCGAAAATATTGCTCAGGTGATGCTTGACCGTATCCTCACTGATCTTAAAATATTCAGCGATTTCGCGGTTTGCATATCCGGCCACAACCGCTGACACAATCTCAAGTTCTCTCGGTGTGAGCCCGAACTTCTTTTGCTTGGACTCCTCGCTCGTGCTTTGCATCAGGTTGCGCAAATACTGAACCAGATTTGAGACGCTATCCCGGCCGACCCAGTATTCGCCGCTCATGACTGCATGAATGCTCTTCAGAAGAAGCTGCGTTGCGGAGTCTTTCAGCACCACCCCGCGTGCCCCCAACTGCAGGGCTTCGACGATCTGTTTCTTTTCTACGGCAGCAGTAAGAAGAATAATGCGTACCGCACCAGCAGCTCCGCCACTGGCACTTAAGTCTCGCAAGGCATCGAGTCCGGTGTGATGGGGCATCGCAAGATCGAGCAGAAGGATGTCCGGTTTGATTTCAGTTGCAAGTTTAACGGCCTCCCGGCCGTCACAGGCTTCGCCAACTACTTTCATATCGCCTTCCGATTCCAGAAGGCGGCGCAGCCCATCGCGAAATATAGGATGATCGTCAGCAATCACAATGCGAATGGGGTTCATTGTTTGTCCATGAGTGAAACTTACTTACAGTTATGAATTGTTCGTTTTTCCGGCCGGTGGAATTCTGACTTCTAAACGTGCTCCATGGCCGGGATTCGATTCTATCGTGAGTTCGCCTGCAAGCAAGCGTACCCGCTCTTTGATGACCAGGGGCCCCTTGCCGGCCGCTTCCAGTTCTGCCTGCGACATCGTCCCGGAGAACGCGAATCCGCGGCCGTCGTCCTCAATCGTGAGCTGTAGATTGCCTGACCGTTTTGCCAATCGAACCAGCACGTGTTTTGCGCCGCTGTGCTTGCGGACATTGACGAGACTCTCCTGCACGATGCGCGCAAGCTCGCGGCATACTTTTTGCGGCAAATCCACACGCTCTAACTCGCTCACGAACTCGGCGGAAATGCCGGTCTCCCGGCGGAATCTCTCGACCAGGTCGGCAACAAATCCTACGAACCGGTCAGCATCCACGTCGAACGACTTCATCGCCTGCATCAATTCGCGGAGCTTCAAAACTTCTTCGCGAAGCAATTTTTGAATCCGGCCCAGTTCAGCATTCACCACGGGTGCTTGCGTCCCAGACTGTCGTCGCAAGACATCCAGTTGCATTTCCACCGCAATCAGCGACTGGATGGCGCCGTCGTGCAACTCGCGAGCGAAGCGCGCACGTTCCAATGCACCGGCACGCTCCCGCAACCGTCGCATCAGGTATACGTTGTAGATAGCGGGCCCGACCTGCTGGGCGAACTCCTGCAGGAACTGCAGTTCTTCCTCGGGATTGCCCATCCGTTGAGGATCGAATAAGAAGACGCGCCCCGACCATTCCTTGCCGAAAAGGAAAGCCACCGAAACAACTTGCTCGAACTTTTCGACGCGTGCCAATGCCTCTAAGGCAGCAATATCCGGTTCCCGCAAGCGGTGGCCGCCAGTATCCAATTGCACGGTTCGAAATCCACTCGGAGTCCGCTCTGCAAAAAACGCCTCTGCAGGAGATTTGAAAATGTAGGCCGTGTCGCTTTCTGGCGGCGCCTCACGCCAACGTAGTGCCTGGTGGCCGTCAGGGCCATCAAGAATTTCAGCCAAAAACACCCGGTAGCTATGAGCTTCCTGGGACGCGCTGACGACACGACGGGCGCCGTAAATGCTCATCGCTTCGCCAAGTATCTGCTGCAACGTTCCGGTCAGCCCGGCCTCGACCCGCGTCGAACTGAGAACGCGCGTGATCACAGCGCGTTCGGCTCGCATCTTCTTCTGGTTCTGCGCCATGTACCCCAGCAAAAAGCCGAGTACCAGCAAATACACCGAACTCATGATCAATTGCTCGGGAACCAATTCTCGGACGCTTACTCCCAGACGGGGCAGGTGGACCGCCCTTAACCAATGGTCAAACGCGGTCTCGATTCCTTCTCTTACGGCAAAAGCTTCTGCCCAGAGCAGCAGCACCGCCGCGGTAGCCGTACCCACGGTTTCCCACAAACCCCAGCGATACGCAGCCGCAGCCATCACAAAAACAAAAAACAAAAAGAACGGGCCACCCTGTGCCGGAACAAACATGGAGATAAGAACCGGCCACACTACGTCGAGGGCATGTACCACGATCCGGAAGCCAAACGTCGACCGCGGTCGCCAGCGCACCAGCAGCATCACCACCACGCTGTGTGCCAAGTACACCGTTAGCAGCCAGTACAACCAGCGAGAGTACGCCACCCCTCGGATCGGTTCCATCCACAGCGCAACTTCGGCAGCCACGGTCAGGGCCACCCGGGCGGTCGCCAGCCATCGCTCCGTGCGCCGGATCTCGTCCGCACTTAGCGGTGCCCGGAAGCGCCACAAATCCCGATTTCGAACAATCCAGTCCACAAAGCCTTCTCGTTGGGCCCACTAAAGGTTGATTCTTCGGTGCTTCATTCTAAACCTATCCATGCAGAACGCCACTCAGGGAAAGCAGCAGGGAACTCGCTCTAAGCCGAGATCCGATTTTTCCAATCGAGCCAAACGGGGCGCGGTTGGGTTCCCGGACCCTGGATCCACGGAATAATCTGATCAGCAGGTGTTACATGAGTAACGACATCCACCCCGCCTTCGGCTCTAGAATGATCTGCGAGGTGCCCCTTGGCGAGGCGCAATCTAGCTTGGATAGTCTTGCTCGTCTCGCTGGTGATCGCGCAGATCGTTGCCTCAGTCCTCCTCGGACAGGGCACGGCTCTGACACTTGCGAGCAATGTGATTCAGGCGGCCCTCCTCTTGGCCGCCACCGCTGCCTTCTTGCCGGCGATGTTCAAGCGTCGATCCCCCTCCTTGCACTCCCGCGTTTTCTGGATGCTGATGGGTGGCGGCATGTTTCTTTGGCTCGCCTACCAGGGCATGTGGAATTACTTCGAAGTCATCAAGCGTCAGGAAGTTCCCGATCCATTTCTCGGCGATATCGTTCTGTTTCTGCACTTGGTCCCTATGATCGCAGCCCTCGCCGTGATGCCACATCTGCGCGATGCCGACCGCGACGAACGTATCCGCATGCTCGACTTTGCCCTCGTTCTGACCTGGTGGTTGTTCTTTTATCTCTATTTTGTCGTGCCGTGGCAGACTGTCGAGATTAACGGAATTGCGTATAACGCCAACTTCAACTTCGCCTACCTCACCGAAAAACTCGTCTTGCTCGTGTCCCTCGCAGCCTTGGCCTACACGGCGCGGGGCGGCTGGCGCCACGTTTACGGACAGTTCCTGGGTGCCAGCGCGCTCTACGCGTCCGGTTCTTACGTGGCGAACTGGGCGATCGGTTACAAGACTTATTACACCGGCAGTATTTACGATATTCCGCTGATCATTTCGATTGCCTGGATGGCGTCAATCCCCATACTTGCCGCGCGTTGCGATCTCTCCGAGTTGCGGACCGCTAAGCCCATGCTCGGACTCTGGGTTACTCGCGTGAGCATGCTCGCCTTATTCAGTCTGCCGTGGGCCGCCCTTCGCGCTGAAAGCAGCCTGGGTCTGTCTCCGGCTGTGAAAGCCTTCCGGATCTCCGTTAGTTTGCTCGCGATGGTCGTGATGGGAACCATGGTGTTCTGGCGGCAGCGCTTGCTTGGCTCCGAACTGACCTATTTTTTGGAGGATTCCGCGCGGTCCCTGGCCGAGCTCAAAGCTCTCCAGGAGCGGCTGATTCAATCCGAGAAACTCGCTTCTCTCGGCCAGTTGGTTGGCGGGGCTGCCCATGAAATCAATAATCCTCTCACCGCCATGTTGGGATATTCGGACCTGCTTAGCGCCTCTCCTTTGCCCCCTCAAGAGCAGGAGCAGGCGGCTCGGATCGGCGAAGAAGTTCGAAGGACCAAAACGCTGGTCGCCAGTTTGCTTACTTTTGCCCGCCAAACTCCAGCGAAGTTGTCCGGTATTGACCTTAACTCCGTGCTGCAGACTTCGATGCGACTGTTGGCCCCTCAGTCCGACTCTCCCGCGGGCTCGGTACGTCTCGAATTAGGTACAGGCATGCCCGCCGTGCACGCCGACTCCAACCAGTTGATTCACGTGTGCCTCCACCTGGCGGGGCAGGTCGGGGCAAGGCGCGCTTCCGAAACGCGATCCTCAGTTGTAATCCGCACCCATCATGATCAGGCTTCAGTCCTAGTGGACTTCTTCGCAGATGCGCCCGCGGCAGATGCTCCTTCGTTCGCTTTGCCTTTGACTTCAGAGGGCACGAACAAGCCTTCCACACTCTCTCTGAGTGCCTGCTGTCGTATCGTCGAAGAGCATGGAGGCCGGCTACTGCAGTCGCTTTCGCCAACACCCGCCTTTCGCATGGAGTTACCGATTGCGCTCAAGAACGCGGTGGGACAGTCCAGTCGGGCGGCAGCGCGCAGCGCCCACTGACCATCGTCACTTCTTCCCGAACCAAATGCCCGGCATACATTCCAGGATGCCGCCTGAGATTTGTCGATGAACCCTATGGTGCTGACGCGATTTCTACAGTTCGCTTCAACTGTCCGCACGCCGCGAAAATATCGCGCCCTCGCGGCCTCCGAACGAAGGTCGGAATTCCAGAGTCCATGAGAATCTTTTGGAAACCGACCACGCGCTCTCTTTCCGGAGTCTGATAAGGCAGCTCAGAGCCCGGATTGAGCGCAATCAGATTGACCTTCGCCCGCATGTCCCGCAGCAATTCCGCAACTTCTTTTGCGTGCCATGGTTCATCGTTCACACCTGCCAGTAGAACGTATTCAAATGTGAGCCTCTCGCGAGTTCGCAGCGGAAATTCCCGCGCCGCCTTCATCAGCTCGGCGAGATTCCATTTTCGATTGAGCGGCATGACTTGCTCGCGGAGTGTGTCGTTCGATCCATTCAACGAAATCGCAAGCTTCGGCCGCACTTGCTCCTGGCCGAAGTCGTAAATCCTCGGCACGATCCCCGCCGTCGAAACCGTCATCCGGGATTCTGGAATGCCGATCCCTTCCACCAGCAGTCGCGCCGCCTTCATGAAGTTGTCATAGTTCAGGAAGGGTTCGCCCATCCCCATGAATACGACGTTGACGCGCTGCAGCGGAGGATCCACCTTCTGGTCGCGCAGCACCGTGGCGATCTGCCCAACGATCTCGCCCGCATCCAGGTTTCGCTTCACCCCCAGAAGTGCGGTGAAACAGAATTTGCAATTAACGGCGCAGCCAACCTGGCTGGAAACGCAGATGGTAGAGCGACTCCAGTTCGCACTCTTGCTGGGTACGTTCTCCTCATCGCCTGCCTCGGTTCCGTCTCCGCTTTCCCCGCCGTCTCCTTCGGGCATCCAGACTGTCTCTACCGTCTCTCCATCGGCCAGCTTGATCAGGTACCGAACCGTTCCATCGCTGGAGACGAATCGGCCATCAATTGCCGGAAAACCAACAACCCAACCTTCTTGTCCAAGGCGCATTCGATATTCTTGCGGCAGGGTAGAGAACTGTTCGAGGTGCTCAATCCTTTGGCGGTATACCGCATCAAATATCTGTTGGCCCCGATAAGCAGGCTGGCCCGCGTTGAGGACAAGGGTTGTTAACTCCTCAAGGCTTTGGCCAAGCAGGGAACTTCCCGGGTTTTGGATTGAGTCATTCGCCATAGGAAACTAGCCCGGTTCGAGTGTAACCGCATCGAGACTGGATGAGGAAATCGCCGTAACTTTAAGAAACTAATAAGCCAGGGGGTTGGTCCTCCGCAATCTCCTTTTTGTGGGAGAATAACAGGAGCGACCCGCCCAGCATCTGGACCAGCACCACTAGAAATGAGCCCATGGTAAAAGAGACCCGAAATATTCGTCGCCACGTGCTGCCCAACGGCCTGACCGTCATCACCGAACAGATGTCGCATATCCGCTCGGTGGCGATCGGTATCTGGCTGAAGAGCGGCTCGCGTGACGAGGGTTCTGAATGGAACGGGATTTCCCACTTCATCGAGCACATGGTCTTCAAGGGCACGGAAACCCGCTCGGCCGAAGCCATCGCCCGCCAGGTGGACTCCATCGGCGGCAATATGGACGCCTTCACGGCGAAAGAATGTATCTGCTTCAACATTAAGGTTTTGGACGAGCACCTTCCTCTCGCGATGGACGTGCTTTCGGACCTTGTTCTGCATCCCGTGTTTGACGTAGGTGACATTGCCAAAGAACGTGGTGTGATCCTCGAAGAGATCAAGATGGATCAGGACAACCCCGACTATCTGGTCCACGAGATTTTTACCCAGAGTTTCTGGAAAGATCACTCGCTGGGGTTGCCCATCCTTGGAACGCGCGAGACGGTCAAGAAATTCGAGCGGCCCGTGGTGAAGCGTTTCTATGGCCACCATTTCATGCCCAGCAACCTGATTGTGTCCGCGGCAGGGAATTTGAACCATCAGGATTTCGTGGATCTCGTGGCCAAACATTTTGAACAGGTGAAGCCGGGGAAAAATGGCCTGTTTTCACCGGCGCCGAAGACCTTCTCCCGCATCAATTTGCGCAACAAGAAGTCTTTGGAACAGGTTCAGATCTGCATTGGAGTTCCGTCGCATCCCATCGCGCACGAGCGCCGTTACGCTTCGTATATCCTGAACACCCTGCTCGGCGGAGGTATGAGTTCACGCCTGTTTCAGAACATTCGCGAGCGCCAGGGCCTTGCCTACTCCATCTACAGTGACTTAAATCCCTACCGCGATACCGGCACGATGTGCGTCTATGCAGGAACGTCGCGCGAATCGGCTATCAAAGTCGTAGAGTCCGTCGTAGCTGAGTTCCGCAATTTGAAATCAACGCCCGTCCCGGATGAAGAATTGCGGCGCTGCAAGGACCAACTCAAAGGCAGCTTGATGTTGTCGCTGGAGTCTTCCATTGCGCGCATGTCGAACTTGGCGCGCCAGGAGATGTACTACGACCGCTTCTACAGTCTCGATGAATTGATTGAGCGGATCGAGGCAGTAACCGTAGACGAGGTTCGCAGTACTGCCGAGGAATTCTTTCAGACCGAGCAGATCGCCGTCACCATCCTGGGAAATTTGACCGGACTGAAACTGACCCGCGACCAGTTGGAATGCTAAGGTCAACTCGATTGGGCGACCATCTTGCTTGGCGGCCTACCGGCCCTCCATCACCACATTTACTTCGCTTCCTTTGCCAGCCGCCAGCAACTGCTGCGCCGACCCGCGATTGGTCGCGATCTCCAGGAACCCCATACTGCCCAGGATTCCAAACGCCTCGCCGGGGCCGCCCTCAGCATAGTTCGAGCACATACGAGTGATCTGCCCTTTGCCAGCGGCAATCTTGAACGCGGGTGTCGTATCTTCAAACAGCGCCGGAAGATCCTGCCGCGTAATATTCGTCACCAGATTGCCAAACCGGTCCACTTTCAACACCACACCACGCAATGTGTGTTCATCGATCGGCTTGGGACGAGGCGCGGCGAACCGCACATAGTCCGTAATCTCTTCGCCGAGCTTTTCTGGATCCACGCCTTTTGCCAGATAGGCAGCCACCGGCGAAAAAATGTCGCGCCCATGGAATGTCTTGCTCAACTCCGGTAGAAAGTAGTGGTCCGCTGTGATGTGTCGGACTGAAAACCTCTCTTCGCGTGCATACACAAGTGACAACACGCCATTGTCGGGAGCGACAAAGAAATAGCGTTCGCCCGCCAGCACAATCGGACGCCGCGACGTACCCACGCCCGGGTCCACGATCACCATGTGTACCGTGCCGTTGGGGAAATACGAATAGGCCTGCGAGATCGTCAGCGCGCCATCCAGAATATCGAACGGCTGTACAGCATGGCTGATATCGACGATCTGCGCGTTCGGAATGGTCTCCAGCAACACGCCCTTCATCGCACCGACAAAATGGTCGTTGAGTCCGAAATCAGTAGTAAGAGTAATAATCGCGGGATGTGACAATCTATACCTCGTTCGACCTATAAATGAAGCCAAACGAAGTATCAAGCGTCACCCAATGTGACGTCAAGATACGGAGTTGTTACGCAAAGAACGCCCGATTTACGTCCTTCGTGTCGAGTGGTCACCGAAGCGTTGCCGGACCTCAGTCCACGCTGATGTCGCCCGATCCCGTATGTACCGAAATCGCAGGCCCACCGCCGCGTACCTTCCCAATCACGCTCTTGTGCGATTCGCCAACGTGTCCCTGCACCGTCGTTGCGACCGCGTGCCCCATATTGACGCTACCGGAACTTGTAGAAATATCCACGTCAAACGCCGCTTCGGAAGGTACACGAAGATTTACGTTGCCTGAGCCCGTGCGAACGCTCCACAGATTCTTCGGCGACCCTTCACCACGGATATCTCCACTGCCCGCCTCGGCGTGAAATCCGCCATTGATCCCGCGCACCGTAATGTTGCCCGAACCTGTTCGGATCTCTACATCGCCCGCTCCCAGTTCCTCAATCTCGATGTCGCCGCTGCCGGCCTTTGCCCGTGCCGGGCCCGACAGTTCGCGCCCGCGCACATTTCCCGATCCCGTCTGAAAGTGCAGATCGCCCGTGAGCCGCGCTACCTTCATGTCACCGGATCCACTTTCCAGATCAACGTTCCCCTTCAGACCTTCGACCATCTGATCACCGCTCCCCGTATGGGCGCGAATCGCCGTATTTTCGGGCACAGTGATTTCGTAGTCGATCGAGACATTGTTCACATTGATGTAGTCAATTCGGATGCTGTTGCCGTTCTGCCGTATTGGAGGATTGCTCTGAATCCCTTGCACATCGGCTTTGTGGTCTCCGCTAAACCAGGAACTGCCCACATGGATCTTTCCGTGAATGGAGACCGTGCCGGCCGCGCCATTGTGTACCGTGATGTCACCGGACCGGCTCAGTACTTCCAGATCCACCGCTCCGTTCACCTGAAACGACCGGTCAAATGTCCCGACCACCGACGCGAAAGCCGGTGCGCCGACCAGCACCACAGCCAACATCGTGACGATGCGATTACGAACCAACGGGTGAATCTTCATGGCAGAGTCCCTCCGCAAAAAGTCCGGCGAAGCAATCCCTGCATCACCGGACCGAAATTTATGCTACCAGCGAGAACCGAAAGCCGAGGGCCCAAAGCCCAAAGCCCGCTACTGCAGCACCACCTGATCGCCTTCCTTCAAGCCTTTCAGCAATTCAGTCTTGGCGCCATTGGAAATCCCAATGTTGACCGCCATCTTCTTCTTGCCTTCTTTGGCTTTCGGATCGGGCACTTCAACCGAAGCGTTCTTATCCTTGTCGTAGATAATCGCGCCTTCCGGAATCTGCAGTACGCCCTTGTGCTCTTCCAGAATGATCTCGGCATTCGCCGTCATCATCGCCTTCAGCACGCCCTCAGGATTGTTGATCGAAACTCGCACTTCGAACGTAGTGACGTTATCTTTCTCCACGCCCATCGGAGAAATCTTCGTCACCTTGCCCGTAAAAGTCTTGTCCTTGAATGACTCAACTTTAATTCGTGCCGGCTGGGCCATATAGACCTTGCCGATATCGCTCTCGTCCACTTTGCCCTTGACGTAAACCTCGCTCGTGTCCCCGAGCGTCATCACCAGCGTTGCACCCGAGCCCAGTACAAGAATCGAGCTGACCGCGTCGCCAATCTGCACGTCGCGAGAAAGCACAATTCCATCCAGCGGTGATTCGATCGTCGTATAGCTGAGCTGCTCTTCCAACTGCTTAAGATTGGCGCGATCCTGCGCCTCTTGCGCTTCGGCCTGCCCGATCTTCGCCTGCAGCACCGTGAGCTGCGCCTTGGAGACGTTCTGCTTATTCAACGACATCTCATAATTCTTCTGCGCATCGTCGAGCGCCGACGCAGAAACCACTCCATCTTTCGCCATGCCCTTCGCCCGATCGTAAGCGCGCTTCAGCAGAGGCACATCCGGGCCTTCCGCATCCACCTTGGCCCGCACCAAATCCGCACGCGTGCCATTCGCGCTAGCCTTCGAGGCCTCAAGTTGCGCTCGCGCTTGATCCACCCGCGCCTGAATCTCTTCGCGATCCAGTTCGACCAAAATCTGACCCTTTTTCACATGATCGCCGTAGTCCACGTAGAGCTTCTTGACGATCCCGCTGGCCTTCGACTTCACTTCAACCTTGGTGATCGGCTCAATCTTGCCGGTCGCGACCACGCTCTTCGCCAGGTCGCCCTTCTCCACCTTTGCTAGCTTGGAAGGATCAATCTTGGTTCCGCCGCTGGTTGCTGCGATTACGCCGCCGACGACCACCAACAACACGACCGCCGCGATGACGCCGTAAATGATTCTTCTGCGCCGCTTCTTTTTGCCGTTGCCGTTACCGTTAC
>Ga0302321_100001603_pt1 | contig 19416 bp, 18 predicted proteins | sample Fen_T0_1_FD_202505 | JGI IMG/M metagenome (GOLD analysis project Ga0302321, IMG submission 202505) | Peat permafrost microbial communities from Stordalen Mire near Abisko, Sweden - Fen_T0_1 | ecosystem: Environmental > Terrestrial > Soil > Wetlands > Permafrost | place: Sweden: Abisko...
ATTGTGAAGATCACGTTCGACCCGGCCCAGATCAGTTTTCGCGATCTCCTGGATGTCTTCTTTGCCGTTCACGATCCGACCACGCTGAACCGCCAGGGAAATGACGCAGGGGAGCAATATCGGTCCGTGATTTTCTTCACCGATGACGAACAGCAGAAGATTGCCGAAGAGACAATCGCGGAACTAACCGCGGCGAAGGCATTCCCGGAGCCGATTGTCACCGCAGTCGAGCCCGTCGAAAAGTTCTACGCCGCCGAGGGCTACCACCAGAACTATTACAACGAAAACTCTCGCCAGCCTTACTGCATGTTCGTGATTTCGCCGAAGCTGGCGAAGCTCGAGCAGAAATTCGCCGAGCGATTACGAGCGTAGCGACGGCGCTTGGGTGGGTGTCCTCGCCCGCTGCGACCCAGCCCAGCCAGACGTAGCAAAGCGCCTCATAGCTGAGGCGCTGGAATTCATTTCGTTGAAATCGTCCAGGGAGAAGCGAGCGACTCTACCCGTCGGTACCAGTGCGCCTGACCGGGGCGTAGCGCTCTTCCAGCAGCAACCGCCGGAGCGTTCTAAGGTCGTTGAGTAGCCGGCTGCTGGACTGGAGATGCGAATCGAGCTTCACCAGTTTGTACTGCACCAGTCGCAGGGCTTCCAGTCGCCGGTCCGGCTTAACCTCGGCCGCGGCAACATCAGCGTCCAGATCTTTTTTCGCTTCTAGCAGGGCGTCTGCCAGGAGCCGGACATATTCGTGTGCGCTTTCTACACTGTCAAACGGCGTTTCAGGTCGATAGCTCACATGGGCCTTTCTGGAAAAACGATGGCGGAGAGGGTGGGATTTGAACCCACGATACCCGTTAAGGTATGTCCGCTTTCGAGGCGGATCGTTTCAACCACTCACGCACCTCTCCGGATAAAACTGCTTTCAGTACCCAGTACCTGGTCGTCAGTCACCGATCCTCCCTTTGCCAGCGACGAACGACCACCGACTAACGACGTTTCCTAAAGAACTCTTGCAGAATCTCAGCCGACCTTCCGGCCAGCACTCCACCCTGCACTTCCATCTTGTGATTCAGGCTCGGGTGGTTCACTACGGCCATCACCGAATGAACGGCTCCGGCTTTTGGGTCGTCAGCACCGTATACCAAGCGGCGGATGCGGGCATGAACCAGCGCCCCCGCACACATGGCGCACGGCTCAATTGTAGCAAACAGGTCGCAGTCAGCCATGCGGTAATTTCCCAGGTTTCTCGCCGCCTCCCGAAGGGCGACCACCTCCGCGTGGGCGGTGGGGTCCTGGTCCGCGAGATTGCGGTTCCAGCCTCGGCCTACTATTATTCCATTAGAGACCACCACGGCTCCTACAGGTACTTCCCCGGCCTCCAGAGCGCGCTGGGCGGAGCGAAGCGCTTCTTCCATCCAGAGCTCATCTGACGAAAGCTGGTCCATGACTAAGTCCGCGCGTTCCTTGAGGTGGAATGCGTGGGCTCCACCCCTTGACGAACGAGTGTACGCGAAACGAGGGGAGCCAAACCGCTTATCCAGTTCGGGAAATGGCGGGTGACTACTAGCTGGTTACTAGGAAATTCTCTTCTCTTTTGACCGCAGTTGCTTGAAAACGTAAACCAAACACCAAACGCATACAGGCCAGCGTGATTCGATAAAAGGCTATTAATGTTCATCTTAGCTAGAAGTTTCGAATTGGAACTGTAGCCCCGAAATGGCACCCCGGTTGCACCCTTCAGGTCGGTGCGACGAAGCACGCCGTCTGTGGCGGGTGCTTCCTCTCAGGGAGGGGTAGAACTCTGTGAAGAACATTCAGAAGATTGGTGTCTCGCTTGTCCTTGTTATTGCAGTCTCGGTTTTGGGATCGGCACAGGTCGTTTACAAGCGCATGGGGGTTAAAGGTGCGGGCCAGAACTTCGCCACGGCCATCAACAACTCCGGCCAGGTGGTGATCAACACCGGCACAGCCACGTCGAGCAATGTCTCGCTGTGGAACTGGTCGAGCGGGTTTTCGGACCTGGGATTGGCGAATATCGGTGCCAATGGGCTTGCGGTAAACAACAGCGGACTGGTTGTTGGCGCAGGTACGCCCAGTGGTTCATTGAACCAGGAAGGGTTCGTGTATCAGTCGAATAGTGGCCTGCAGTGGTTGGGATCGCTCGGCAGCGGGATGAGCATGGCCAACAGCGTCAATAACTCAGGCACCGCGGTGGGATTGTCGTACACCGCTGATTTCTTCCAGCACGCTTTTCTTTGGACGCAAGGTGGCGGCATGCAAGACATCACGCCGGACGTCATCAGCGTGGGCGGCGTAACCGCGATGGGCATTAACTCCTCGAACCAGGTAGTGGGCTACTACTTCCCGAACGGAGCCACCGACACCGTTGGTTTCAGCTGGACTCAATCCGGCGGAAGGCAAGATATTGGGCCTGCGGGAACCCTCGCTCTGGCCGTGAACGATGCGGGAACCATCGTTGGATCCTCGCCGAACGCCAATGGGTTCCGTCACGCATTCATCTGGACGCCAACCAAGGGTATGAAGGACTTGGGCACCTTGGGTGGCTCGCAGAGCACGGCTCTCAGCGTTAACAGCAAGGGCTGGGTGGTGGGAACCTCGATGACGAGCACGGGAAATGGCTTGTTGCACGGGTTTCTGTGGACGCCAACCGGCGGAATGAAGGACCTGGTTACCGTGGCTGGTCTGGGCAAGGCTTTGCAACCAGTGTCGGTGCAGATCAATGATTTCGGTGTCATAGCCGTTTCGACCAACAACAGCGTGACGACGCTGATTCCGATCATGGATTTGACGGTTGCGTCTTCTGTGAATCCGTCGAAGGTCGGGAAACCTGTGACGTTCACTGCGACCATGAGTTCTTTCGCCGGAGCGCCGCCGAATGGCGACATCGTGACCTTCCAATCGGGAAGCCAGATACTAGGCACTGCAACGTTGACCAATGGCGTTGCGCAACTGACTACGACTGCTCTTACGGTGGGGACGCGCACGATCGTCGTGAAGTTTCCGGGCGATCCAAACTACCTGCCCGCAAAATCGCCGGCTCTGACGCAGATCGTCACCAACTAGCACGACTTCTTACGACGTTGTACCCGGGGGCCGTTCGCCCGCAATTCCTCGCGGCCCCTCCTCCCCCATCCCTTTTACAGAAGCAGGCCTGCGCGCCCTCCCGTCCTCATGTGATCGAACTCACACGAGCCCATTTCCGGTTGGTGGTATGCTATCCGGGTTATGGGAATGACGGAGATCCTTCGGAAAGTTTTTCTCGTCGATCTGATGCAAGGGCTTGGGGTGACGTTTCGCTACCAGCATCCCAAGGAGATCTATACCGAGCAGTATCCGCTGGAGCGGCCGCAGGTGGCGGAACGGTATCGCGGCGCACCGCGCCTGAACGTGAATCCAGATAACGACGAGAGTCTCTGTATTTCCTGTGACCTGTGCGCGCTAGCCTGTCCCGAAAATCTGATCGTGGTAACCAGCGAGCGCAATGAAAAGACGCGCCGCAAAGAACTTGTGAACTTCACCTACGACTTGAGCCGCTGCATGTTCTGTGGCCTGTGCGAAGACGCGTGTCCTACCGACGCCCTCGAACTCACGCAGGATTTCGAACTCGCCAGCTACACCCGCGAAGGCATGATCTGGGACCGCGAAGCTCTGGAAAAAGGCCCTCTGCCTACGGTGTACCAGAAGTAGTCAGCTTCTTCTATCCATTGCTCAAAGGCTCTGCTTCCTGGCTATCGCTCCAGTGAGCCCGAGAGAACCGTGCCTGAGTCGCCCTGCACGAAGAGCACCGTGTGTCCGCCGTTGACCACCACGAGATTGAGGTAGTTCTGCGGCTCCTGGTTTATGGAGACGACGGCAGCGCCGAAGCACGTTTTGCCGATCTTGAATGCGCCCGAGATCGTGTCTCCGGAAGAGATCGTGCCATTGACACTCCCCCAGCGTGTGCCGGAGAGCAGTCCGTTGGCCTTGAGCGTCATTTGCCCGCCGAATGTCGCCACGCCTTGTCCGACCAAACTGCCATTCTCGGCGATGTTGTAGGTGCCCTTAAAAACGGAACTTGAGCACGAATTGATTCCTTGCGGCAACGCGAAGCCGGATTCGACTGTGCCACTGTCGGTAGCAACCATCTGAACTTTTCCACCGGGCGCTACCGCCAGGTTGTAATGTGCGGTGATTCCTCCTTCGGCTGCGATCGTCGCGGTACCCGAACAATTCGAGGAAATCTTGTATGTGCCGGTTACGCCGAGCGAGTCGCCGATGACGCCGTTGTCGCTGATGGTTTCGAATCCGGAAATGTTCCCGTTGCCGTCGGCCGTGATCGGGCCCATGATCGCCACGGGACCGTCGGCAGCGGTTCCGGTGACGAGGAATCCGTAAGTGCCTAGCAGCGATGCGTTTGAGCAGTGTTGGGCGGCAGAGAGTGGTCCGACGAAAGCAATGCAAAGAAGCGTTGCGGCGAGAGCCAAAAACGGCTCGCGGCGGAATTTTCTCGATATCATTTTGTCCTCCTCGGATGCGCGAAACGGTGGGGAAAGAGGGCCGCGCATACCCCAAAAGATGGGCGCGATGTTAGCAACGAGAAGTTGGCGTGTCAATGCAAACGTGAGAGGTGGATTCGAGCGTTGTTGGGACAGGTTTCGGCGAACGTGATGGGGAAAGCAAAGAACTAGTCGGGTGGCAACACTAGCCCGGTGGTGTTCCACGGAATGCTGTACACAGCGCTGTTCGTCGCAAGAACCGCCGACTTTCCCGGCGCGAATGCCAATCCGACAAGTCCCGAACCGGCAACTTCGAGGCTGGCCGCGCCGTCGGGAGTGATCTTGACGATGCCGCGCTTTCCCGCCATGGATGCTGCGACATACATATTGCCTTCTACATCAAAAGCCAAGCCTTGCGGTCGGCCTAACCCTCGATAGAAAACCGACACGCTTCCGTGGGGGTCGATCCGGTAAACGTTGTCGAAACTGGAAGTCGTCGGCCCCGTCACAAACAAGTCCCCGCTCGGGCTAATCGCCAGATGGTAGGCCGAAACGCTGGGTTCGAGCGTCGCGAAAACGAAAATCTGCCGGTCGGGCGCGATTTTGAAGATGGTTCCGCTGCGGTCGCCGACATAGAGGTTCTGGTGGCGATCAAAAGCAATCCCTGTCGCGACGCCCATGCCTTCAGCGTACGAGGTCACAGTTCCTGACGGCGACACGTTGTAGATAGCCTCATCGTGGCGAGAGGAGACATACATCTTCCCCTCGCGGTCAAAAGCGATGGCAGTCGCGTTCATCATGTCCGACAAAAAGGGCGTGACTTTGTGTTCGGCGTCAATCTTGAAAATAGCGACGGGAACCTTCTGTCCACGTTGGCCGGAAAAAGTCACATAAAGGTTGCCCTCGCGGTCGATCGCCGGATTGGTGACCGGGTGCAGGTCCTCCGAAATCAAAGTCGCTACCTTGATCGCCTGAGCATTGCTGCTGTGGCCGTTCGTACCGACAACGACCGGACCAGAGGACGCCTCCTCCGGCACGCGCGCGATCATGAAATCGTCGCAACTGATGACTACCGATCCCTGGGCCTCGCCGAAGCGCACGCTGGGCCGCCGCAACTCTGGTGGCTGCAGGCCCTTTCCGCTGATGCGGACTTCAGCGCCGGGCAGAGCCAGCGTGGGAGCGACTGCTTCAATGTGAGGTTTGTTGCTTGCGGGCTTTTTTCCTAGCAGACGATCAGAAATGCTCATGATTGCTTTTCGGGTAGGACTCGAATTCGTTCTACTTGATTAGAAGACCAAAGTGCAGCAATAGATGCATGATTATGAGCGCGTAAATTCCTGCTCCGAGATCATCCACCACAATGCCTGTACCTTCGGGCAGCCGCTCCAATCGCCGGATCGGAAACGGTTTCCACATATCGAAGACACGGAAAAGTATAAGCCCGGCGAGGAATGCTTTCCACGTAAACGGCACGGCAATCAGTGCCACCAGTTGCCCAGCAACTTCATCGATGACGACGAATTGCGGATCCTTGACGCCAGTCCTCCGCGCGACACTGGTTGCGGCCGGGATGCCGATGAGCGTAACCACAGCAGCCGCGACGATGGTGGACCATGTGCGATTAGCAACCGGAATATGGGAACTTGCGAACCACCAGACGAAGACGGTGGCAATCGAACCCCAAGTGCCGGGACCGGGCTTGAGACGCCCAGCGCCGAAGAACGTAGCCACCAACATGGCCCAGTTTGGAGTGCGCGAGCGGGATGCCCCCGCGACAACCGGCGGGACGCCAGCGCTACTCGTGTTGGCAGGGGCCGAGATTGCTGCCTTGTTCATTCGGACTCATCGTCTTCTTCGGGGTTACGTTCCGGACCGTCTTCAATGTCGTCGCCTTCCACCGGAATTACATACTGTCCGGTGGCCCATTTGCCAAGATCAATCTGGCGGCAACGGTCGCTGCAAAAAGGAAAGTCAGTGTCGCCGGCCTTCGCAGGTTTCTTGCAGATCGGGCAGCGGAGTTTGATAGTGCGATTTCCAGGCATAGGGAAGTCAGAAGTTAGAAGTCAGAATGCAGAAGTAGAATCAAGAGCGCAAATTTGACGAATCAAGTTTTCCATCGCACAGAAAGATTTTACTTCTGCATTCTGACTTCTTACTTCTGACTTCAAATTATCTCAGCAACGATGTCGTATTCGTACGCCTTCGTGATTCGGCAACGATAGAATTCTCCGTCCCGAGGCTCGATTTCTTCCGGGTAGTCGGTGACATACACTTTGCCGTCAATCTCCGGCGCGTGCATTTGCGTGCGTCCTTCCAGCAGGAGATCGGATTCACTGGACGTTCCTTCTAGCAGAAGATCAAACTCCTGCCCGACCAGCGCTTTCTTCTTCTTGCGGCTGATCTTCTTTTGCGTGGACATCAGCGCCTTTCGCCGTCGTTCAATCTCGCGCATGGAAAGCTTCTTGTCCTGATCGAAGGCTTTTGCGCCTTCCTGATCCGAATAACCGAACGCGCCCATCCAGTCGAACTGCGCTTCCGTCACGAAATCGCGAAGCTCTTCAAATTCTTTGTCCGTCTCGCCGGGGAAACCAACGATGAAAGATGTGCGCAGCGTGACGCCGGGAATCGTGCGCCGCATCTTCTCGATCGACCGCAGGAACACATCGGCGCCACCGCCGCGTTTCATCCGCTTCAGGACACTCGCAGAAGCATGTTGCAACGGAACGTCCACGTAAGAACAAATCTTCTCGTGCTTCGCAATCGTATCAAGCAGGCGGCCGGTGATCTTGTTTGGGTAAGCGTAGAGGAACCGGATCCAGCGCAGTTCTTCAATGCCCGCCAGTTTTTCCAGCAGCAGGGCGAGTCCATCTTTCAACCCAAAATCTTCGCCGTAGCAGGTTGTGTCCTGCCCAATCAAAGTGATTTCCCGCACACCGGACCGCGCCAGGCGCTCAGCTTCAGCGACGACCGATTCAAAGCGGCGCGAACGGAACTGTCCCCGAAGCTGCGGAATAATGCAGAAACTGCAAGGATGATCGCAGCCCTCGGCGATCTTGATATACGCCATATAGCCGGGCGTTGCCAGTATGCGTGGCGTGTTTTCGTCGTAAAGATAATTGGGGAGGTCGGCGACCGCGCCATCCCACGCGTCGCGGTCGAACCGGCCCTGCTCGCGCCGTAGGTCGCCCTCGGGCCGTGAACCGAGGATGTGGAACGGGCTGGACGATGGCGCGGGAGCGGGAGCCGGAGTGATTCCGGCGGCAATCAGGATCTGCTCGAGTTCGCCCGTTCCAACAACCGCGTCCACCTCGGGAATGTTGCGCTGGATCTCATCGCGGAAGCGCTCCACCATGCAACCGGCCACAACCAGTCTCTTTGCCTTGCCCTCTGTCTTGTGGCGCGCCATCTCAAGGATTGCGTCCACCGATTCCTGCTGGGCGCTCGCGATAAAGGAGCAGGTATTCACCACGATTACGTCAGCGTCGTCAGCCGCCCGAGTCATTTGGGCTCCGGCCTGTGCCAGCATGCCCATCATGACCTCGCTGTCCACGAGGTTCTTAGGACAGCCAAGGCTGATAAAGCCGACCTTGGTCGGGGCGGCAGGCGCCGAGACTTGCAATGTACTTTCTATTTTCGACATTTGGAATGCGGGAGACGGCGATCCGAAGGCCACCGACGACTGATTGATTCTAGCATCCCCGCGTTTGCCCCCCGCATCCCAGCAGGGGCAGCCAACGTGGTATCACGACCGTAACCTTCGTTTTCGCCGAAGGGGTTGTTCTCCGTGCTAAGCTTATTAAAACAAAATACATCCCTCGATCGTCGGGAGGACTGATGTCGGTAAAACGCCTCTTAGGTGTCGTTCTGCCGCTCGCGTTCATAGTTTCGAGCGCTTGGGCGCAGGTCAATGAGGTTTCGGTCACTGTAGGCAGATCATTCGTCAGCTCGCAGACGATTCTCAATTCCGGGCTTTCTTTTAATCCGTCGGTCCACTTCGGAAACGAAGAGAGCGTGGCGTTTAACTATGCCCGCTTGATCAAGAGCTGGAAGATTTTCGGATTCAATGCGGAGTTGCCAGTCGCGATCTATCCGCGCATGGATCTGAATACCCAGTTCAATGGCATTCCAAAGGACATCGGGGCGCTGTTTTTGACTCCGTCGATCCGGATGAACATCTTTTCCGGAGACAGCGTTACACCTTGGTTGAGCGCGGGTGGAGGGTATGGCCGTTTCCGCGAAGCGCCCGTCCTCAACTACTACGGCAAGAACCCTGGACCCACGTCATCCAATACCGGAGTCGTACAGTTCGGTGCTGGCCTCGATGTTTGGATCTGGCATAGCTGGGGGTTGAGAACCGAAGCGCGTGACTTTTATTCCGGAGTGCCTGCGCTGAACGTGGATACGGGCCGCAGCCGTCAGCACAATTACTACGTCGGCATCGGCGTTGCCCACCGGTTCTAGTCAGAAAAGAGACGGTGCTGTGACAACCGGCTCTGTCGATTAGCTATCGTTTCTGAGGCCGTATTTGAGCAGTCTGCTTGCTTGCATCCGCGATGCGGATTCAGTCCTGTTCCCCACAAGTGCCTATTTGTGCACCGAGATCTCGGAGGACTCGTTTTCGTGCGAGGTCTTTCGTGATTTTTGCGCCCCAGCAGCCGCAACATCCCTAAACAATCCCGGCAGCGCTGCTGCGTCGTCGGCCGACCGGCCAAAACGCGCAGACTCGTAGGCGCGTGTAAACCGTGCTACTTCCTTCTTCAGAGCCGGTTCCTGGATCGCAGCCACGAAATCCGACGGAGTTTGCGAGGGCGATTTACGCCAGCCCCATCTTGCCAGGCGCGCCACCATGCGGTCATACCAGAGAGCGGCTGCCTCACGTGGGGCTCGTGACGGATGTGTGCGCACGTTTAAAGATCGCAGCGCTCGCAGCAGGGGCCGGAGATTCAACAGAATCGTTATCGCAGCAATCAAGCCCAACAGACTGCCACCCCACCGCCCCGGGGCATTCGTGATGTGACGATGGGTTCGTCGTGCCGATCGCAGCAGCGCGCGGTGTTGCTGGCCGATCCAGCGTCGGACGTCATCGAAGAAGCGTCGGCTGTTCGTGGTTGCGTCATGACCGAGCGCTCGCTGATGGCTCGCGTCGTAGTTGATGATCCATTCGCGCCAGAAGGACGATGCCGCGTCCAGGTAAAGCTGCATGCGCGACCACCCCGTTCGGGTCGGCAGACTGCCCGCCGGAGTCGGGTCGAAACTCAGCCACCCAAACCCGGGGAAATAGGCTTCTACCCAGGAATGCGCGTTGCTGGCGCGAACCACGTACTGACCGGTCAGGTCGTTGAATTCACTGGTCCGGAACCCGTTCACGATCCGCGACGGAATATGCAGAGTGCGCAGCATCACTGCCATCGAACTCGCGAAATATTCGCAGTGCCCGCGCTTTCGCTCGTATAAGAAATTCGCCAGTGGATCGGCTGCCAAAGTCCGTGGCAACTCCAGTGTGTATGCGTAGTGGGTTCGGAGATATTGCTCGAGTGCCAGCGCCTTGTCGTAGTTGCTGGGAGCCGAAGCCGTGATTTCTTCCGCGCTCTTCGCAATGCGAATATCCAGCGGCGGCAATTTTACGTACTCATCGTCCGCATCGACACCGTTGTTCGGAGCCAAGCGAAGTTCGTCGGGGTCCACTTCGGGCAGTTCTGATTCCGCTTCGTACTGGCCGATCGGGTGCTCAATGTCGAGGTTGTACACCGCATCGGCCGCATCCGTGCTCACCGGGCGATAGGGTCCCGTCAGACTTCGCGGCTTCTCCGCCAGAAAGAATACGTTGGTGCCTAGCGGTTCCATCATCACGCGATAGTGAATCGTGCGCGCCGGACTTGCGGAACGCGTCGGCTTGGGCGCATTCGAAAGATGGTAGTTTCCGTCCGGACTCGGGAGCATGGGCGCATGCTCAAACGAACTTGACCAGATTCGTCCGTCGAAGTGATTTAGAGCAACGCCACGCCACTTCAAGTCGTACGCGCCCTGTACATCATTCTGAATTTCGATATGCATGACGACCGCGCTAGACTGCTGAATCTGGCCGATCCTTCCCAGTTGCAACCGGTCCGTGAACCCCGTGGAGACGTCACTCGTAGGCGTGTAGGCAGTCAGATAGCGAGACGAAACGCGCGGCAAAACAAAGAAGATGAAAAAGCTCCCGGCCAGAATCAGGACCATCAGAGCCGGTGCAATCGCAGCCAGGCGTGCCGCCAATAGCTGGTTGTTTGGCGCACCCGGTAGATCGTGAGCCAAAGCCTTCTCCTCGCCCACCGAGTGCCGCATTTCCATCAACACGAACGTGACAATTGCGACGAGCAGAAACCATGCGAACGAGAACAGGAACACGCTGCCTACGGTGAGCACGGCCGAAGCCAGCACCATGAGAAACGAAAGCACCGCCAGCATGTAGTGATCGCGGGTTTTTTGCAGCGAAAACAGTCGCACCACCATCGTGAACAGCACAAGATGAACCGTCGCTGCCAGAAAGCCGCGCGACAGGAAAAAATAGTCGACGAAATAGACCGCGACATAGATGAGCGTGAGGTAGTTGGTCCAGCGCTCGGGAATGGTGAATTCACGCCGCGTGAGCAACTGATAGCCGCGAAAAATCAGCGCCAGCGTGACTCCGATCACGGCGGAAAGGTCGAGGCTTCCGGTGGAAGCCAGCGAGCCGAATCCACTGAGCACAAGTAGAAAGAGCGCGACATTGAAGTAGCGCTCAATGGCCTGGGCAATCGTCGGCCGTCCGGGCGTCATGGGAATGGCAGACACAGGAAACTTCTATTGTTGGCGAAAAGCCGCGGGAAGGGAAGTGCCGTGGGTAACAATGCGGTGTGCGATGGAAAGGCACAGCGGGCGCCATGCCTTTCCATCTCGCAGGCTACCAATGCGTCGTCAAGCAGCCTGCGCCTCGGCGACGATTGCCTTCTCTGCTGCCTTCGGAAGCTCAAAACTGAGAACGCCGGCTTTGAATTCGATCACGGCGCCCTTTGGGTCGATCTCAAACGGCAGATCGATCATCCGAAGGATCTGCTCTGGTCGCGCGTTGGCGTGCTTCGCCGCGTCGGCTTCGTCCGTCAACGAAACGACCCCGTGCTTTTGGCCGAAAATGGTCAGGCGGTTTGGCTCCACGCCGGTCTTGAGTTCGGTGTTTTCGAAGCCAAGTACGTTCGCCCGCACACTCAGCGAACTCGCATTCTCCGAGGTCACATACGACACGGGGCATAACAGTTCCGATTCCGCGCGGAACCAGTCTTCCCAGTCGTGGCCGTGTTCACAGCCGCGCGCTTCAAAGAGCTCGTAGGCGCGACGCGCGACGCCGAGTTGTATGGCCTGCTCATCCCAACGCAATCCTTCGAGATCGCAGGGTTCAAGTTTGGAAGTGGGTGGGGGCGGGGGAAGGTGATGCTTGTGGTGCGTCATCTGGGGTCTCCTTCGGTCAAAGTAGTGAAGGAGCATCGCTCGGCCTGATGTCGTCTAGGGCAGAGGCGGGGGCGAGCTGTTGAGGTTGAAAAACGAGGGCAGTCTAATCTTGAACCATGGGTGGGCGGTCCCGCTGTGATGGCGATCACTCCGTCTATGGTCATTAGCTGAAGATGGCGTCTCGCCAGACTGCGAGAACTAGGTACTGAGAACTGAGAACTGTTCTCCGCTCTTGGTTTAGAATATTGTCCATGGCGCAAGAACGAAACTTCGGTCCCTACGTTGACGTCGTAAATGGCAAGAAAGTCGTAAAGGAGTTGGTCATGGGAGAAGGTGTCCCCGACGGCATCGTCATGACCACGCTCGACGCCACCGTCAACTGGATGCGCAAGAACTCGATCTGGCCGATGACGTTCGGCCTGGCCTGCTGCGCGATCGAAATGATGTCCATGGGCGCGTCGCGCTTCGACATTGCCCGCTTCGGCGCCGAAGTCTTTCGCCCGTCGCCCCGCCAGTCCGATCTGATGATCATCGCCGGACGCGTCTCGCAGAAGATGGCCCCGGTCATTCGTCAGCTTTGGGAGCAGATGCCCGAACCGAAGTGGGTCATTTCCATGGGTGCCTGTGCCACTTCCGGTGGAGTCTTCAACAACTACGCGCTCGTCCAGAGTGTGAACCAAGTCATCCCGGTTGATATCTACGTCCCCGGATGTCCGCCCCGTCCCGAGCAGTTGATTTATGCGATCACGCTGCTCCAAGACAAGATCATGACCGAACGCGGCACGGTGAAGAAAGCCCTGAACCTCGTTCCGGTCGAAGGGTAGACACAGAGCGTAGTCGCCAAAAGTGACTGTAAATCGTCTACGCAAATAGAGTGCAAGCAGCTCGACCGTAGCGCTGGCGTCCCGCCGGCAACCTCGCGATTTTTCAGGATCAGGTGTTCACAAGTTTCCGAGGCAGGTCGAAACGGAAATAAATCACGCCGGGCTAGCGGTGCTCTGCTGGCCCAGCGCGAGGTTCAGTTCGACGCCGTTTCCAGCGCGCGAACGTACTCGATAACCGATTCCGACCAGCCGTCGATGTGCGTCCACTTGCCGTAGCCAACGCCGTTCTTGTAGCTCGCAACGTTGATCACATAACCCTTGCCATTCGGCGCGGGAACTCGATCATGCGCCTGTTCGTCAGTAATCACGATCAGGCGATCGCACTTTTCGTTGCGGTTCAACTGCTCGACTGCATTGCCAAGCTCCGTTCCGTTGTGTCGCTGCGAAGCGTCAATCGCATCGCGCAATGCGAATCCGCGACGCGCTGGAATCTCAACCAGATCGTCGGAGAAGCTGAACACAGCGCACTTCTCCGAGATCTCGCGCAGCAACACTGCGAGTCCGTAAGCTGCGTCCGTGCGCAACATCTCCGAACGACGAGACAGCGGAGCAGTCATCGAGCCCGAAACGTCTACGAGCACGATGGTCTTGCCGCGCAGCTTCTCAGTGCCACCAACGCACTTGAGCATCGCCTGCTCCAGCGGCTCTTCCCACTGCGGAGCGTAACGCGCCGCAGCCAGGAATCGGAAGGGAAGCACACGCGCCGTGCTCATCGAAGCGAGCGCAGCAAGCACGAGCGACTCATCCACTCCAGCCTCACGCATATTGCGCAAGTTGCGAAGTAGAGCGAGCGCTCCGAGCTTCTGCTCGCGCAGCAGACGCTCCCAAGCCTCACGCTTGTCCGCTCCGGAACTCAGAGCCACTTCCCAAGTGTCAGGCGTAGTGAGCCGTCCCCAGACGAGCTTCCGCCACAGTTCCGCCTGCGCTTCGTCACGCGGCTTGGCGTGGCAAAGGAACAGGACGTCCCGCAGCTTGATCGGCCCGCCGCGATCGTACTTGGCAAGCTGATACTCGTCGAACTTCGGGAAAGCAGCAGCCAGCCCCTTCTTTACCTGCCCGGAAAGCGGGGCGCGCCCATCCTTCCAGTAGATGGCAACGAACTCGGCGAGTTCGTCGGCACGCTGGATGCAACGAGCAAGCGTCTCCGCGACAAGCGCGCGATGCGTCTTGTGCCGAGCCATCTCGCGCACAAGCAGAAGCGGAACATGACGGAGCTTCATCCGCTCGCGAGCCTCGACCGCGATCGCAGCAACCTTCTCAGCCTCGACTTTGGGCACAAGATCAGCAATGCGGCCAGCGATCTCGACTCCGTCCTCGTAGAACTGGGACTCCCAGAGCAGGCAAGCCAGCACCGAGCGTCGGAGCTGAAGCTCCGTCGAGATGTTCCTCGCCGGAGCGCCTTCATGCGTGCGCGGGAAGAAGTTTAGGTTGAGCGTGTTAAGTCGAGCCATTGTGTGCCTCCTTTTTAGCCTTCAGCCATCAGCGGTCAGCCGTCAGTTTTAGTCATCAGCTCTCGACGTCTCAACGTCGAGTGCCTTTGAATTTGTAGCGCCGGGGAAATGAGCGACGACGGTATTGTTCCGATGCTCTAACCACTGAGCTACATGGCCTGTAGCCATGACAGGAATCGAACCTGCGACCTTCGGATTATCGAAGGAACCGTAGTCTTCGCCACCGGCGAAATTTGCCGCAGGGCGGCGGGCAGGAATGCCCGCCCCACACGAGTCACCCCTTCACGCAAACTACCTGGCGCAGCGTGTGCACCACGTCCACCAGATCCTTTTGCGCTTCCATCACCGCGTCAATCGACTTGTACGCCATCGGCGTTTCGTCGATCACGTCGGCGTCTTTGCGGCATTCCACACCCGCGGTTGCCTGGATGTGGTCAGCCACGGTGAAGCGGCGCTTGGCCTCGCCGCGTGACATTGCTCGTCCCGCGCCGTGACTGCAACTGGTGAAGCTCTCCGGATTGCCCTTACCGCGCACAATGTATGAACGTGCGCCCATGCTTCCCGGAATGATTCCCATATCGCCCGTACGCGCACGCACCGCGCCTTTCCGCGTGACGAGCACGTTCTGGCCGTAGTGGTTTTCCCAGGCAACATAGTTGTGGTGACAACTCACCACCTCCGCATCCGCCTGGAACGCGGGCACCTCGCCGCATTCGCCCACCACTGCGATGATGTTTTCCATCATTAACTGACGGTTGGCGAGCGCGTAATCCTGCGCCCAGTGCACGGCCTTCACGTAGTCGTCGAAGTGCTCCGTGCCCTGAGGCAAGTACGCGAGATCCTGATCAGGCAAATTAATCATCCACTTGCGCATGTCCTGCTTCGCCAGTTCGATGAAGAATGTGCCAAACCGATTGCCCACGCCACGTGATCCGGAGTGCAACATGAACCAGACCTGCTCACTTTCATCGAGACAGACCTCGATGAAATGATTGCCCGTTCCGAGCGTACCGAGATGCGCCTCACGGTTCGGGTGCGCGATCTTCGGATACTTGGCCACGATCTCCTCGTACGCCTTGTGTAGGTGTGCCCACACGTCGCCGTGATGCTGAGGAACATGGCGCCACGCGCCGCGATCGTTCTTGCCTCCATTGTCGGTACGTCCGTGCGGAACCGCTCTCTCGATCGCCGAACGGATGCCGTGCAAGTTGTCCGGCAACTGATTCGCGTTGAGCGTAGTGCGCACTGCCATCATGCCGCAGCCAATATCCACGCCGACCGCAGCCGGGATGATCGCGCCTTTCGTCGGAATTACGCTGCCAACAGTAGCTCCGATTCCCCAGTGAACGTCGGGCATTGCCGCCACCCACTTGTAGATGAAGGGCAACTGCGCGACGTTGAGCAACTGGGTGCGGGCTGCATCTTCCAACGGGACACCCTTCGTCCACGCTTTGATGGGGACGCCAGTCTCGGGCTTGATTACGTTGTACGTCGAATCGGTCATATCACTTCTCCTCTTCCAAAAGCTGCCATGCACCAAAGATTCTGGCTCGTTTTTCGGTCGCGATATACTGCATTTACCTCAGTCGATTGCTATGAGCAAATCAATTACAGTTCTCACCAAACGCGCCGAATCCAGGATCTTCCTGATTCGCGACCAGCGTGTAATCCTTGACTCCGACTTGGCCGAACTCTACGGTGTTGAGGTCAAGCGCCTGAACGAACAGGTCAAGCGCAATGCCAGCCGCTTTCCAGACGACTTCCTCATGCGACTGACACCGGAAGAAGTCGCGGAATTGAAGCCCCAAATTGCGGCCTCAGGTTCCAGCCACGGTGGACGCCGCTATCTGCCCTACGCTTTCACCGAACACGGCGCAATCATGGCGGCGTCGGTACTAAATTCCGTGCGCGCCGTCGAAATGAGCATCTTCGTAGTCCGTGCCTTCGTCCGCATGCGAGAGGCTCTGGCCGCCAACGAGCAAATCATGCTGAAGCTGACGGAACTCGAAAGCCGCGTCGAGGGCCATGACACCAGTATCCAGGATGTCATCGAAGCTATCCGCGAATTGATGGAACCGCTTCCAGCCACTGGCCGACGCATCGGGTTCAAACATCCAGCAGACTCGGCCAAGAGTTCCGCAAAGTTACGCTAAGCAGTCATTCCCCTACGAGAGAATTGTTTCTTCCTCTGGTTCGTCCTGTTGCTCTTCTTCTCCGGCGAATCCGATTCCGGCAAAGCCGCTAGGCTTGCGTACCGGAGTCGTCGGGATGATCAGCGCAATGTTCTCCATCTGCTCGCGTGTTGGTAGGTTCTTGTTGCTGAAATCGGTACAGTCGGCAACCTTAAACGGCACCGGACGGAACTTGCTGAAGCAGCAGAACACGGATTCCTCGCTCTCGCGAAAGCCTTTCTGAATGTGCGACCAGTAGCACGCAGAGCAGAGCGACTTTTCGTCGCCGAGCGCAGCCTTCTTCATCACAATCGTTTGCATAAGTTGTTTTCTAACCGGCACGCAGCCGGAGTTAGTTGTTAATGATAGGTCGGGGAACATGCGACGACGGAACATTAGGTGCTTTTCCGTTTCAGCTACGCGGGCACATCATCCCCGCGGCAGGATTCGAACCTGCATCTCCCGCGTCTCAAGCGAAGTAACCGTTGTCTTCACCACCGACCGTATTTGGTGTTCCACTAGTCCTGACAAAACTCGCCGGGGAACCAACGAGGAGAGCGACTCGGGGACCAAATTTTCCAGGTACCTGGTGCTTCAGGACTACGCCCCCATCCCTGGAGTTCTGCATCCCCGGCAGAGCCGCCGCTCTGCGCGTCGTTGCTGGGCGCGAAGTATCTCTCCTCTTCACCACCGGCGAAACTGGGGTACTGCTTAGTCATCCTGCCCAACGCGTCCGCGTTCAGAACGACGGAGCGAAGACTGCGACAGGATGTTTCAGTCAGGGAACATGCAGGTCACGGCTAGGGCTTACGCCCGTGAGGATTTGAACCTCCCAGCCCGAAGGCTGTTTCACCATGCGAAGCATCCGTGGCCAATCACCACTGACTGAGTAGAGTCCGCTCCATCACGACAAGCGCGAGGCGCGGTTTCGCCTGACGTGCATGGGCTTATGCTCACGCATGCGAGACGGTTTGAGGCTGGGGGAATTAGCGGCAGCGGTATGCCATGTCAAAGGATGAAGGAACCGCAGCCTACGCCACCCAGCGATTATTGGTTTTTAGGAAACGGCGCTGAAGAACTGACCAGGAAACTGGTTAGCGCGATTCGAGCGACGCCCTAAAGCAACTTAGCCAAGGATTTGGCTCATGTTGCCCGGTTAGCGTTCTAGTTTCGACATCTGCCAATTTGGGCGTCCTTTCTGAAGAAGATAAACTAAGATGCCATGGTTTCAGCTGTTTTGCAAGATGAAAATCGCACAGATCGATAAAATCTTTGGATAAGTTGGACGTGATACGAGTAAGTCGCCCGCTATCTCACTGATTTATCTTGGTAGCGATTTGCCGCTCTGGAGGAGTCATCTGATTCCAGATGGCGGTCAAATCTTTTTCCAGAATCTGGTTGTTGGGATCGGCGCGCAGGGCGAGAGCGAACCACGAATAGGATGTCGGCAAATCACGGGACACACAGTGTCCGGTCGCGTACATTGTCCCGAACGTGCTTCTCGCCTTCGCATTCTGTTTGGCGGAAGCCGCCTTGAGATTCTTCACAGCCTCATCGCAATTCTCTGGGGCTCCTCGACCGTAAAGGTAGGCTTCGCCCTTGCGAAAGAATGCATCTCCGTGGTCATCGGCGGCACTCGGAGCTACAGGCTTCGCGACCGGAGTGCGCACGGCTTTCGTTGGCCGTTGTTGTTTGGCGACGACCGTCGGTTTTTTCGGAGTGGGAAAAGCAGGACGCGCCGAATCCGCAACCTTGGGCTCCTCGGTATTCGTCGACGACTTCGGCGTCTCGGTGGGCGCTGGATCGACCGTATTCGCAGGACTCGCCGAAGGTTCCGCGGACTTTTCCGGGGAAGATGCAGGACCCTGCGTTGCTGGCGGAATATCCGAATGTGGCTCAGTTGTTGTAGACGGCGAGTTTTCGGCAGTGGATGGAAATGTGGCGGACCGCTGTCGCTCCGTCGCTGCCAGCGAGTTGTTATAGGTCCACCAGCCCGCACCCGCCAGTGCCGCCAGCAGCACGATCAACAGGATCACTCGTCCGACTCCACCTTTCGATTTCTCTGGCTCGTAAAAGGACTCCATGCCGGAAAACGACTTCTCTCGGAGGTCATCGACCGAAGGCTCAAAAAAGTCTTTCGATTTTGCCTCAGGCTGATTCAAGCCGAGGAAGGACGGACCGGCAACCGGTGACGCACTTGGCGTTTGGGATGTGTCCGTTCCGGAAGAATGTGCGAGCGGCGATGTCTGAACCGCGGCCTCGCGTACTGGCGCATCGAATGGAGTCGCCACCCTGGGTGCTCCGGCCGGGCGTCGGGCCTCGAGAGCCGCTCCACACATGCCGCAGAATCGAAAATTCTCCGAATTGTCCTCGCCGCACTTGGGGCAGATCACAGAGGCTCTCCCATCGTTCGCTATCGTCATAGTGTAACTCCGCTGACTATCGAAGGTCTGCGCGGTTGCGTATTAGAATTCTGGGTCACGAGTATTTCTCATGCCCAAAACTCCAAAACTAAAATCACCGCCAGCTAAAAGCTTTCAGGCCACCCTCGAGCGGATGCGCTCCCGTTTGAATTGGACCATCATCCGCCTGCCTTTTGATGCCAGGAAGGCGTTCGGAGTGAACGGACAGATCAAAGTAAAAGGCGCGATCAACGGCTTTGCCTTTCGTACGTCGCTGTTCGCGACGCGGGATATTGGCCATATCTTGTTGGTGAATAAGCGCATGCAGAAGGAAGCGAACGCTCGTGCTGGCGTCGTCGCCCGGTTCAAGATCGAACTCGATACCGAGAAGCGAATACCCGCAATCCCCGAGCCGTTCGAGCGCATCCTGCGTCAGGATCGCGCGCTCCGTCGGTGGTACGGACAACTGAACAATTCGACGCGCGTGGAAATCGGTAAGTGGATCAGCGAGCCTGCCAGTGAGGCGGCGCGAACCCGCCGGGCCGACCAGATTG
>Ga0302321_100001605_pt1 | contig 19410 bp, 13 predicted proteins | sample Fen_T0_1_FD_202505 | JGI IMG/M metagenome (GOLD analysis project Ga0302321, IMG submission 202505) | Peat permafrost microbial communities from Stordalen Mire near Abisko, Sweden - Fen_T0_1 | ecosystem: Environmental > Terrestrial > Soil > Wetlands > Permafrost | place: Sweden: Abisko...
ACCGGCGCGGGAGTTACGGCAGGAATGGATTTCGCGCTTCGCATCGCTACTCGTCTTCGTGGCGAGGAATATGCCCAGGCGCTGCAACTTGCAAACGAATACGATCCGCAGCCGCCCTTCAAATCGGGCAATCCCCAGGATGCGACCCCCAAGGTCCGGGACTTTGTCAGCGGCTACTACGCTCCCGCCGTCGCGGAGGCGCGTGTGCAGGCCATGAAAGCTCGCCAACGGCTGGGATTGGGATGAGGCGTTGTTGCGAGGCGGCGGAGCGAACCTTAAACTTGGATTCTCGCCCGGCCAAGTTTGACGCTACTGTCCCACCCTCCGTATAATCCTTGCGTCTACACCCTAACGACGGAACTGTGGGTGATCACCGCGCTTTTGTTCGGCGTGAAGAGCCGGGCATCGTATACGCCTGCGCGCTCGCTGTGCAGGCCTGAGCGGCTCGGTTGCGACAGCTCGTTCATCCTGGCGAGCCGGAAGCAGCAAAAGTTCCCGAAAATTTCGAAGGAGTTCAAAACGATCCAATGATCAGCAAATTTGCGCGCATCGCCGCCGTTGTCCTTGGTCTTTCCCTTTTTGCTCTGGCCCAAGCCGACCAGCCAGCGGCTACTCCCGCCCCGTCCGCACCTGCTCCCAACCCGGTTACTGGCACCAAAATCGGCACCATCAACATCGAACAGGCGATCGCTGCCTCCAACGAAGGCCAGCGCGATTTCCAGGCGCTCTACAAGAAATTCGAGCCGAAGCAAGCTGAACTCAAGAATACTGCCGACGAAATCGACAGCCTCAAGAAGCAACTCAACGCACAGCAGGACAAGCTCAACGACGAGTCCCGCGACAAACTCGTGAAGCAGATCGAGGGCAGGCAGAAGAGCTTCGAGCGCGCGCAGCAGGATGCGCAAGAAGACTTCCAGAACCAGCAGGGCGAAATCGGCCAGAAGATTCTGACCAAGCTGGCGCCCGTTCTCCAAAAGTATGTCGTGGATAACGGCTACGGCTTGCTCCTGGACACTTCGCAACAGTGGCCGCGCGGCTCTGTCATCGTGGCCGGGCCCACCTTCGACATCACGGCCAAAGTCGTTGAAACCTACAACACAATCTCAGGCGTAGCTGCTCCGCCTTCCACTGGCACCGGAGCACCCAAGACGACGAAGCCAGCGGGCACGACCGGCACGAAGCCTGCCGCTCCCGCCCCCAAGCCGGCGACGACAACTCCGCCGAAACAGTAAGAGCGTGACACCGCGGGAACGAACTTTGTTCCCGTGTATTCACAGTCTAGTAATCGCAACAAGTGACATACGAAGGCCACGCGCAAGCGTGGCCTTTTTCCTGACTTCAAACTTCTGCTGAATTTGGGCTGACCGAATCCACCAACGCGAGGCCCCCAAAGGGTTTCCTCAGTGACCTCTGTGACCCCCGTGGTGAAAGTTCGCTGGCTGGTGCCGGGGAAAATTTCGTCCGGGATCAAATCCAGTGCCCCAGGTGTCTGTACAACCAAACGGGCCCGTTTCCGGAGGACATCATGTTTCACACACTCGAAACTACCTGGGACCACTCTGCCCGCAGGAGTTGGACCACCGTCGCATCGTTCACCATGCAGGCAATTGGACTGAGCTTCTTGCTGCTCATTCCGATCCTCACCGTGCAAGGGCCGCCGAAATTCGCATGGCTCACCCATGAAGTCTTTTCGCCGCCCGCGCCACCGTCTCCGCCACCTGCCCCCGGCCCGAGACACTTTATCCGCGGTTCGGAAGTAAGAGGCTTGCAGATTATCGCGCCGCCTTCCATTCCGAGTCAGGTCATCCAGATCGTAGATCACGGAACGCCTGCACCTCCCAACCTTAATGGCCTTGAAGTCCAAGGAGGAACTGGCGGTCGCGGACCCGGCGTTCTGGATGGGACTGGTCCGATCGCGATGTCTCCAACACCGCCGCCTGCGACGGTGGCAACTCATCCCATCCGAGTTTCATACTGGGCGGAAGGAGGCCTCGTCCACCGCGTGCAACCGGTGTATCCACCGCTGGCAAGGCAAGCGCGCATTCAAGGTCCAGTCCAACTGCGCGCTGTAATCAGCAAGGCAGGAACCATTGAGGGCCTGACCTTGATCAGTGGACATGCAATGCTGTCGGGCGCTGCGCTGGCAGCAGTTCGGCAATGGCGCTATCGGCCATATTTGCTGAATGGGGAACCAATCGAAGTGGAAACGGAAATCACCGTGAACTTCACCCTCACAGGCAACTAATAGTCGGCGTTGGGACGACCACCGCCAAGACGAATCGTGCCCCCGTCATTAACGGGGGCATCCATGAACCACGCGAGCCTTCCTTTCCCGGAGTTGATGTACACTGCCGTGACTCGGAAGCCCGGTTTGCATAGGCGGGCGGGGGAAGGGAAACAATGCAACTCCGTCTCGAAAGTCGTCCAGTGGGAGACGTTCTTATCGTTGACTGTCATGGACGCATTGTTTCCGGCAATGAAGTGTTTACCCTTCACTCCTTTGTCGGAGATGCCATCGCGAAATACGGTGACGTTGTGCTGCAGCTCGAGCACGTTGACTTCGTGGACAGCAGCGGCTTGGGTGCACTCGTTCGTCTGACGCAGGCGGCCCGATCTAAAAGTGGCGATCTGAAGCTCACCATGGTGCCGCCCCGGATTCATAAGGCGCTCCAGATGACGAGTCTGCTCTCCCAATTCGAGGTCTACGATTCCGTGGAAGAGGCAATTACCGCGGCCTATCTCGGCTCCCGCTATTCCCGCTGCAAAGAAGGAGACTCACGCCCCCGTGTTCTCTGTGTTTACGAGTCGTCTGACGTCTGCACTTTCGTGCGCGAAGTCCTTTGTAGTGCCGGATACAACGCTCTGACCACTGTCGCGATTGATGACGCCCGCATTCTCTTGAAGGCCACCAAGGCCCGAATTGTCGTAATCTCCGCTCGCATGCAGACCACGTATGGCAAGCCCACCCGTAAGGTGCTTCAAGAGATTGATCCCGCGATTTCGGTTCTTGTACTTCCCGATGACTTCGCCGCCCAGGATCCAGGCGAGGCGGCAGAGAAGCTGCTCGAAGTGATCCGGAGCCAAAGCACCGCAGTATCGTAACGTTCCGGGTTACCGATCGAGGCTACTGTGATCCCCGTAACGTCGTGCCTTCACCGTATGTGCAGCATTCTGCATTCAAAGGCTGAGTCACCGTGGAGGCTGCCGCCGTGGCCTATCTAAGGTATTCCCCTTAAGGCCCTGATTTTGAACGGTTTCCCAGAATAGATCGGATGGGGCTCTGGAGTTTCCGCATTTGGCGCGGGAAGTGCTTCTTCCTATGCAACCGAAGAGGCCGTAACCGTTGGAACACTTCACTCAAGTTCTCGACATCTCTCTCGCCGTCTGTTTGTTGCAGACGGTGCCTCAATGATCTTCCACTGATTCCCGCCACTAGTCTCTTCGAAAAAGGTAGGCCCCGACAGGGGCCGCTTTTTTTGTTGGTTGCAGTCCTGTACACTCGCCGTTTCCAATGAATTTCAAAAAAGCACCCTCTTCTGTCCTCATTGTCTGCTGTCTGTTATCTTCATTCGCGGTTCTTGCTCCCCTTCACGCCGAAAAAGCCCGCGGCAAGAAGGACGTCAAGCCTTCCGCCACGCCTGCCAAAACCTCGTCCGCCGACGATGTTCTGCTCTCCACCATGGAGAAAGAATTGCGCCGCGGCCAGGCCGAGCTCTCGAAGCAGGAACCGGCGCCCTATTTCACCAGCTATGCGGTCATCGACGCCGAGTCTCTGATGGTCATGGGTGCCCAGGGCGGCTTGCTGACCGCGACCCGGTCCCACCGTCGGGTTGCTGATGTCAGCATGCGCATCGGCAAACCAGAACTCGATAACACCCACGGAGCCGATCGCCGCTCCGGTATCACGACCGGCCAGCTTCCGATCATGGACGCCCCTGATGCCATTGCTCGCACATTGTGGCGCCTGACTTACGAGGAATATCGCAAGGCTAGTAAGGCCTATACCAACGTCAAGACCAAGACTTCCGTCCGCGCCAAAGAAGAGGACGAGTCGCCGGATTTTTCCGTAGAAAAAGCATCGACCTATTCGGACAACCCGCTGACCGTCACCTTCCCCGACCAGAAGGCTTGGGAAGATTTAGCGCGGCGCTACTCGGCGGCGTTCCGAAAGTATGACTTGCAGCAGTCCATGGTCTCTCTCAATGGTGAGAAGGGCCGCAGCTACCTGGTGACGACCGAAGGAACGCGAGTGGTTACGTCGGAAGCCATTTTTCGCGTCGTGCTCCAGGGCGAGGTGACCGCCGACGACGGCATGCAGTTGGAGCGCGTGGAGACTTTTCAGTATTCCGACCCGACGAAGTTTCTGTCGCAGGCGGAAGTAGATGCGAGCGTCAGGAAGATCGCTGAAGACTTGGACGCACTTCGCAAGGCACCGCTAGCCGAGCCCTATAGCGGCCCGGCGTTGCTGTCAGGACGCGCTGCCGCGGTGTTCTTTCATGAAGTGCTTGGACATCGCGTCGAAGGCCAGCGCCAGCGCGGCCGCGAAGAAGGCCAGACCTTCACCAAAAAAGTGAACGAAAAAATCCTGCCCGAATTCTTGAGCGTAACTGACGACCCGACCCTGCGCACTTTGGGAAAAACGGAATTATCAGGGTTTTACCCCTATGACGACGAAGGCATGCCGGCCACTCGGGTTGAAGTTGTAAAAGATGGCGTTCTCAAGAATTTCCTGATGGGTCGCATGCCAGTAAAGAACTTCGGCAATTCCAACGGTCATGGACGCGCACAAGCCGGCTCCATGCCCGTTGGTCGTCAGGGAAATCTGATCATCACCTCGTCGAAGACACTGCCCGACGCGCAATTGCGCGCGCGCTTCGTCGAAGAAATCAAGAAGCAGGGAAAGCCTTACGGCTTGTACTTCGAAGACATTCAGGGTGGCTTTACCTTGACGACACGATCACTGCCCCAGGCCTTCCAGGTCCTGCCCGTCATGGTCTGGCGCGTGTATGCCGATGGCCGGCCCGACGAGCTCGTACGTGGAGTGGATATCGTAGGCACTCCGCTGACGGTTCTAAACCAGATTGAAGCGACTGGAGATACGACTAGCGTATTCAACGGGATTTGTGGAGCGGAATCGGGCAGCGTGCCGGTCTCTGCCGCCGCCCCCGCAATGCTGTTCGGAGATATCGAAGTGCAAAAGCGCAAGTACGGTGACATGCGCCCCCCGCTGCTTCCACCACCTCCGGGAGCCGATGGCAAGGGAGGCATCCAGTGAGAACTCGCCAACGGAAATCCACACTCTCGCTAACATTCGTTGCGCTGGTGCTTACCGCGTTCATGCCGATGGCAAGCGCGGCGAATGCCGATGATCCTGTCCTCCAGGCTCTCAAAGCAGAAATGGAGCGCTCCAAAGCCAAGTTGAAGATGGACAATGTCGCCGCTCCGTACTACATCGAATATCGCGTCACGGAGATTGACGGTTACGATGCCAACGCGACGTTTGGCGCATTGCGCAGCGAACAGCGTGGCGCCGGGCGTTTTCTCCGCGTGGTCGTTCGTATCGGTGACTATAAGCAGGACAGCTACTCCGGCGGCGGCGAAGGCACGGTGGATCTGGTTCCGCTGGAAGGCGACGTCTTCTCGATTCGCCACCGCGTGTGGCTGGCGACTGATCGAGCTTACAAAGCGGCAGGCGAAGCTCTTTCAGCCAAGCTGGCCGCTCTCAAGCAGTTGAAGGTCGATCAACCCGTAGATGATTTTGCGAAGTCCATACCGGTCGAGGTCATCGAACCGCTCGTACATCTTCCATCGACGGGCTTCGCGTCATGGGTGAGGCTTATCCAAGATGCGTCAGCCTATTACCGATCCGATCCCGGGCTCCAGCATTTCGAGGCCAACCTTCGCTTTACCGCTGAGAATCACTACTTCGTGAACTCAGAGGGCACCGTTTCGCGCACCGGACAGGCAAATTATGCGATCAGTGTAGCGGGCGCCACGCAGGCCGCCGACGGCATGTTTCTGCAACGTTCGCATCAGGACGAGGCAAAAGACTTAAACACCTTGCCGACTCGCGACCAATTCCTCAAGACCACCACGCAAATTCTCGAAACACTAAAGCAGTTGCGGGACGCGCCGGTAGTAGACGAGGAATATCGCGGACCGGTTCTTTTCTCCAGTGACGCAGGATCGACTGTTGTTAGCGAACTGATTGAACCGAATCTGCGCGGTCGAAAACCGCAACTGGGTGAAAATGCCCGCACCACAGGACGTTGGTCTTCCAACTACAAGACCCGGGTTCTCCCCGATTTCATTAATGTCTTCGATGACCCGACGATCGGAACGGCCGACGGGAAGCCACTGTTCGGCAACTATGCGTTGGATGACGAAGGTGTCAAAGCCCAAAGGGTGCAGCTCGTGGAGAAGGGGCAACTGGTGGGATATCTCGTCGGACGCACTCCGATCCGCGACTTTCCGGTTTCGAACGGGCACGGTCGAGCTTCCGCGACGTCAGCTCCAACGCCGTATCCGGGCAATTTGATCCTGCAATCAAGCGATCCCCAGCCGGATGCAGATCTCAAGAAGAAATTAGTCGAACTCGCCAAGCAGCGCGATTTGCCCTATGCCCTGTATGTCGAAACCATGGGACCGAAACTGGAGCCTCGTCTGATCTATCGCATCTATACAAAGGACGGGCATGAGGAACTCGTGCGTGGTTGCGTGTTTGGCGATCTTGACACGCGCTCCCTGCGCAGCGATTTGATCGCCACCGGCACAGCGCTCGATTTTGAGAACCGGCTGGACTCCGTTCCTTACAGCATTGGCAGCCCCGCGCTTTTGTTCGATGAACTCGAAGTCAAGCGAACGCAATCCAGCAAGCTGGAACTGCCGGAGTATGCGCCGCCTCCGTTGGGTGAAGTTGCGGCAGCCCCGATTGGAAAGTGAAATTTTCTCGATGAAATTGAGCAGACTGAACCAGATATTGTCCGTTTGTGCGTCTACCGTTCTAAGTGTCGTCGTCGCATTCGCGCAGGGTGTGGGTGCGAAAAGTCAGGCCACCCCTCCCGCGGACAAGACGACGCCCAAGTTTTCTTCCGAGTTCCGCGAACAGTTACAGGCCATTCGTAATGCCGCCATGTCGAGCGACTATGCCTGGAATCAACTCGCCCATCTGACCGAGAACATCGGACCGCGGCCCGCCGGATCGCCCCAGGCGCAAGCGGCTGCCGAGTATGTCGCCGCGGAGATGCGCAAACTTGGTCTGGAAGTTCATCTCGAACCCGCGCAGGTTAGCCACTGGTTGCGTGGGGAAGAGAAAGCCGAACTCATTGAATACCCTGGCCAGGCGCCCGCGACTCCAGAGCGAGTCGTCCTGACCACGATCAGCGGGAGTTCGGCGACTCCGACGGAGGGCATCACTGCCGCCGTTGTCGTTGTTCACAGCTTTGACGAACTGAACGCGCTCGGCCGGGACAAAGTTGCGGGCAAGATCGTGCTCTATAACGTCGTTTACGACGAGCGAAAGGCCATGGCTGGTTCAGCCTTCGAAGCCTATGGCGAGGCCGTAGCCTATCGTGGTGGCGGAGCCAAAGCGGCGGCGGCGCTTGGTGCTGTCGCATCTCTCATTCGATCTGTCGGCGGCGCTAACTATCGTTTGCCGCACACCGGTTGGAGTCAACCGACGGGAATTCCGGCAGCGGCCCTCGCGGCCGAGGACGCCGACATGGTCGAGCACCTCGCGACCCAAGGCCGGGTCCGCATGCATCTCACACTGACGCCGCAACACCTTCCCGACACGACAGGGTACAACGTGGTCGCAGACCTTAAAGGTAGCGCGCATCCCGAGCAAATCGTGGTTGTCGGCGGCCATCTCGATTCCTGGGATCTCGGGCGCGGTGCGATCGACGATGGTGCGGGCGTTGTCATCTCAATGGCAACAGCAGAAATCTTGCAGCGCCTTCACATCCGCCCGCTCCGCACCTTGCGCGTCGTCGCGTGGATGGACGAAGAAAACGGCGGCGGAGGGAACAAAGCTTACGCAAAAGATCACTCGGCGGAACTGGAGAATCACATCGCTGCGATTGAAAGCGATGGTGGCGCCGGTCATCCACTTGGGTTCTACCTGAAAGTCTCGCCCGAAGGTTTGCAGTCGCTTCGGCCTCTGGTAGACATCCTGCGCCCTATCGGTGCGACTTCGTTTCATCCCGTGGAATTCAGCCCCGGCTCCGACATCGATCCGCTGGTGGAGGCGGGTGTCCCCGGCATTGGGATCATTCAGGACGGGCGTCACTACTTCGATTACCACCACACTGCCGCCGACACTCTGGACAAAGTCGATCCGCAAGAATTAAAGGAGAATGCTGCGGCCATGGCCTTGATGGGATACGCTTTGGCGGCAATGCCAGACGCCCTCCCTCGCGGTCAGAAATAGAAACGCGCAACACCAAGCGGAATCTGAGGAGATCCGGTTCTCTACAATCTTCGCTCGTTCCAGTGCAGTTGACGCCTATTCCGCTCGGCGCATACCATAGTGGATTGGTTTCATAAGAAGTGAAGCTGCTGGACTCGATGCGGTCTTCACCAGGCGCAATCATGGACAAGAAGAAACTAGAGACATTCAAGAAGAAGCTGGAAACGCGGCAGCAGGAACTGCGGCAAATGGTAACGCGCAACCAGCAGGACGGGCGTACCGCTGACGAAGAAGCCACTCAGGATGTGGCCGACCGCGCCGCCAGTTCGTACACCAAGGAATTCCTCTTCAGCCAGAGCAACAACGACCGCCAACTTTTGAATATGGTGGACGGCGCGCTGGCCCGTATTCGCGAAGGCAGCTTCGGCGAATGCGTTTCCTGCGGCAAAGAGATTAATGCTAAGCGCCTCGATGCTGTGCCGTGGACACGCCACTGCATCGAGTGTCAGGAAAAGGCCGAACAAGGTCTGCTCGAGCCCACGCAGTAGAACCTTTCACCTTGACAACGCTTTAGATCCCGCCTGAGGCTGCGCCTCGGGCGGTTCCGTTTTGCCTCGCCTACGGAATCACCGCGTCGACCTTCTTGTGATCTGCCCTAAGAACAAGCCGGAAAACATACGCATAAGTAAGGAGCCAGCTGTGAACCTTCTTGTGAGAAAAAGTGAAAAGACCGACACAAGTGACAAGAAATTTACAAACCGCTAACCCGCTCCTGACAAGTCATTTCCGCCGTTTCGAGTAGGATTCCCCTCGATGTGGGGTTGAAGATTTCACTGCTTCGATCCTGTTCAGAAGTCCAGTCGGGTCCGTCCACTTCGCGGAAAACGGCAATTCCGCCGAACCACATTCAAGATTCGTTTCACTCTAAGGAGAGTTCGCATGTCTCAAACATTCTGTCGCAAGGTTTTTTCCGCCGCGCTTGTTGTGCTCCTGTTCTCGCTTCTTTCGAGCGCCGCGTTCGCACAATACACAGCAACCACCCTCGTGAAGAACACGGGCAAAACTGGCGACAAGCAACTGCTGAATCCTTGGGGTTTGGCGTACGGCCCCGGCGCTCCCTTCTGGCTTTCGGATGAGTACTCAGGCCTCTCGACCCTCTACGATGGCTCAGGCGTGAAGCAAAGCTTGGTCGTGACGATTCCGTCAGCGACGGGCACTGGCGTCGGTTCACCGACCGGCATCGTGTTCAACGGATCCCAGGAATTCAAACTGATGAATTGGGTGTCCGCATTCATGTTCGCGACGCTCGACGGCACGATCAGCGGCTGGTCGCATTTCCAGCCGGGCAGTTCAATTGTCGGAGTCAACAACTCCGCCTCCGGCGCGTCGTACACCGGTTTGGCCATCACGAGCCACGCTTCCGGAAATAAGATCTACGCTGCCGATTTCGCAAACAATAAGGTGGATGTTTACGACGGAACCTTCAAGTTCGTGAAGTCATTTACCGATGCGGCTCTTCCCCCCGGCTTTGCGCCCGGCGGCATCCAGGACATTAACGGGAAAATCTACGTCGCGTATGCGAGACCCGATGGCGGCAAGGGCGGGTACATCGACATATTTGATGAAGATGGCAATTTTGAGAAGACGCTTATCTCGGGAAAGCCGCTGAATCAGCCGTGGGGATTTGCTGTAGCGCCCTCGAATTTTGGCACCTTCAGCAACATGCTGCTGATTAGTAACAACACGAACACAGGAACGATCAACGCATTTGATCCCAACACCGGCGCGTTCATGGGAACGATCAAAACCGCGGCGGGCAAGCCGATCAAGATCAATCAGCTCTGGGGAATCGAGTTCGGCGGCGGCACGGCGGCCAACGGAAACACGAACCAGCTTTTCTACACGGCTGGCCCCAAGAACGGTCTGAATGGAATTTTTGGCGTGATCAACGCCAACTGACTGAGTTGGACCGTTTCAGTTCTGGATATTGAGCGACGTTTTGTTGGATCAGCCTCTCTCCGGACGGTTGATCATTTCGCACCCTCCGCACTCGCGGAGGGTGCTTTTTTTTCGCTGCACCAAAGCGACGCAGGCAACCTTAGTCCACGAAGCCCAACTCTCTTAACTGAGAACTGAGAACTGAGAACTGAGAACTGAGAACTGAGAACCGAGAACTGAGAACCGCGCTACTCGATCTGCACGAGTCCGCGAGCCGGTTCCGAAGGCATTGCGGGCCTTTGCGGTGCGCGCCAAGCGTCCAGGATCGACACCTGATGAACGCACGATACCGTGCAGTGCGGCGCGCAGGATTTCTCCGTCCGAAATTCGCGCCGTAAATCGCTCACCGTATATTTCTCCAACGGAATCCCGGGGTACCCGCGCTGCTGTGAGCAGTAATGCACCAGTCCGTCTTCACAGATGTAGAGGTAGCGTCCGCCTGCGCGACAACGCCACTGGTTCGGGCGGCCCAAAGCAATATTGTCTTGAAACGCATTCACGCGCGTAAAACTGCGCTTTTCGAGATCTTTCATCTCGTGATAGACCGCGCGCTCCTCGTCATTTAGAGGTTGCACTTGGCCGGAACCGTCGTGAATAATGCCCACCGTTGAACTAAAACCCAATTCCAGTGCTCGCTTGCCAATCGCCAACGCATCCTGCGGGCTGCTGACGCCTCCGCCCACTACAGAATTGATGTTGACGTGAAAGTCAGCGTGCTCGGCCAACAGTTGCAGTTTGCGATCCAGCACTTTCAGGCTCTTCTTCGAAACCTCGTCGGGGTTCACGTTATCAATCGAAATCTGCAGCCACTCCAGTCCCGCGCGATTCAACCTCTGGATGCGTTCCGCCACAAGCAGGTAGCCGTTGGTGATCAGGCCAGAGACGATGCGGCGCTCCCGCATGTGGTGAATGATGTCGTCAAGGTCGGGATGCAAGAGAGGTTCGCCACCGCTGATAGTGACAACCGACGTGCCAAGTTCCTTGAGCTTGTCTACGCGCCGGAACATTTGTTCCGTCGGCACCGGCTTGGAAAAATCATCGAATTCATTGCAGTACGTGCAAGCGAGATTGCACCGGCGGATGGGAATGATATGCGCCAGCAGCGGATGGTCGGTGTCGGTCACGGCCTTAAGGATCTGCCAAAGGCCATGAGCGTTACGCTCCAACGCTTTCAGGCTGCGACGTAATTTGACGGCTGTTGTGGGCATCAGTGAATTCTCATTATTTCATCATCGCGGGCATCACGCCGTCCAACCGGGGGCAGTATTCGGCCAGAAACGGGGGTTAAACGGCGATTCACGTCCAATCTAAGGCGTGATCGGGCTTCAATCGAACGCCCGCCTAAGCCGCTCAGGAACACGAGATAAGCGAGTCTGGCGATTCGAACTTTCCCTCTTCCGCCAGCGTATCTCCCTGTAGATGAAGCGTTCCATTTATGCTGCGACGATCTTTGTGACGCTCTATCTCGTACTCTGTGGAGTTGTCGGAATCTTTGTTGCCGACGGCGCCCTACATCCCTTTCGCCGGCCACTCGACGAGCGCGAACGATCCGAAGCCAGCCAAATTGCCCAACAGAGCGGCGCTCCCTTGAAAGATATCGAACTCAACGCGTCGGACGGAGGGGCTCTAAAGGCGTGGCTGATCCAGCCGGCAAGATCCAATGGCGACGCTGTTTTGCTCCTCCACGGCTTAGGAGACAATCGCGGAGGCACTCTGGGATACGCACAGATTCTGCTGGCTGCCGGATATGCCGTCCTCATGCCGGATGCCCGAGCCCACGGAGACAGCGGAGGATTGCTCGCCACATACGGACTGCTGGAACGCGGCGACATCCGTCAATGGACGACGTGGCTCGAGAGCCGGCTTCACCCCGCCTGCGTTTTCGGCCTCGGCGAATCCATGGGCGCAGCCCAATTGCTACAGAGCTTCTCGGAGGGAACAAGATTTTGCGCCGTTGTCGCCGAATCCCCTTTTTCCAATTTTCGCGAAATCGCTTACGACCGAATGGGACAGCAATTCGGTGCTGGACCTTGGGTAGGTCAGACTCTGCTGCGCCCGGTAGTCTTCGCCGCATTCCTGCGGGCCCGGTACAAATATGGATTGAACATGGAACAGGTATCGCCAGAAGACAGTCTCCGCCAAAGCGATACACCGGTGTTCTTGATTCACGGCGCGGACGACCACAACATCCCGCCGCGCCACTCGGAGCGAATCCTGCGCAGTCGTCCGCAGACCACGATGATTTGGCGCGTTCCGGGTGCGGACCATTGCGGTGCGATCGGCGCCTTTCCGGAAGAATTTGGTCAGCGCCTTTTAGATTTTTATGCGGCGAATAGGACGCTCGCCCCCGGAGCCTCCGCCTCCGCGAAATAGGTCCTCGTATTCGCGTGGTCCACGATCCGTTTGCTAAGCACGAGGCCCAGTTGCCTTAGTGCTCTATAATCACTCTGTAGGCAGCCGGACCGGACGATCGCTGTCGTAAGGCAGAGGAAAGTCCGAACTCCGCAGAGCAGTGTGCCGGATAACGTCCGGGACGGCCGGTTCAAGCCGGTTGGACGGAAAGTGCCACAGAAAACATACCGCCTCGGTCGCAAGACCGCGGTAAGGGTGAAAAGGTGCGGTAAGAGCGCACCGCCGCGGCAGTAATGCAGCGGGCAGGGCAAACCCCACACGGAGCAAGACCAAATAGGGAGGGAGCTCCAGAGCACCGGAGCGCGTGCTGGCTCGGTGCGCCAGAACCTCCGGGTAGGTCGCTAGAGCCACGCAGTAATGCGTGGCCCAGAGGAATGATCGTCCTGCCGGCAACGGCAGACAAAATTCGGCTTACAGGTCCGGCTGCTTCTACATCTCTCGCTTCTCACCCCGGTTTTAATTCCTGCTTTTTCCCGCTCGCCGTAACCTTTTCCCCGCATCCCACGATTAGTCAGGTAGAGCGTCCGCTGGCGGAGAGTGGCTTGAAGGTTCTGGAAAACGCAGTTGACGAGCAAGTGCTGGTCGCGGCGGCGCAACAGGATCCGTCTCGATTTGCCGAGCTCTACGAAAGCAACTTCGCGCGCGTGTATGGCTATATCGCCCGCCGCGTAGCCCAGCGCCACGACGCCGAAGACCTGACGGCCGAAGTCTTTCACGAAGCCCTGCGCAACTTGCCAAGATACGAATGGCGCGGCCTTCCATTTGCCGCGTGGCTGATGGGGATTGCAGCGAATCTTCTGGCTGACCGTTACCGTCGCCTAGCCCGGCGTCAAACGGTGTTCGACGACGGCAATGACTCCGCGAACAACGGAGAAGATGCAGATCGCGTCCTGCTGGATCCCGCCACCATTGGTGCGCGGACCACCGATCCCAAGATCGAAGAGTCCGCCATGCTTTCGCAGTTGGTGGAAGAACTGCCGCCAGATCAGCGTCTCGTGATTGAGCGCCGGTTTATCGAGCAGAAAAGCGTGCGTGAGATTGCCGACGAACTTCGGCGCAGTGAAGGCGCGATTAAACAATTGCAATTTCGCGCGTTGCAAAATCTGAGAGCAAGAATGCGAGGTGACCATGTCGAATCAATCCCAAGCTGACCGCCTCGATGAGCGTATCGAAGCACTGTTGGCGGGTGCCGATTGCGTCGTGCTCGACTCAGATGCCGATCTCGGTGAGTTGTTCGCCGTTGCCGAAGCGGTGCAGAAGATGCCCAGCCCTGAGTTCAAGGCTCGCCTGAAGGCTGACCTGCTCGATCAAGCTATATCGGCTCAACGCTCCGATATGCCCGTTGTTTCGCATTTGCCATTCTTGGTCGAAACCGGAAGATCAGTGCGAAGTCCCGCCGATTCCCAGATTCTGCCATCACTCTTTGGCGGGCAGGAATTCTACCCCGTGCACCGTGCCAGCTTCATGGCTTCAGCTCTAGCCCACGCGGCAGCCTTGGTTTTGGTGATCACGGTAGGAATCCTTGCCGCACAAGGTCCCAAAGAAGTTCCGCGAGTCTCCTCGGTGCTCATGACCGAACTAGGTTCCTATCCCCTTCCGGCAGCTGCGGATCGAATCGGCGGCGGTGGAGGGGGCGGTGACCGGAGCCCTCAGCCGGCGTCGAGGGGCAACCCGCCGCGGTTTGCTCCTGAACAGATGACACCGCCGGCGATCATCGTGCACAACGAAGCCGACAAGCTGCGCGCGGAACCGACCGTCGTTGGTCCACCCGAGCTCTCACTTGCACGGACCGTTCAAATCGGAGATCCACTATCAAGCATTCTCGAACGCTCCTCGAATGGGCCAGGCAGCGGTGGCGGCATCGGCGCGGGTTCGAGAGGAGGAGTCGGCCCGGGAACTGGTCCTGGTGTCGGCTCCGGCTATGGCGGTGGTATTGGCGGCGGTCCTTATCTAGCAGGCCGGGGAGTCAGCGCTCCCCGCGCCATCTACGATCCCGAGCCCGACTATTCCGACGAGGCGCGCCGCGCCAAGTATCAAGGAGTAGTGGTTCTGCGAGTCATAGTGGGAAGCGACGGCCTTCCCCAGGATATGCGCGTAGCGAGAACGCTAGGCATGGGGCTCGACGAAAAAGCCATGGAAGCTGTTCGCCAATGGCGCTTCCAACCTGGCTACAAAGATGGACACGCAGTCGCGGTCGTCGTGGATGTCGAAGTTAACTTCCGGCTGTACTAGTGTTCTCGCCGCGCGCCCGTGTCACGGGGCGCGCAGCCTCGGAACAAGTTCCTCACCAGATGACCTTCACTCCCAACTGAATATGCCGCGAACCGCCGGACCCGATGACTGGGTTGGAGGCGGCGACGTCGGGGGTAAACGCCGTCAGTCCGAGGATATCGGGACTCGATAGATCCGTGTTTAAGAACTGGCCGTCGAAGTTTGAATGGTTCAGGATGTTGAAGACTTCGCCGCGAAACTGGAGGTTCACTCGTTCGTTTAACTTCCATCGCTTCGAGAGTGAGAAATCCCAGTTGGCAAAGCCGGGTCCACGGAAAATGTTGCGCCGCATATTGCCGAAAGTGTAATCGGCTGGTGGTGTGATGACGGCGCTTCCTTGCTGGAAGCATCCGTAATAGGCCAGGTTAGCGAGTAAGCCTTCATCGTTATGGGCTTGGGCAAGGCATGCTGGATTCGTTGTACCATCCGCGAAAAACGGCACCGGGGTCGTCGGTGACCAGTGAATATCGAAGGGATTCCCGGCGAAGTTCCAGCGGTCATTAAATTCGCCCGTGAAGCTGATGTCATTACTGCTATCACTCAGAGTGTAGGGCGCTCCCGCTTGAATGTTCACAATACTGGTCGCCTGCCAGCCCTCCAGCATCTGCCACATTGCTTTCTTCGAAGGAAGATCGTAGGTGACGGATAGTGTGAACCGGTTGCGGATGTCTTCGTCTCCGTTGCCGCGCTGTGCGTTGTAGTTATTGCTATCGGGTGGCACGCCAGCAAGGTTGCTGGTCGCTGTGTCAATTGCGTGCGACCACGTGTATCCCGCCAGCAGGTACAGACCATGCGCGTAGCGGTGCGTCAAGGTTACTTGCAACGAGTTGTAATTTGAATTCGAGTGATTGCTCAGGAAATTGAGGTATCCGATATAAGGGAAGCACGGACCGCCGAGTCCGAGACCGCCTTGTTCCACCGGGCACGCCGTATTGAGGGGACGCCCGAACGCCTCTGATCCGTCATCGAGTGCCGCGTTCACCTGGTTAATGTCCGTCACGCTATAGAGCTTCACCCCGTGGTTTCCCACGTATCCGATTTGCAGTACCGAATTCTTGCCCAGTTCCTGCTGCACGTTCAGATTCCAGTTCATCACGTAAGGTGTTCTCAGATGCTGGTCCACTCCAAACACGTCGCACTGGGTGCCCCCGAGCACGCTGTTGGGAACATCGCAAAAATTCGCGCCAGCACCACTCGGAAAGATCGGTCCTTCGGGGCTCCAGTTAATCAGACTTCCATCGCTGGAAATCTGCAGGAACGAGGTAATCGTCCCCTTGGGCTGCGTCAGAATGCCTGAGTTCGGATCAGTAGCGTAGGGAATACCGCTCGGATTTAGGTTCAGCCCGCCTCCGTTAAACATGAAAGTGCGAATTGAAGGCTGCTCGAAAATCATGCCGAACCCAGAACGGATCACGGTCCTTCCCTTACCAAAGACGTCCCAAGCCACACCGATGCGCGGTGAAATGTTGTTGTGACTGGTGGGATAGGGTGAACTGATGCCCTGTCCAACCTGCACAATTCCACCGGGCTGACCATTAAGCACTGGGACGTAGTTCGCTAGCATGCTATGGGAGTCCTTAATCGGATTGGTCACGTCATAGCGCAAACCCAGATTAAGGGTTACGTTCGAACGAATTCGGAAATCGTCCTGCACGAACAATCCGAAAGACTTCTGGCTGACGTTGCGGCCCGGATCTCCATAGAGAAAGCGCCAGCGACGAACATCGCCCTCGACGAAATTCGAAAGGTGACGGAAATCCACACGCCCACGCCCGTAGCCGGCGCGGTAGTAATTTACGTTGCCGTCGCGAAACGATCCGCCAAAACGAACGGAATGCCTGCCGTGCGAATAGGCCGCGGTGTCTGAAAAGCTGTTGGTCTTGCTGGGAGCCGTAGAGAGCGGCCAACTCGAGTTACCACCCATGTAGTTGAATTCTCCCCCAGGACTGATACGCGGGAAGCCGAACAATCGCGGGTCTGTAACCCCAGTGTTGAGCCCATATTTTAGCGGATTGACGCTGTGGTCCCCAGGGTAAATGGTTTCATTGAACCGGTTGTAGCTGAAGCGGACCTCGTTGGTCCATGCGGAGCCAAACGACGATGCGAGGCTGACGCCGAAGACCTGCGTGATTGGACTTGTTGTCGAAAGCCATTCCGGGCGTAGTGGCAAGGTGTCCTGTTCGGTCTGGTCTGTGTTGCTGTAGATGAAGCGTGCGCTGATGACGTGATTCGGTGTCAGACTGTAATCCGACTTGGCGACTAGGTTATCGCCGCGATTCTTATTATTAAAATCGAAATTGATTCCGGCGGGGTCGTTCACATTCAACGTGGAGCCCGGATTCGGCAGAAACAACTTCGAGAGGCTAAGACTCAGCGGATTGCAGGTCCCCGCGGATTGGCAATCAGCGATCGCGTCAACAATGCTGTACGTAGAATCGCCGATCGAAGTGGTTACTGGGCTATCCGTCAGGCCGGGATTGCCGACCTTGTCACGGATGCCTTCGTAGTTAACGAAATAAAACCACTTGTCTTTCTTGATCGGTCCGCCAATCGACGCACCGAATTCATGCATAAGAAGCGCCGACATTGGGGATGGCGCTGGATCATAGTAGTTCCGCGCATCAAAAGCCGCGTTGCGGTGGAAATAATAGCCCGTTCCATGCACGGTGTTCGTGCCGGACTTGATTCCGATGTTCATCACCACGCCCGGCTTTACTCCGTAGTCTGCGGCAGGGCCTTCCTGCGTATTGAACTCTTGAATCGCATCGAGAGGCAGAATGCTCGCGGGGGTCCCCTGAATACCGGCGTCGTTGACGACAGTTTCGCCATAGTAGGCGTCGTTATCGTCGGCGCCGTCGATGAAGAAGTTGTTGTCATCAGGACGATTGCCGTTAGAAGTGACAGAATGAAAGCCGCCACCTGGCGTACGCTGCACACCGGGGTGGAGTTCGAGAAGATTCTGAAAGTCGCGCCCCTGCACCGGCAATTCGTTAATCGCTTTATTTGACAGAACTCCATTGAGGGTCGTATCCGTCGTATCCACCAGAGCGCCCTCGGCAGTCACTACCATGGTCTCCGTGACCAGGCCCGGCTGCAGTTTCAGGTCCACGCGCACTTCGCGGGACACTTCGAGCAGGATGGGCGTGCTTACGACCTTCTTGAATCCCTTTGCTTCCGCCGACACCGTATACATGCCAGGATCGAGATTAGGGATAGAAAAGTCTCCAGAGGAGGTCGTGTCCACGCTGCGGGCCGCATTCGTTGCCGTGTTGGTGATGGTCACTTTGGCATGAGCTACGACAGCTCCGGACTGGTCTGTCACGGCTCCTAGAATTCGCCCTTGTGAGGTTTGCGCTTGCAGTGCCGGCACGACCAGCAAGATCGCGATCACAGTCACAACTAATGAACCGAATGCTTTCATTGGGTTTTTCGCCTTTCCGAACTAGCTTCCTAATCCAAAAGCCAACCATATTGCAGATTTGTGTTGGGGAACGTGCGGACAGAAACGCTTGAATCACAAGCCGGCTTCAAGTTTGCCGGCTTCCAACAGGAACGGATCGCGCACGGATTTAGATCGATGTTTGACCGCGCTAAATTGCCGATTCATGAAAATCAGTGCTCACACGAGGCTCAAGAATAAATGTGGGAGAAGTTTATTGCTTGCGCTGGGTTCGAGCAAGCGGTGACTTCAAAGGTTCGAAAAACAACTGAAATGTCAGTCAATAAACCTCATGATTAGCCTGCGTGCTCGTGACCTTTCCGTCCTCCACTGACAACGAGTACGCCGTCCCGCCGCTGCCTTTCCAACTCGCCAAATCAAAATGTCCGCCCGCCGTCACGCGATATACGCTGACATCACGAAACGTCAGCGGCTTGTCTTTCGTGCAGACGTCCGGCTTCCGTGTCGGCCGGAGAAAGTAGACACCTTTACCGTCTCCGACAACCGTGCCCTTGCCATCTGGCTCCACCAGGACTGCCGATTTTTCGTCCACGGCAACTTCACGCGGCGATTTCGACGAACCATCTTGAATAATGCGCGCCAGAAATCCCAAGGTGCGCCCCATCCGGTCGCGCTTTGCCAGGTGCGAATCGGTAATCAGGTTTTCCAGATGCGGAATCTTCAGGAATCCGCGCACCAGCGTCACCCGTTCTGTGTAAGGGTTCGCGAGTACTGCCGCAGAACTCAGGCCGTCATCTTCTGGCTTATCTCCGAGCGCTCCGTAAGCAAATTCGCCTTGCACCGCCAAGCCCGCGCTGGTCCCGCCGATCGGCTTGCCCGCCGCGATGTGCGCATTGATTGCGTCGCCCACCGCCGTGCCTTT
>Ga0302321_100001607_pt1 | contig 19386 bp, 11 predicted proteins | sample Fen_T0_1_FD_202505 | JGI IMG/M metagenome (GOLD analysis project Ga0302321, IMG submission 202505) | Peat permafrost microbial communities from Stordalen Mire near Abisko, Sweden - Fen_T0_1 | ecosystem: Environmental > Terrestrial > Soil > Wetlands > Permafrost | place: Sweden: Abisko...
AGGTTGTTGAAGTACTCGCCTGCCAACCCCGTCCCAGCTCCTGGAGGCAATAGCGGAGGCGTGGGTGTCAGGGTAGGCGTGAGCGTCTCCGTCGCCGTGGGTGTTTCTGTAGGCGTGTCTGTCGCCGTCGGCGTCAGAGTCACCGTCGGCGTGAGGGTCTCGGTCGGCGTCAGCGTTTCGGTGGGCGTGAGCGTCTCGGTCGGCGTCAGCGTCACCGTCGGCGTCAAGGTCTTCGTGGACGTTGGGGTCGGCGTACGCGTAAACTGCACAGCGGTATAGTCCTGCCCGCTCACGTCGGTCGTTATGTTCGAATAGTCACGACTGGCAGGCTGGAAGTAATAGCCGGCTAGTGAAACGGTCACTGTGCCGGACCAACCGTCCGATATCCCCAGCGCGTAATTGCCATTGCTGCCTGCCGTAGCGCTTCTCAGCAGGCCCCCTTCGGTGTAACTCAGGGTCGCGCTACTTGCGCCCGCATTCCCTGAAATAGAGTGCTCGTGGGCTTCGTAGGCGCCAAGGTCGCAGGCCGGTCCCTGTGGGCGGGCGCTGCCGCGCTGGTCCAGGTTATCGATCGGGTCAGCAGCACAAATTGCCGGATCGCCTGCGTCGATCGCCGGGGAGCCTGGCAGCAGCGCCATGGTTTGCGTAGCGCCCCCATTGTCGGCCAGACCGGCCAACTGCGGATCGACGTGCAGGCTGGCAGAACAGCTGCCATCCTCCACCAGGTTCTGGGTGTTGGTGCCCAGCGTACTCACGCTAAGGCAATCACCCCCATGGCTCGAATTGGCCAGGATGCTGTTGGCATAGTTCAGTCTGCTCGTATACACACCCCCGCCCGAGATGCCGGCGCTGTTCGCCGAGAAAGTCGCATGGGTCGCCGTCAGGCTGGTGGCGGCATACGCCCCGCCGCCTGAACTGCCCGCGCTGTTGCCCGAGAAGGTCGAGTTTGCCACCGTCAGCGTGCTGGCACTGTACACGCCGCCGCCGTAGGTGTGGGCCGAGTTATTGGAGAAGGTCGAGCCACTGATCGTCGTCGAGCCCGTATCCGACCAGACGCCGCCGCCCGCCCCGCTTGTAGCCGTGTTCCCTACAAAGCTCGAATTCGTAATCGTGCTGTTCGAGCCGTAATTGTAAATACCGCCACCCACCGAGTAGGCAGTGTTGGCAGAGAAGGTCGAGCCGCTCACCGTAATCGGGCTGCCGGAGTTCAATATGGCGCCGCCCGACCCGCTCGTGGCGGTATTCCCCGAGAAGGTCGAATTGGTAATCGTGCTGCTCGAGCCAATGTTGTAAATGGCGCCGCCGTACGTAGCGCTGTTTCCCGAGAAGGTAGTGTTCGTGACCGTCAACTTGCCCGCGCTTCGGTTGTAGATGCCGCCGGCCACGCTGCTTCCGCCGGCATTGTTGGAGATGGTGCAGTTCTCTACCAGCAGCATCGTGTTATTGTTATCGATCCCCGGCTTGCCCTGGGTGATGGTCAACCCGTTCAGCACTGCGATGCCCCCCGAATTGACGTAGACCACGCGCACGTCCGCCGTACCGTTACCGTCCGTGTCTCCGCTAATTGTGATCGGCACTGCCAGGGCGGAGCCATCGATGGTCACGTTGCTGGCCAGCGTCAGGCTGGAACCCACACGGATCGTCCCACCCGACAACCCAGGCGCAAACGTGATCGCCGCGCCAGGCGCCGCGCTGGCAATGGCCTCGCGCAGTGAACAGTCCGCATCGCAGACCCCATCGTTGGTGTCGGCCATTTTCGTCACCACAACCGGTGTTACTGCCGTGGTCGAATAATCGGCAGAGGTCCACGTATAGTCCGGGGTCACATTGGTATAGGAAGTGCTCGCCGGCAAAAAGGTATAACCGGCCGCAAATGGAATGATGCTACCAGACCAGTTATTGGGAACTGTAATCGAGTAATTGCCACTGCTATTCGCCATAACCATCTTGGGCGTCCCATCCGTGTAGAACAGAAGGGCTCCGCCGGTCCCCGCGTTCCCCGTGATGGAGGTAAAAGCCGGGAGCGGTGCCGCGCTTGCTATCGGTGTTGGCGTTGTGGCGGCCGAGCCATAAGTCCAGCCTACGGTAAGCGAACTGCCTGTAGCCGGCCCCTGGGCGTAATCGACGCGGATGTCGTGCAGTCCAATAGTCAGATAAATCGGCTGGCTGGGATAAGAATGGGCACCTTGCACCCTCCAGTTCTCGATGACAGGTGTGTCGCCATCGTTAACATGGTCGATGAAGATACGTCCCCCATCATCAAGGTTGCTTAAGTAGAATACATAATTACCTTCCCGCACGACGTTCAGCTTTCCCATCCAGCGCGCGCTCCAATAGGTGCCGTTTACTCCTGGGATTGGTGCTCCCGAGTTGTAAGTAAAGTTAATCGTTTGGTTTGGCACAACCGCTACAGGAGTACTGAACGTATTCCACTGTCCCTGAATGGGGGCCTCGAGGGTGATCAAATGGGCCGGCGTCGCATCGTTGTAATAACAACCAGTGAGCCCGTAAGGATAGAGCCCCTCCGTTGCCACGCTTGGAGACGCCAGGCTCGTGCCAACCTGAAGAGGAATTTCCACCTCGGGCCAACTGGGTGTCTGGAACTGAAACCAATTGCCACCCTGCAGCTTTACGTCCACATGCAGTAGATACGTGCCGGTGGCTGGCGGGACAATGCTAATGGTCACACTCGTTGTCATGCCCTCATTCAAGTTGAATGCCGGGCTGGTGTATTGCCAGTTGTTTTCTTGGGGGGCCGCGCTACAACTGGCCGTCCCTTCCACGCCAAGAATAGCATTTGTCCAATTTGTTGCGGATGTGTTTTGAATGGTAAAGGTAATGTTATAGTTGGGCTGCCCCGCGGTTGGAGGAGCGACCGTATAATTCAATAGGTTCCACCGATAATCGGGGGCGATCTTGTTCCCGCCTCCATCCAAGAGATCGATGCCCGTGTAATAATGCGCCAGTATCTGGCGGTAATCCCCCCAACGCACTGGCCAGGCTGTACTATCGCCACCCCCCGTAGTGCATTGATTACCTTTAGACCAGCGTTGAGCGCCCATTTGACTCATGCCCCAAAGGTTACCAAAATTTTGAGCACCACAAGCCGTGCTGATTGGCTCCTCTACTCTTATCAAATATGTTTGTCCTCCATTACCGCTATTAGAGAACATATCAGAACTGAATTCAGCGTCAATAGGCGACCCGCCTTTTGAAAGATAATCTCCTTGTGTCGATGTAACTGCGTTACATACATATTTTTCTATAGGCTGTAAATTAGCGCTTGAACAAGGCGAGCCTAAATTAGCGGGGATGAGAGGTTGGGTCAGCGGATTGTTTATATAGGCTTCAAAAGCAAATGGAATGTCGACCTGGCTGGCCTTCAATAGCTTATAACTTCCTGGGTCTCCAAAGTTCGTCAATGGATCCTTATTGTAAGCAAATGACCGCGCGGCAACGGCCTGTGCCTGTTCCGCCGATAGACCTGCAATAGGATGAGCCGAATCGTAAAATAGATGGGGATCCATTTCATGGGAGAGAACATCCAGAAGATAGTCCGTTTCTACAGGTACGTCGTAAGGATTAGCTGAGTAGGGATAAGCATTATCGTAACCACCGCCTGTTATTTGTGTACACCCATAAGAATCATCAAAATATTGGACACCATTTATCACAGTTTTTAGAGAGCATGGCGTTGGTACGCCCTGCACCAACTTTAATGAGCCGTCCGCATTCAAGCGATAATACGTTACATTTACGGTTGCAGGTTGCGATAAAGGCATCTCGGGTTTTAGGCTTCGTATTGAAGGAGATATCAATGGAGCGCCTTGAAATGTTCCGGCGCTAGCACGTGTTTGCTGTACCACAAATAAGGATAGGAGGAAAACCAGAAGAAATAGTTTTTTGTATTTCATGGCATTACCTATGGTTGGACGCCTTTCTGCACGGAGAGCAGGCACAATCCATTGGGGCACATTACCATCAATTTCGAGCCATCACTTGACCAGAGCAGATTGGTTTCGAAGTTAGGACCAAGTTCGTCGGATGAAACTTGAACCGCTTTGCCGCCGAGGAAATCAAGCAGGAAAAGTCTATCTATAGGCGATGTCGATTTTCCACCTGCCGAATCAACTCGTCCGATCACAGCCAGGTGCTGGTTATCAGGCGCCCAGGCAACATCACTGATGAAATGCTTGCCTTGCGGGTCCAAATCGGAAGGACCAAATTTCGTCGCATCGGTCTGGTATAACTTCCCGGTAACGGTATCCAAGACGAGCAAATCGCTGAAATCAATAGGCAACCCTCCCTTCGTCCTAACTACAGCCAGAAAGCGTCCGTTCGGGCTCCAATGCCCTGTCATTACCCAGCTCTTTCGCCAATCATTTGAGTCTTCCTTCCCAAATAGATTTAATTCGCAGACTTGCCCGGTATTCACATCCAATAAAAATGTGTAATTTCCGAATTCATTACTGTACAGAAAGACTTGCGTGCTCCCTGGCCGCCAAGCCATCCTGAAAACAGGCGCTGGGTTACGATAGGTCCATTGGCTTATATCGAACGGATGCGACTGGACAGCTCCCAGAGCACCTTGTGATATGTTGCGGTTATGAAGTTGTTTATCGCTGCCTCCCAAGTAAATGAGTTGGCTGCCGTCCGGTTTGACGCCTGCAAAGAATCTTGGGGTATTCGAAGTTGATTTCAACTCATCGAGCAGTTGAATATTTGCCGGGTCACCCCGGCTGATCATTAGTTGGCTTCCGGTCACCGCGGTTCGAGGATAAATCACAGCATTCAAACTTGTCACCCACGCTGGGGGGCCATCAGAAGCCGACCCACGCGAGCCAAAAACTTGGATCTTGCCGGTCTGGGTATTGAAGATTGCTACAGATTCCCCTGGATTGGTTTCCTCCCCAATCAAGGCTCGTTGGTTGTCTGGTAACCATTGATAGACATGGATAGGCTGTTTCACGGTGAGCACTACTTGTGGCTTCGAAAATGTATACGTTTCCGACTGTGATACCATAATTCTCGTCTGTGCCAGCGGAAAGCTGCATGCCGGCGGTTCTTTCCCCGTCGCCACGACCGGCATTTCGCTGGGCGCAGGCGTAGGTGCCGCCGCAGTCATTGCTCCCCCAACGCCTTGTGGCGTGTTCGTCGGCCAGACCATGGTGGCCGTGGGCTCCGCTGCTTGTGCTTGGGATCTGATCACAAAGAACAACGGAATGGCCAAGATGATCCCGATCACGAGCAGGATTTCAAATAACCCTTTTAGATTGCGCGGTTGTTGCATGGCTCCTCCTGATGAATTTCGATGTACAAAGATTGGACTGCCCTGTTTCCCACCTTTTGTCCGTCTATATACACACGCCGGCATGCCGGCTGCTGAGTGGGATGTTATCCATCCAATATGGCGGAGTGAATTGTGAAATTTCAGACTAATTGATCATATCCGCATTGTTCATCGACGCATACTGGAAAAAATACTAGGTTTTCGGCTGCGGGTGCTTGAAAACAGGCGTTTTTTTATGACACAGATGCCGGGAATTTCTTCTTTTACGCCCAACAGCTTTGGGAGAAGAGTGCACACCCATAACATTCGATCCCGGAATCCGCTATGGTGAAAGGATCCCTTTTGGGGAACTTGCGTAGCAGCCGCAAATACCCTGCGCCCCCGCCTCCGTTCCCATCCGTGAGCTCGTACCAAAGTCCGTTGAAAGCTTTAACGGTATAATCGTTTTTATTATTTGCTTGACCAAATGGAGAACCTGCCATGAAATACAAAGTCCGGCTTGAGAAATCAGAAGAAGGTTATGCAGTCTGGTGTCCGGGGCTGCCGGGCTGCTGGTCGCAGGGTGAAACAGAGGAAGAAGCCCTGGAAAACATCAAGGATGCGATCAAGACGTATCTCGAGACCGTCGAAATCCTAAACAAAGACAAGCCGACACGCTTCGTGGAAATCCCTGCCTGAGAGTTGATGTATGCCATAAAAGCACACCCCGCCCGCCCTGACACCCGCCAGCGCGGGCGCTCCTTTTTCTTACAACGGACTCCATCACGGACTCACGGACCCAAACGGATTTGCGCCCGCATCCGTTCGCATCCGCGAGTCCGTTACAGAGTCCGTTGACCAGTCCGTTACAAAGTCCGTTGAGAGCTTTAACGGTATAATCCCCGCCAGTCTTCCTCCCCAATCCCAAATCGTCAATCGGAAATCAAAAATGTCCCAATCCACCTTCCAAGACATCATCCTCAAACTCCAATCCTACTGGGCCGAAAAGGGCTGCGTCGTCTGGCAGCCCTACTATACCCAGGTCGGCGCGGGCACCATGAACCCGGCCACCTTTCTGCGCGTGCTGGGCCCCGAGCCCTGGAACGTCGCCTACGTCGAACCATCCGTCCGCCCGGACGACGGGCGCTACGGCGAGAACCCCAACCGCTTCCAGATGCACTACCAGTTCCAGGTCATCCTCAAACCGGACCCCGGCAACCCGCAGGAGCAGTACCTCGACTCGCTCAAGGCCATCGGCATCGACCCGCGCCAGCACGACATCCGCTTCGTCGAAGACAACTGGGAACAGCCCGCCATCTCGGCCTGGGGCCTGGGCTGGGAAGTCTGGCTGGACGGCCAGGAGATTACCCAGTTCACCTACTTCCAACAGGTCGGCGGCATGCCGCTCGACCCGGTGGCGGTGGAGATCACCTACGGCCTGGACCGCATCCTGATCGCGCTCAACAACGCCCCCGCCATCTGGGACGAGCCCTGGGCGCCCGGCGTGACCTACGGTGAAGTGCGCCGCCAGGAGGAGTTCGAACACAGCAAGTATTACTTCGACGTGGCCGACGTGGAACGCGTGCGCCAGATGTTCGAGCTGTTCGAGCGCGAAGCCAATGCCTGCCTGGAAGCCGGGCTGGTCCTGCCGGCCCACGACTACGTGCTGAAGTGCTCGCACACCTTCAACGTGCTGGATACGCGCGGCGCCGTCGGCGTCACCGAACGCCAGGGCTACTTCCGGCGCATGCGCGAGCTCGCCCGCCGCGTCGCCGAAGCTTATCTGGAACAGAGGAAGGAATTAGAATATCCGCTGCTGAAGGAGACGGGGGACGGAGGACCAGGGACCAAGGCAAAAACCGTCTCCGCCTCGCCACATTCATCCTCGATCCTCGGTCTTTCGTCCTCGGTCCTCGGTCCTTCCCCCTTCGTCCTCGAAATCGGCACCGAAGAGCTCCCCGCCGCCGACGTGGATAGCGCCCTGGCGCAGCTGCGCGAGCGCGTGCCCGCCTGGCTGGACGGGCTCGGATTGGCCCACGGCGCCATCCAGGTGCATGCCACACCGCGCCGCCTGGCCATACTCGTCGATGCCCTCGCCCCCGGCCAGCCGGACCGCGAAGACCTGGTCAAGGGTCCACCCGCCGACCGCGCCTTCGACAAAGACGGCGTCGCCACCCCGGCCGGGTTGGGCTTCGCCAAGAGCAAGGGCCTGACACCGCAGGACCTGGAAGTCCGCGAGATCGACGGCGGCAAGTACGTGGTCGGCGTGGTCAAGCAGAAAGGCCGCCCCGCGCCGGAAGTGCTGCTCGAGGCCCTGCCGGCCTTCGTGGCCGCCATCAAGTTCGAGAAATCGATGAAATGGAACGCCAGCGGCGTGGCCTTCTCGCGCCCGATCCGCTGGTTCGTCGCCCTGCTGGGCAGCACCGTCATCCCCTTCGAATACGCCGGGTCGCTGGCGGGCAGCGTCTCGCGCGGCCTGCGCCCGTACGACTCCCCCGATATGCCCATCCCCGCCGCGGATAAGTACCTGGAGACGCTGCGCGCCGCCGGGATCGTGCTCGACCAGGATGAGCGCAGCCGCGCCATCGTCGAGATGACCAAAAAGGCCGCCGCGTCCGTGGGCGGCGAAGCCATCATCGAACCCGGCCTGCTGGCCGAAGTGACCAACCTGGTCGAACGCCCCACCGCCGTGCTGGGCGGCTTCAACCCCGAGTTCCTGGGGCTGCCGCGCGACGTGCTGATCTCGGTCATGAAGAAACACCAGCGCTATTTCCCCGTTCAGGACGTTGCCAAGGGCGGTGCAACCTCGCCCCTGCAGGCCCATTTCATCGCCATCCGCAACGGCGATTCTGAGTATCTCGAGACCGTGCAGCACGGCAATGAGCACGTCCTGGGGGCGCGCTTTGCCGACGCCAACTACTTCGTGCGCGAAGACGTCAAGCACCCGCTGGAAGACTTCCGCGCCGGGCTCAAGAAGCTGGTCTTCCAGACCAAGCTGGGCTCGATGCTCGATAAATCGGAGCGTATGCTCAAGCTGGCCGGCGAGCTGATCGCGGCGCTCGGCCTGACCGAGACCGAAGCCGCCGACGCCCGCCGCGCGACCCTGCTCGCCAAGGCCGACCTGACCACGCAGATGGTCACCGAGATGACCTCCCTGCAGGGCGTGATCGGCCGCGAGTACGCCCTGCGCTCCGGTGAAAACGCCGCCGTGGCCGCCGCCATCGGTGAGCAGTACCAGCCCATCCCGCACACCCGTCCGGGACTGGTCGTGGCCCTCTCGGACCGCCTGGACTCGCTGGTAGGCTTGTTTGCTGCCGGCCTGGCTCCGACGGGCGCCAAGGATCCCTTCGGTCTGCGGCGCGCCGCCATCGGCGTGGTGCAGCCCCTGATCGAGCACGACGTCGACTTCGACCTGCGCGCCATGCTCGAGAAGTCCGCCGCCACCCAGCCGCTGCCCGTCTCGGACGAGGTCAAAGCCCAGGTGCTGGAGTTCATCGCCGGACGCCTGAAGGTGGTCCTGAACGACCTGGGTTACAAACACGACGTGGTCGAGGCCGTCCTGGCGGCACAGTCCAACAATCCCGCCGGCGCCGCCCGCGCCGTCAAGCAGCTCCAGGCCTGGGTCGAACGCAAGGACTGGGAGACCATTCTGGATGCCTACGCGCGCTGCAAACGCATCCTTCGCTCTCAGGCCGAGAAAATGAACAAGAGCAAGAGCCCCGAGCTCGCCCAGGAATACCAGGAATACTTCGCCGACGGCTTGGACACCGCCCTGTTCACGGATGCGGCCGAAAAGGATTTGTTCGACCTGCTGAGAAAGACCCCCGCCACGCTTTCGACGGGTTCCGTGGACGACTTCCTGAACGCCCTGCTCCCGCTGATCCCGGCCATCAATGCCTTCTTCGACAAGGTCCTGGTGATCGCCGAAGACAAGCCGACCCGCGTCAACCGCCTGCGCCTGGTGCGCAAGATCGACGACATGGCCAAAACAGCCGCGGACCTTTCCAAGCTGGAAGGGTTCTAGAAAAGACCGACGACGAAAGTCCAATGACAAAGGACCGAGGAACTGCCTCCTCGGTCCTTTGTCTATCCCTTGGCGCCTTACCCGGCAAGCGCCCTGATTGGGGCCTTACTGGGGTCTTACTGGGATCTATCTGGGGGCTATCCGGTAGTTCGCAGCACGCTCGTAAACGGCTGTATTTACCACCTCGATGGGGAGTTGTAGTAACGACTCTGCGAAGCGCCCTACGGGTCAGCCGGCCAAAAGTCTCAAAAGTCTTTAGCAAGAACTTATACTCTATTTACGCCTCGTATCTACTCACCCACCCTAGCTTTTCGTCCTGAGCGGAGCCGCACGCTCCTTGTGCGGCGCAGTCGAAGGACGTTCATCCGTACATGACTGTCTTTACCAAGCCATGACCGCGTAACAGGACTTCCGCATTACCCGGCCAGCCGTAACGATTCGGCTGTAGCTTCGTTATGTTCAATGTAAAATAGGATGCATGCCGCGCAGCACAGCCTCCCCCTTCACCCTGCCAGATGAGTTCGATTTGGTGCGTCGTTCCCAAGGTGGGGACGCGCAGGCGTTTGCAACCCTGTACGACGCCTACGTCGAACGCATCTATCGTTACATTTTCTTCCGCGTCGCCGACGATAAGCTGGCCGAGGACATCACTTCACTGGTCTTTCTGAAAGCCTGGGAGAAACTGGATACCTACCGGCCGGGGACATCCACCTTTATTGCGTGGCTGTACCGTATCGCCCACAACGCCGTGATCGACGAGTACCGCACCCGCAAAATGACCGTGCGCCTCGACGACACCCAACCGACTGAGATCCACCATGAAGACAGCGTCGACGATCAAATCGACCTGCAATTCGAGGCCGGCCAGCTGCGCCAGGCCTTACGCGAATTGACCGAGGAGCAACAACAAGTGTTGGTATTGAAATTCATTAACGGTTTGAGCACACAGCAAATCGCCGAACAACTCGGCAAACAACCCGGAGCCATCCGCGCCCTGCAGATGCGGGCCCTGCAAAGCCTGGCGCGCGTCCTGGGGACCGGGGAAGACGAAGCCAATGACCGCTGACCTGGCTTCTGCCCTGGAAGCTTGTCTCGAGCATCTTGCCGCAGGCGAAACGCTCGAGGCCTGCCTGGCCCGTTACCCGCAGCACGCGCGGGAACTCCGGGCTTATCTGGGCACTGCGGCGCAGCTCGAAAAAGCCAGCCAACTACGGCCCACGCCGGCCTTCAAGGCCCGCGCGCGCACCCGGCTCATGGCGCACATGGCCGCTCATCCGCGCCTGTTCAAGATGCGTATGCCCCGTCGCCGCCCGCTGTTCCCCCGGCTGGCGCTTGGCATGGGGCTGGCCCTGATCGCGCTTGCGGTCAGCACCACCGCCCTGGCCCAATCCGCGCTGCCGGGCGGCACGCTCTACCCCTGGAAGCTCTCCAGCGAACAGGCCTGGCACATGGTCGCGCCGGACCCCGCCGGCGTGGATATCATTCGCGCCGACCGGCGCGTCGACGAGGCCCTGGCCGTCTCGGGGGACGAAGAAGCACGGGGCATCGCGCTGGACGAATACCACAAGGTCGTTGCGGCCCTGGAGCAGTACAAGGATCCGGCCACGCAGCAGCGCGTCGAGCTGGCCTTGAAGACCGAAGCGGGCAAGCTCAACAATGCCGGCCTTTCAAACGCAGCCCCTGTCGTGCAGGTGGAGACCCCACTTACGGCCACACCCGCTACGGCGAACACGCCGCGCACCAGCAGTGGGGCAAAAAACCAGGAGAAGAACCCAACCGCTACGCCTCTCGTAAAATTCCCCGACGGGCTTGGGCATTAGGCCGGCGGCAGCACGGGCTTTCCCATAATATAAAATCGAGAACTTCCCCCCTGCGAAGCGGGGCGGCCCAGGCTGCCTCGCTTCAATTCTGTCACGGAACTGAATCCGGTTTCCTTGGCGTTTAATTTGCATCCCTTCACAAGCGCGTCTATAATTCAGGATAGAGGACAAAGGACCGAGGGCAAAATGGCGTTCAAATTCGAGAAGCTGGAAATATATCAGCTTTCACTGGCATATGTGGATTTGATCTATGGCCTGGCGGCACAACTACCGGAGAGTGAACGATATAACCTAAAATCGCAGATCGTACGCGCGGCGACTTCCGTGGTTCTCAACATCGCGGAGGGTTCTACGGGACAAAGCAACGCTGAGCAAAAACGCTTTTTAGGCATGGCCGTTCGCTCCGTCATCGAAACAGTCGCCTGCCAGCACATTATTCGCAGGCGAAACTTTATTTCCAACCCGGCCATGTTGGACAAAGCCGAAGAAGACGCCCGGATCCTCTCCGCCAAATTATTCGCATTCCGTAATGCACTAACGCCACCCCGCCAGGTCAAAGAAACAGAAGCATCTTACAATATCCCGGACCTCTGACCTCCGTCCTTCAACCTCCGTCCTCCTTCCTCAACCCATGTCCTCCATTGACGAAGTCAAATCCCGCATCGATATCGTAGAACTCGCCGCCGAGGCGGGTGTAAAACTGCGCCGCAGCGGGCGGACGTATACCGGCTTTTGCCCGTTCCACAGCAACACACGCACGCCGGCCTTCGTGATCTGGCCCGAGAGCGGCACCTGGCGCTGTTTCGGCGAGTGCAACGACGGGGGCGACGTCTTCAAGTTCCTGATGAAGAAAGAGGGCATCGATTTCAAGGAAGCGCTCAGCCGCCTGGCCGAGCGCGCCGGCGTACAACTGGAGAGCTACCAGGCCGAGAAGCCGCAGCAAAAGGAGGAGAACCAGCGCCTGCGCAACCTGCTCGAGGACGCCGTCACCTTCTACCGTCACCAGTTGTTGAACACCCCGGCGGGCAAACCCGCCCTGGACTACCTGCTCGAGAAGCGCAAACTGAGCCCGCAGACCATCGAGACCTTCGGGCTGGGCTACGCCCCGCACAGCTGGGACGCCACGCTCAAACATTTCAGCGAGAAGAATTACACATCCCAGGACCTGCTCGACGTCGGCCTGCTCACCGAGCGCGCCTCCGACACCCAATCTACCGACATCCAATCTACCAATTCCCAATCTACCAGCCCCCACGTCTACGACAAGTTCCGCAACCGCATCATGATCCCCATCCGCGACGCAGACGGAAAGATCACCGGCTTCGGCGGGCGCATCCTGGACCCCAACGACATCCCCAAGTTCATGAACTCGCCTCAGACCGTGCTGTTCGACAAAGGCCATCTGCTCTACGGCCTCGACCGTGCCCGCAAACCCATCCGCGCGGCGGACCAGGCCGTGATCGTGGAAGGCTATCTGGACGTGATCGCCCTGCACCAGGCCGGCTTCGAGAACGTGGTCTCGCCCATGGGCACCGCCCTGACCGAAGACCAGATCCGCATGCTCAAACGTTTCACCCGCCGCATCGTCCTGGCGCTCGACCCCGATGCCGCCGGACGGAAAGCTGTGCTGCGCGGGCTGGACGCGGCCCGCGCCTCGATGGATCGTGAGCAGGAACTGCGCTTCGACGCGCGCGGCCTGCTGCGCCACGAAGCCCGCCTGCAGGCCGATCTGCGCGTGGCCAGCATGCCCGACGAGCTCGACCCCGATGAAATCGTCCAGCGCAACGCCGCCGAATGGGCCAGCCTGATCGCGCAGGCCAAGCCGATCGTGGAGCACGTGCTCGATACCCTGATCGCCGATAAGAACGTCAACGACCCCAAAATAAAGGCCGAGATCGCGGCGCAGATGCTGCCGCTGATCGAAGACCTGCCCAACCCGGTAGAACGCGATTCGTACCGCCAATTGCTGGCGCGGCGCCTGAAGGTCGACGAACGCTCTTTGACCGGGGCAAAGCCGACAGCCAGCCCGGTGCGCCGGCGTCGCCCAACAGCAGAGGCTTCCCAGGAGCAGAAGCCCGCCGCAGCCACGGCCTCCTTCAGTCCCTTCCGCAAGGTGGAAGGCGCCTGCCTGGCACTGCTGCTGCGCCGCCCCGACCTGCTGCCGCACCTCGACCGGCGCTTACAGGAGTCCAGCCTGGGAGCGCTCAGTACGGCAGATTTCGAGTATACTGACCACCAGATGATCCTGCGGCTCATCCAGCAGTCGCTGGAGCAGGATGAAAAGGACCAGGCGCATTACGTGGAAGCGCATCTCGATGAAAGCCTGCGCGAGACCTACACCAGCTTGCTGGCCCAGTCCGCGCCCAAGGGTGCCAACGCCAATCTATCCAGGAATCGCGACGAGCGCTTGCTCGACGAGTTGACGCGGCAGGTATTGCAGGTAAGGCAACAATCCTTGAACGAGAGTGTTAATCAATTAAGATTCATACTCGAAGAAGCGCAACAATCCGGCGATCCGCGCACCACGGCCACCCAAGGGCAGTTGATGCTGCAATACGGCCGCATGCTGAACCGCCTGGACGAAGCGCGCCGCAGAATGAGTGATATCAGGCGAGAATAGCCTATGCCCCTGAAACGGAAGCGCCCCATCAAAGACCCCAAAGATCTGATCCCCGATGTAGCCGATCTGGAGAACGACGACCTGCCGGACATTGACGATACCGAGATCGTTCCGGAAGATGTTGCTGAGCTGGAGGCCGACGAGCCGCTCGACCTCGGCCCCGTGCTGGCCGAGGAGATGTCCGAGGACCCGGTGCGCCTGTACCTGCGCGAGATCGGCCAGGTCAAGCTGCTCGGAGCCGATAGCGAATTCCGTCTGGCAACGATGATCGAATCCTACCGGCTGCTGCAAAACATGGAACGGCGCGTGGAGCGGCAGGGCGTCAGCCACACCACGGCGGTCTATCGCGCTGTGCTGGATGAGATGGTGATGTCGTGGAAGCGCCTGGAAGAAGACGGCGCGCGCCTCGACGTGCACCTGCCAGACCTGGCCCTGGTGCTGGCCGAAGCTCAGGCTCTGCGCCAGGGCTTCGACATCGACAGCCCCTCTTATTTGCGGGCCTTTCTCGACAACGGCCAATGGGGGCGCGACGCCATCTGGGACGGCCTGGCCGCCAACGCCTTCAACCTTTTCCTGAGCCTGTACATGCTGCCGCCCAAGCTGGCAGGATGGCTGACATCTTACCTGCGCCAGCACGACTCGAACTGCCCGATTGCGCGCAGCCTGTACCGCAACCTGCCCGTGGAAGAAGAGCTGGCTTACGACTCGAAGATCCTGGCACTGCGCGCCGAAGAAGCCAGCCAGTCGCTGATCCGGGCCAACCTGCGCCTGGTGGTCAGTGTAGCCAAACGCTATCTGGGCCGCGGTATCTCTTTCCTGGACCTGATCCAGGAAGGCAACCTGGGCCTGCTGCGCGCGGTCAACAAGTTCGATCCGCGCCGCGGCTTCAAATTCAGCACCTACGCCACCTGGTGGATACGCCAGTCGATCAACCGCTCGATTGCCGAGCAGGCGCGCACGATCCGCATTCCGGTGCACCTGTTCGAATCGATCACGCGCATCCTGCGCATCCAGCGCCAGCTCGTCCAGCAGTATGGGCGCGACCCCAACACCGAAGAACTGGCCCTGGAAGTAGGTTATCTCTCGCCCGCGGACGTGCAGGCCATCTTGCGCGCCAAGGCCGAAGGCACGGAACTCGAGCCGGGTGTGCAGCGGCGCTGGGAGATTGCCACCACCAAGGTGGACCGCATCCTGCGCTCGGCCGAGGAGCCGGTCTCGCTCGAAGGCCCGGTCGGCGACGAGGACTCTAGCCAGCTCGGCGACTTCATCCAGGACGATGACGCGCTCGAACCGATGGACGCCGCCGCGCGCGAGATGCTGCGCGAGCAGGTCCAGCACGCCCTGGCGGCCCTTTCAGAACGCGAGCGCCAGGTGCTCGAGCTGCGCTTCGGCCTGATCGACGGCAAGGACCACACGCTCGAAGAAGTCAGCCGTTACTTCAACGTGACCCGTGAACGCATCCGGCAGATCGAGGCCAAGGCGCTGCGCAAACTGCGCCACCCGACCCGCAGCCGGCATTTGAGAGATTACCTGGGATGAGCAATGAACTTGTCCTGGTCACGGGCGGCTCGGGCTTCATTGGTGCGCATTGCATCCTGCAACTGCTCAGTGCCGGCTATCGCGTCCGGACAACGGTGCGCTCGCTCGAACGCGAAGCCGGTGTGCGCGCAATGCTCAAGATCGGCGGCGCCGAGCCCGGCCAGGCGCTCTCGTTCGCCGCAGCGGACCTGACCTCCGACGCCGGCTGGCCGGAAGCGCTTGCCGGTTGTGATTTTGTGCTGCACGTCGCTTCCCCTTTCCCTTCAGTGCAGCCCAAAAACGAAGACGACCTGATCATCCCGGCCCGTGAAGGCGCACTACGCATGCTGCGCGCCGCGCGCGATGCCGGCGTCAAACGCGTGGTGCTGACTTCTTCCTTCGCTGCCATCGGTTACGGCCAAAAGCGGATGGACCGGCCTTTTTCCGAGAAGGACTGGACCGACCTGAATGGCGACAATGTAAGCCCATATGCGAAATCGAAGACTCTGGCAGAGCGCGCGGCCTGGGATTTTGTCGCCCGTGAGGCCGGCGCGTTGGAACTCTCGGTCGTCAATCCGGTCGGTGTATTCGGGCCGGTGCTCGGACCGAATTATTCATCCTCCATCCAGATCGTGCAGCGCTTGCTGGACGGCGCAATGCCGGGCCTCCCGCGTCTGGCCTTTGGCGGCGTCGATGTGCGTGACGTGGCGGACCTGCACCTGCGGGCCATGACGGATCCCGCTGCCAAAGGGGAACGCTTTCTGGCCGTGGCCGACGACTACCTGACCACGCAGGAAATTGCCCTGGCACTGAAAGCGCGCATGGGCAGCGCCGCAGCGCGTGTTCCAACCCGGATGCTGCCCGACTGGCTGTTGCGGCTCGTCGCTCCGCTCAATCCGTCGGTCGCACAGATCATCCCTTTGCTCGGGCAGCCCAGGAAATCCACAAACGAGAAGGCCCGCCGTATGCTGGGTTGGGCGCCGCGCTCGAACGAAGACGCGATCATTGCCACCGCCGAAAGCCTGGTAAAACTGGGACTATTGCAGGCAGCTTGAGTTGCGCTATAGCCGGGGAGACGGGCGGTTGGATTATCCGGGATGAATTAGTATTACAACGCAAGGTTCCAAAAAACTCTATTGTGTCACCCTGAAGGAGCGTTTCTCAGCGACTGAAGGGTCTCGGTTATCGAGTGAGAGATGCTCACCTGCCCAGAACCGCAGGTGCTGGGTCGTCGCTGGAGAACGCTCCTCCAGCATGACAGGTTAATAGTGACTTCGCGTTGTAATATTAGCATCAACAAAAAAACAGGAGATTGATTGGCATGAGTGGCGAATTGGTGCTCGTTACGGGCGGTTCGGGTTTCGTCGGCGCACACTGCATCCTGCAACTGCTAGGCGCAGGCTATCGCGTGCGCACTACCGTGCGTTCGCTCGAGCGCGAAGCCGATGTGCGCGCCCTGCTCAAGAACGGCGGCGCCGAACCGGGCCAGGCCCTTTCCTTCGCCGCCGCCGACCTGACCACGGATGCCGGCTGGCCGGAAGCAGTCGCCGGCTGCACCTACGTGCTGCACGTCGCTTCCCCCTTCCCGCCGGTCATCCCAAAGAATGAAGACGAACTGATCACCCCGGCGCGCGAGGGCGCCCTGCGCGTGCTGCGCGCCGCGCGCGACGCCGGCGTCAAACGCGTGGTACTGACCTCCTCGTTCGCCGCGGTCGGTTACAGCTCAAAAAACTCCGGCGGACCGTATACCGAAGCAGACTGGACCGACCCCAATACCCCGGGGATTACTGCATATATAAAATCGAAGACCCTGGCCGAGCGTGCCGCCTGGGACTTCATCGCCCGCGAAGGCGGCGCCCTGGAGCTTGCGACCGTAAACCCGGTCGGCATCCTGGGCCCTGTGCTCGGCCCGGACTATTCGACCTCCATTCAACTCGTGCAGCGCCTGATGGACGGCGCGGTGCCGGGCTGCCCCAACCTGTCGTATGGGGTTGTCGACGTGCGCGACGTGGCCGACCTGCATCTGCGCGCCATGACGAACCCCGCCGCCAAAGGCGAGCGCTTCCTGGCTATTGCCGGCGATTCCATGAGCATGCAGGAAATGGCCATCGTGCTCAAGGCGCGGCTTGGGAAGGACGCCGCCCGCGTCCCCACCCGGGTGCTGCCCGATTGGCTGGTGCGTCTTGTGTCCCTGTTCGATCCCACGGTCGCGCAAATCATCCCGGACCTGGGCCAGGTCAAAGCCGCCTCCAACGAGAAGGCCAAACGCCTGTTGGGCTGGGCGCCGCGCTCCAACGCCGACTCCGTCGTCGGCACGGCCGAGAGCCTGGTGCGACTGGGGCTGCTGCGGAAGTAAACGAGTAACAGGAAATTGACATACAACAGCGGGCTCTGCCGTCATCGGATCGGCAGAGCCCGCTGTTGTATGTTTTGGCGGCAGCGCAATGGCTAGGGCGCCAGCGCCAGGCTGGATAACAAGTTGGTGGCATCATTGATGCAGCCATCCGCCGTATCGGCCGGGATGGTAACATAGAAAAAAGGCTTATCCTTGTCGGCCAGGCCGGAAATTCCGCTCACGTAGCTATACTCACGCACGTACAGTTGGGTCGCATTATCCAGATAGCCGTAGATATCGTAGGTAATCTTCCCCAGCAGAGCCTCGTTTGTGAAGGTGCCCTGTGGCTGGCGCATGGCCTGGGCCTGGACGGTACAGGAGGTCATGTTCTTGTCCATCAGCCTGGCCGTGCCATCCTGGTTCTTGACAGGGTTCCACACGGTGTCAGCATAGGAAAGGCGCAGCGGATATGGGGCGAGACTGAAATCCAGATAATTGGCGATTACAGCGCCGCTGCCTTGCGGGAGTTCCAACCCGTCGACGACCACTCCATCGAAATCATCGTGCAAGGCAAAGGTAAAAGCAGCGGGCTGGGTCACCCCAAAATCGAAGGAGCCTTCCGCAGGCACGCCATCGCTCAGGGTCACTTCCTGGTAAGCCGCGCCGTCCCCATGGACATGGTCATAACGCTTGCCGCTGTCGTCGGTCAAATAGATCTTGTGGTTGCGTTCATCGGAGAACTTGGTGATCGTGTACTTGGTGCGCGGCACGTTCGTGAGCGTCCAGGTCACGTCTACCAGCACGTGGAGAGCGTTCGTGACGGTGATATCCTTCACGCAAAAATTCAACTGGGCGCCTCTGGCCAGGTTGGCAGTGCCGCAGCTCGCGACCGCATAGAAGCCCGGCAGGACCCCCTGCGGCGTAGGCGAGGGTATGCTCACTGGTGTACTCGTCCCTGTAGGGGATGAGGCAGGGGTCAGCGTGGGCGTTTGGGCCGGGGTCGAACTCGGCAGGGCTGGGGCCGTTTGCACTGCCGTCAGCGTCATGCTCACGGCAGCCCGTACTGCCGCAGTCGCCTGTTCATTCGGCAGTGTGCAGCCCGTGGTCGCAAGGCCGATGGACAGCAATATTGGTACGATCCATAGTCTGGGGTTTCTCATTTTCCCGCTCCTTTGGTGTGGTGTATGTCAGGCCAGACAAACAAACCTGTCGGCGCCGATCACGTCTGACAAAGTGTAAACGCAGGACGCCAATCGTCCGTTCCAACTCGATCACAAAGAAGCGTGGGTTCAAGGCCTCGCCCGCCGACGAGCGGGGGAATAGCTCCCAGATAGACCCCCGTAAGACCCGCCACAACTTAGCGGGTACGGGGCACTTTTTCGCTAACACCCGTAGGGCGTAACACCCGCAGGCCGCATACATTATTGGCATTTAAGATAGGGAGCGCGCCTCTACACAGGCGCGCTCCTTTTCCAAGAGAGTTGGAGAAAATCACTTCGTGAGTACTGCTACGGCGTGACGATTACTTCTGCCCCGGCGGCGGCGTATCCGTGACCATTGAATAACGGCCTCCTTTTATAAATCGAACCCGGGCCAGACGTTGGTAAGATTATAGGGTGGAGCACGTCTCACGACAATGCCCTAAACGGGTATTATTTGGAGCGGGTTGGTAAGTCTCTGTCATGCGTTTGCGATGCTCAAGATAAGCTAAATGGAGCATCTTTTCCCCCAAACAGGTACTTTTCGATCGCCATGGTTCGTTGTACTCTTTCCCAGTTTTTTCATGACATTACAAGATAC
>Ga0302321_100001608_pt1 | contig 19378 bp, 16 predicted proteins | sample Fen_T0_1_FD_202505 | JGI IMG/M metagenome (GOLD analysis project Ga0302321, IMG submission 202505) | Peat permafrost microbial communities from Stordalen Mire near Abisko, Sweden - Fen_T0_1 | ecosystem: Environmental > Terrestrial > Soil > Wetlands > Permafrost | place: Sweden: Abisko...
CCGGGCTGCCTCGTCGGCGGCATGCTCGAAGCGCGACGCCATGCGCTCGACGATGGTGCGCAGCACGTCCTGCTTGGAGGCCACGTGGGCGTACAGGCTGGCGCCCTGGATGTCCATGGCGCGGGCGATGTCGCGCACGCTCGTGCCGGCGTAGCCGCGCTCGCGGAACAGCGAGCTGGCGACATCCTCGATCTCACGGCGGCGGGCGGTCTCGACCACGTCCCTGCATGACTCCTAACGAACGCTTGTTAGGGGCAGAGCGTAGGGTCTGGGGCTCACCAGCGTCAAGGGATCGCGTCGACCGCGCTACTCCCCGGTGAACCGCGGTGGCCGCTTCTCCACGAACGCCGCCAGGCCCTCGGCATGATCGGCGGTCGCACCGGCGATCCCCTGGAGGTGGGCCTCGTCGTCGAGGCTGGCCGCCAGATCCTGGCCCCACGATCGATCGAGGGCGTGCTTCGTGAGCGCCAGCGCGCGCGGCGCGAGCCCGGCCAACCGCAGAGCCATGGCGCGCGCCTCGGTCACGACGTCCGCGACCGGCACGACCCGGGCGACGAGCCCGAACCGCTCGGCATCCGCCGAGGTCAAAGGATCGGCCAGCAACGCCAGTTCGGCGGCCTTCGCCGGACCGACGAGTCGTGGCAGGAACCACGTCGCGCCACTGTCTGGAACGAGCCCGATCCGCCCGAAGGCCAGCGCGAACGTGGCGGTCTCCGCGGCTACCCGCAGGTCGCACGCGAACGCGAGCGAGGCGCCCGCGCCGGCAGCGACCCCGTTGATCGCCCCGACGATGGGCTGGTCCAGGTCGCGCATCGCCCGGATGATCGGGTTGTAGCGCTCGCGGACTTCGACGGCCAGCGGCGTGGCGTCCGGTTCGAGTCGCTCCTTGAGGTCCTGGCCCGCACAGAACGCCCGGCCCGCGCCGGTCAGCACGACTGCCCGGACCGCGCGATCGCGAGCGACCGCACGGAACGCCGCCAGCAGCTCGCCCTTCATCCCGACCGTCAGGGCGTTGAGCGCGTCCGGGCGGTCGAGGGTGATGGTCGCGATCCGGTCCGCGACCTCCAGGCGGACGTCCGCCATCAGTCGGTCAAGCCGGTGCGGCGCCGGCGAACTCGACCAGCCGCCCGTCCACGAGCTCGAAGACGCGCCGGTCGATGGGTTCGTCCGCCCCGCCCGAGTGTTCGACGATGAAGTCGGCGAACAGGGCGGCGAAGTCCTCGTCGCCAGGGCGCAGCGAGCCGGCGGTGAGCAGGTGCCGTTCCGGCAGCCCGATGAGGATCCGACCGTGCGGGCCGAGCTCCGCCACGAGGTGATCGACGACCTCGGGCAGCAGGATCCGGGCGGCGTCCCAGCCGTCGCCGGTATCGGAACTGACCAGGCGGCGCTCGCCCGAGACCTCCTCGGTCCACGGGGCGGCGGCGGACCAGCGCGCCAGGTTGGCCAGCGCGGCGTCCTGGATCGCTTCCGGCCCGACACCCCAGGACAGGAGGTGGTCGCCGTTGATCACGACATCGAATGCCCCGGCATCGATGGTGTAGACGACCGGCAGGCCGGCCGGACCTTCGTCGAGGATCGGCTGGGAGTGGCTGACCGTCGTCGAGACGAGTGTGTCGCGATCCATGCCTTCGACCGAGAGGCCCTGCGTGCCCACCGGACGGAACGCCGGGTAGATCAGGTCGCGGGCTCGGGCCCAGTCGTGCTCCGGGGAGTCGGCGGCGGAGCTGGTCGCCTCGGGGGCCGGGACGTGGCCGCTGACCGGTCCGCCTTCCTCGATGGGCGCGAGGTAGTCCGGGGCGGCATCGCGGAAGGCGGGCGCCGGCTCGTCGCCGAAGTCGCGTTCGAGGTCCCGGCCGACATCGCTGCCGACCGACGGGTCGCGCTCCATCCGTGCTCCTCCCTAGCCCTGCTCAGCGTCCGGTCCAGGCGGCCGGGCGCTTCTCGATGAAGGCGGACATCCCTTCGCGCTGGTCGTCCGTATCGAACAATGCGAAGAATGCCTGACGTTCGGCCGCAAGACCATGGGTCAACGGCAGTTCCGCGGCGGCACGGACGGCCCGCTTGGCGGCCCGGACCGCGAGCGGCGGCATCGCGGCGATCCGCGCGGCGAGCTCCAGCGCGGCATCGACCGTGGCCTCGGCCGGCACGACCCTCGTCACGAGTCCGGCCGCAGCCGCCTCGTCGGCGGTCATCGTCCGCCCGGTCAGGATCATCTCCATCGCCCGGGCCGAGCCGATCGCCCGGGTCAGCCGCTGCGTCCCGCCGGCGCCGGGGATGACCCCGAGGTTGATCTCGGGCTGACCGAAGCGGGCGTCGTCGCCGGCGATGAGCATGTCGCACGCCATCGCCAGTTCGCAGCCACCCCCGAGCGCGAATCCGCGCACGGCCGCGATCAGCGGCAGTCCGACCGCATCGATCCGGCCCCAAGCATCGAAGTCACCGCCCGAGGCCAGGCTGGCGCTCGTCTGGATCGCCAGCTCGCGGATATCGGCACCGGCTGCGAAGGCACGGGTCCCGGACCCGGTGAGCACGATCGCGCGGCAGGCCGGATCGGCATCGAGCGCCTCGAAGGCGGCGGCCAGCTCGCGAAGCAGATCGAAGCTGAGGGCGTTGAGCGCATCGGGCCGGTCGATGGTCACGAGTGCGACGCCGTCGACGGTCGCGGCCGGCGCGAGGGAGGCCGGCGCGAGGGCGGGCATCTCGACCCGGATGAGGCGGCTCGGGCCAGCCTCGTCGGTCGTGGCGTCGGTCGTGGCGTCGGTCACGCGGACAGTATCCACCGCTCCGGGGGCCAGAGCGGGGCCGTCGCGCTCGGCTGCTTTCGGCCGGCCCTGCCAGCGCCCCGCCCTATCGGCCGGGTGTCGCCGCCGACGTGAGTGCCTCGTCGTCCTCGAGGACCAGCATCGTCACGAGGCCGGGCGCGATCTCGCGCAGGTTGCGGCCGGCGGCCCGCATCGCATCGGAGGCGAGACCGGCATCCATCGATGCGCGGTCGTCGAAGCGCATCGCCGTGATGACGATGAGGTCCGTCTCGCCCCCGAGCGCGCTGGCCACCCGCTGGACGGTCGTGCCGCGCAAGCCGGGCGTCCCGGCGACCAGCGGCAGGTGCTCCGCCGCGTACCGACGCTCGAACTCGGCGACCGCTTCGGGGCCGCCACCGGGCCGCTTGAACATCGCGAGCAACGTGGTCATCGGAGCACCTCCTCGGCCCGGGCTCGGGCTTCGACCTCGGTCGACCGGTAGAAACCGGCCAGGGCCGCATTGGACACAGCCGGTTGGCGCGACAGGACTTCGTGCGGGCTGTCGGGGACGACAAGCAGCCGCGCCCGGGGGATGGCCCGGGCGAGTCCCCAGGCATGGTCGACCGGCACGAACGGATCGCGGTCCCCGCACACGACCATCGTCGGGACGGCGATCGAGTGCAGGTCCTTCGGCGTCAGCAGCGGCTGGACGCCGATCTCGGCCGCGATCGCCGGCAGCAACCGCTGCCACGCCCCAACGCCCTGGATCGGGTCGTGCCGCGCCGACAGCTCCGCCGCCCAGCGGGGATCGTCGCGCTCGATCCGCGCGGGATCCATCAGGCGCCGCGCGATCGTCGCGCGGGGTTCGCGCTCGGGAGTGATGCCCACGAGGATCAGCGTGCGCAGGCGGTCGGCGTGGCGGGTCGCGAACCGCATCGCCGTCATCGCCCCCATCGAGAACCCGAAGAGGTGGAACGTCCGGAGCCCGAGCTCGTCCACGAACGCCTCGAGGTCCGCGACGAGTCGCTCCTGGGCGAACCCCTCCGCGACGTCCCAGCGCGTCCGGCCGTGTCCGCGCGCGTCCGGCAGGTAGAGGTGGAACGCCTTGGTCAGTGACGGGATCTGGGCCGCGAAGTCCTCGCGCCCCGACGAGCTCGCGCCATGTAACAGCACCAGCGGCGGACCCGCACCCATGGTGTCGTAGACGATCTCGAGCCCGTCGGCCTGGATGGACGGCATCGGTCGAGTCTAGTGGGCGAGCCACACGCAGGCGCCGCGCGATGCGAACATGGCCGGCACGGCAGGGAGGACCCACAGCACGATGCCCATCACGGACCGCGCCTATACGGGATACCCCGACCTCGTGGCGATCGCCCGGCTCATCGGCGACGCGTGGGTCGCCGATCGCCCGCACGTGCCGTTCACCATGACGACCCTCGAGTGGCTCATGGGGAACCAGCCGGCCGAGACGCCGTGGACTGATCGGATCCGACTCTGGGAGGACGGGGCCGGTCTCGCTGCGGTCGCCTGGTACTGGCCGCCGGGCAATGCGGACGGCCTGGTGCGTCGCGATCGCCAGGACGGTCCGCATCTGGGATGCGGTGTATGCCTGGCAGGCGTCGGTCGCGGCGAACGTGGACGGTCCCTCGGCGCCGCTGAGCCGGTTCGCGATCGACGGCCCGACACCCGAACGCCTGCGACTCCTGCGCCACGGATTCGAACCGACCGAGCTCGCCCTTAGCCAGTGGCACCAGGTCGTCGACGGACCGCCGCCCCCGCCCGTGCTCCCGGATGGCTACCGGCTGCGCACGTTCGCCGGGGTCCAGGAGATCCAGGCCCGGGTCGACGTCCACCGGGCGGCCTTCGCGCCTTCGCACATGACGGTCGAACGGTACGAGCGCGTCATGGCGAGCCTGCACTACTCGGTCGATCGAGATGTCGTCGTCGAGGCGCCGGATGGCACGCTCGCCGCGTTCACCATCGCCTGGCTCGACCCGGTGGTGGCCGTCGGTGAACTCGAGCCCGTCGGGACCCACCCGGACCATCGACGCCGCGGCCTCGCCCTGGCGGCCAACCGGCACGCACTGGGACTGCTGGCCGCCGCCGGCGCCCGGGACGTCATCGTCTTCTCCGAGGCGGACAACGCGGCATCTGAGGCGCTGTACGCAGCTGGCGGCTTCCGGCGGCTCGCGACACACCGCCGCTGGGAGCGTCCGGCCCGACCGTGACGGCGCCTACAATCGAGGCATGACGGACTCGGAGGCGGCCGCGACCCGGATGGAGCGCGATTCGATGGGCGAGATGGCTGTGCCGGTGGACGCCCTGTACGGCGCCTCGACGCAGCGGGCGGTCCTCAACTTCCCGATCTCCGGACGGCGATTCCCGCGCCGGTTCCTCGCGGCGCTCGCGCTGGTCAAGCTGGCTGCGGCCGAGACCAACGCCGAACTCGGCCTGCTCGAGCCGCCTGTCGCGGAGGCGATCGCGGCCGTGGCGCGCGAGGTCGCCGACGGCGCCCACGACGACCAGTTCCCGATCGACATCTACCAGACCGGATCGGGCACGTCGACGAATACGAACATGAACGAGGTCCTCGCCCACCTCGCCGGCGCGCGACTCGGCGACGGCCGGACCGTCCACCCGAACGACGCGGTCAACCGATGCCAGAGCAGCAACGACACGATCCCGACCGCGCTCCAACTCTCGGCGGCCATGGCCATCGAAGGGGATCTGCTGCCGGCCCTCGAGCGGCTCCACACCGCCCTCGTCGCGAAGGAGCAGGAACTCTGGCCCGTGGTGAAGACCGGCCGCACCCACCTCCAGGACGCGACGCCGATCCGGCTCGGCCAGGAGTTCCGTGGCTACGCGGGCCAGGTCGAGGAGTCGCTCCGCCGAGCCCGCGCCGCCCAGGCCGAGCTGCTCAGCGTGCCGCTCGGTGGGACCGCGGTGGGGACCGGCATCAACGCCCACCACGAGTTCGCGTTCCGGACCTGCGCCCGACTGTCATCGCTGACCGGGCTGGCCGTCCGCGAGACCTCGAATCACTTCCACGCCCAGGCGACCCTCGATGCCGCCATCGCGGCCCACGGCGCGATCCGGACCATCGCGCTGAGCCTTTGGAAGATCGCGTCGGACGTCCGGTTGATGGGCATGGGCCCACGGGCCGGGCTCGCCGAACTGGCACTGCCGGAGACCCAGCCGGGTTCCAGCATCATGCCCGGCAAGGTGAACCCGGTCATCGTCGAGAGCCTGACGATGGTCGTGGCGCGGGTCGTCGGGAACGATGCCTCCGTCGCGTTCGGCCAGACGGGCAGCTTCCTCGAACTGAACGTCATGCTTCCGGTGACCGCGGCGGCGATGCTCGAGTCCATCGAGCTGCTGGCGGCCGCCGCCGACAACTTCAGCGTTCGCTGTATCGAGGGCCTGACGGCGACCGATCGCGGCCCGGCGCTCGTCGAACAGGGATTGATGCTCGCGACGGCCCTCGCCCCCGCGATCGGCTACGACGCCGCGGCCGCCTTGGCGAAGGACGCGTTCAAGTCCGGGCGCACGATCCGCGAACTCGCCCTCGAGCGCGGGATGGACCCGGCCGAGCTGGACCGGCTCCTGGATCCGGCCGCGATGACCGAACCCGGCCTCGGCGGAGGTCCGGCCGGCGGCTGAGGGAGCGCACGCGTAACGCCGTCGCGCTGCAGCGTCACGCTACGCCTCGACCACCCCGCCGTCCGGGCCGGACCCGAGGCTGTCGCCGTGCAGGTCGACCCCCAGACCCAGCACGGTCCGGTTCGCATAGGCGAAGTAGGCGGCCACCTGGTTGACCTCCAGGATGCGGGCATCATCCATCCCGACCGATCGGATCGCCTCGATGTCGGCCGCCGTCACGGTCCACGGCTGCCGCGTGAGCTTGGCCGCGTAGCGCAGGGCGGCGGCTTCGGCGGGCTCGAACCCTTCCTCGTACGTGCCGGCCTCGAGGGCGGACCGGAGCGCAGCCGTGCGCGCCGGATCACCGAGGAACCGGCCCATCGAGACCGTGTGGTGCTCGGCGCAGTACGCGCACCCGTTGAGCAAGCTGACCAGGACGCCCACGGCCTGGAGGAACCAGCGCGGCGACGCCAGCGCCGGGTCGTGGAGCGCGGCCCGGTAGATCGCGAAGTGGCCGGCGATGGCGTGCGGCCGCAGGCTCTGGGCGAGGATGATGTTGTCCACGCGCTCGCCCGGACCCTTCACTCGGTCGTAAGCCTCACGGAGCGACCCGGTCGCCGCCTCGTACGGGATGGTCTCGATCCAGGGCATGCGCGCCTCCTCGTGCCGAACGTCGGGCGCATCGTAGCGGTCGATCCGCCACGGCAGGCAGCCCGATGGTCCGTCGATCGCCGATCCGCTTTGGTACGATCCGGCGCATGACCTCCACCCGACTCTGGGATCGCGCCGCCGCCCTGCCCGCGCCGGCGGACGGCCGTCGCGTGCCGGAGATCGCGGCCCTGCCCGCGGGCCTGCCGACCGTCGCCGAACTGTTCGACTTCGTGCGCGATGCGGAGACCCGGTTCGCGACGCTCCGGATGCGGATCGTCGATCGGCGCTGGGCGTCGCGCGGCGAAGAGGCGACCACGATGGATGTCGTCCTGCGCCACCCTGGCGCGGCGAAGGTGACGACGACCCTGCCCGGACCGGTCGTCGGCGGACCGTACGAGATCTGGATCACGGACGGCGACCTCGTCCGGACGTATTCGAGCTCGCACCATCTCGGGACACAGCGGCCGATCCGCAACCGCCCGCGCGGCCTGTCCGATCCGGACTTCCCGGGAACCTCGATGGTGTATGAGCCGGTGACGGCGCTGCCAGCCGAGACATTGCCCGACACGTTCGTGCATCCGGCCGGCTTCTGTCAGAACGTCCTCGCGACCGGGCCGTGCACGGTGACCGGGACGGACCTGATCGGCGGCCGCGAGGCGATCCTGCTCACCTGCGATCACCCCCGGACGATGGGCCTGCAGGGCGACCGCCCGGACTTCCAGCTCACCATCGGCGTGGATCGCGATACCGGCGTCCTGCTCCGCTTGATCGAGACGATCGGCGGGGTCGTCGCCCGGCACGCCGAGGTCACCGATCTCGCCCCGGACGCGCCGCTGCAACCGTCGACGTTCGAGTTCGTCTTCCCCAGCGGGACCACGATGCTGTACTGACCCTCGGGTCGCCCGGATCCCGTCTACAGGAAGAGACCCCGCCGGCGGTGCCGACGGGGTCTTCGTTCATGTAAAGGTTCGGATCGGGCGCGGCCTAGATCACCTCGAGGTCCTGCTCGATGGCCCGCAGTTCCTCCGGGGTGCCCTGGACCTTGGGCCCCTTGAACCAATTCTTCGCCGAGGCGAAGTACCAGATCGCCGCGCCGCCGAGGACGACGAGGAACACGACCGGCGTGTAATTGAAGCTGCTGACCGTGATCGGGAACGCCTGCGGCAGCATGAACAGGAAGAAGATGAACACGACCCAGATCGTCGCCACGATCCCGATCGGCCGGCTCCAGCGGCCGAGCGTCCACGGCCCGTCCTGGAACTTGTCCCCGGCCATGAGGCGCAGGAAGACCGGGGCGATGTACGCGACATACAGCCCGATGACCGCGATCGAGGTGATCGCGAAGTACGCCACCGAGCTGTAGAGGTACGGCAGGCCCAGGATGAAGGCGCCGACCGCGGCCAGCCAGATGGAGTTCGTGGGGGTCCGGGTCCGGTGGTTGATCCGGTGCCAGACCGAGCTGGCCGGGATCGCGCCGTCCCGCGAGAACGCGTAGATCATCCGCGAGTTCGCCGTGACGGAGGACATGCCGCAGAAGAACTGGGCGCCGATGACGACGAGCAGGACGAACATGCCCAGGGACTGACCCACCGCGTCGATCCAGATCTGGACGGGCGGGACGCCGGTCGCGGACTGGAGCGCGTGCGTGTAGCCATCGACCATCGAGCCGTCTGTGCCCGTGAAGATCTTCTCCGGCGTGATGCCGACATTCATCGCGACCAGCAGGATGAAGCCGAAGATGACCGAGATCACGACGGAGAAGACGATCCCGCGCGGCGCCGAGGTGTCGGCGTCGTGGGTCTCCTCGGACATGTGCGCCGAGGCGTCGTAGCCGGTCAACGTGTACTGCGCGTTGAGCAGGCCGATCAGGGCGACATACAGCGGGATCCCCAGGAACATGAAGCCTGGGAAGATCGTCGCGTCGGCACCCGTGTTGTTGACGGTGGTCGTGAAGACCGTCCCGAGATCGGTCCGCGTGTGCTCGTTCAGCAGGACGCAGACGATGACGATGATCGTGACGCCCGCGATGTGCCACCAGACGGATACGTCGTTCAGCAGCTTCACGAGGCTGATGCCGAAGGTGTTGAGCAGCGCGTGAAGCACGAGCATGACGCCGTAGACGGCGATCGTGATCGTCGGGGTCACGGTGACTCCGAAAGCGAGGTTGAGGAAGGCAGTCGTGAACAGCGCCAGACCGAAGTCGATGCCGGCCGTGACGGCGACCTGGCCGATCAGGTTGAACCACCCGACGAACCAGCTCCACTTCGCCGGGTTGCGACCCGACTCGGGAGCCAGCTTCGCCGACCAGTAGTACAGCCCGCCTGCCGTCGGATAACTCGAGGCGACTTCGGCCATGCCCAGCGCGACCAGCGTGGTGAAGGCGCCGACGAAGAGCCAGCCGAGTGTCATGACCGCCGGCCCGCCGACGTTCATCGCAAACCCGAACAAGGTCAGGCAGCCGGAGAGGATCGAGATGATGGTGAACGAGACCGCGAAGTTGGAGAAGGTCTTCATCCCCCGCCGCAGCTCCTGGGCGTACCCCAGTTGGTGGAGCTGCTCCGTATCCCTCGAGCTCTTTGGGCCGGATTCCATCGAGTGGACCCTCCTGTGCGACGCTACGATGTAGGCGCTGGGACCGCGAGGATGGGCGGAGCATACAGCCGCACGAACCACGATTCACGTCATTTTTCCGATCATCGCGTGCTGATCTCGCAAGGGATCGGCGTTGGAGGCTGACGATGGGTGACCGGCTTGCAGGCAAGGTCTGCATCGTCACCGGGGCAGGTTCCGGGATCGGGCGCGCGTCGGCGATCCGGTTCGCGGAGGAAGGTGCGCGCGTCACCGCCGTCGACATCGATCGGGACGCCGTCGAGGCGACCGCGCGTACGATCGGTTCCGCCGCGGTGGCGGTCCAGGCGGACGTGTCCATCGCCGCCCAGGTCAAGGCCTACACGGACGCCACCGTCGAGCGCTGGGGCGGCCTTCATGTCGTCTTCAACAACGCCGGGGTCAACCTGCCTGGCGTGTTCCACGAGGCTACCGACGAGGTCATCGATCGGACCTTCGATGTCAACGTCAAAGGCTGCATCTACGGTTGCCGGTACGCGATCCCGCACATGCTCGCCGGCGGTGGCGGCTCCTTGATCAATACGACGTCCGTCAACGGTCTCGTGGCCGAGCCATTCCTGACCATCTACGCCACCTCGAAGGGCGCCATCGTCATGCTCTCCAAGGGCATCGCCCTGGACTACGCCAAGACCGGGATCAGGTGCAACGCGCTCGCGCCGGGCTGGGTCGACACCCCGATCAACTACGCCCATGCGGAGATGCTCGGCGGACTGAAGGAGGTCTATGCCACCATCGACTCCTTCCAGCCCATCGGACGGCCTGGCGAGCCCCGCGAGATCGCGAATGTCGCCCTGTTCCTCGCGTCAGACGAATCGTCCTTCGTGACCGGTTCGGTCATCGTCGCCGACGGTGGCATGACGGCCAAGTGAGCAGGCCAGCCCGGGACCCGGCATACAGGGAGATCCACCAGACATGAGCGACCACGATCACCAGAAGCACCCCCGCCTGATCGAGCTCGAAGAGCGGGTCCGCGACGGCCAGATCGACACGATCGTGGTGGCCATCACCGACATGCAGGGCCGGCTCGTCGGCAAGCGCGTCCAGGGCCAGGCCTTCCTGGACGGGGTCATCTCGCACGGCGCCCACTTCTGCACGTACCTCCTGGGCACGGACATGGAGATGAACACGCCCGAAGGCTTCAAGTTGATGAACTGGGAGACCGGCTACGGCGACTGGATCGCCGAGCCGATCTGGGACCAGCTCCGGATCCTGCCGTGGCTGCCCGGCACCGCGATGGTGCTCGCCGACGCCGTCGACGAGGAGACCGGCCTCGAGATCCCGATCGCGCCCCGCACGATCCTCAAGCGCCAGGTCGAGCTCGCGAAGGAGCAGGGCTTTGCGCTCAAGGCGGGCTCGGAGTTCGAGTTCTACGTACTCAAGGACTCGTGGGAGGAACTGGCCGAGCGGGGCCACCCGGTGCCACGGACGTTCGGGCACTACAACGAGGATTACCACCTGCTCCAGGCGACCAAGGCGGAACCGCTCCACCGGCTGCTGCGCAACCAGATGACCGCCGCGAACGTGCCGATCGAGTTCAGCAAGGGCGAGGCCGCCAACGGCCAGCACGAAGTCAACATCCGCTACGACCACGTCCTCGAATCAGCCGATCGGAGCGTGGTGTTCAAGCACGGCGCCAAGGAGATCGCCTACCTCAACGGCTGGGGAATCACGTTCATGGCGAAGCCGGACCACCACTGGACCGGATCGTCCGGGCATCTCCACATGAGCCTGTGGGACGTCGTGAAGGACACCCCGCTCATGCACGCCGCCGAAGGCGAGGAGGCCGGCCCATATGGCCTCTCGCAGGTCGGCCAGCACTTCATGGCCGGGATGATGGCGCTGTCGCGCGAACTGGCGGTGTTCATCGCGCCGTTCATCAACTCCTACAAGCGCTATGCCTCGCTGTCGTGGGCGCCGGTCAACGTGGTGTGGGGTCGGGACAACCGGACGACCGGCTTCCGCCTCGTCGGGCGCGGCCCGGGACTCCACGTCGAGGACCGCTTTCCGGGCGGCGACATGAACGCCTACCTGACCTACGCCGCGGCGATCGGGGCCGGGCTGTACGGGATCCGCCACGAGTTGCCGCTCGACCCCGAGTTGAAGGGCAACGGCTATCTCGCGACGGGCGTCCAGCGGATGCCGCGGGCGCTCTACGAGGCCATCCGGGAGCTCGAGCTGTCCGATGCGGCGGTGGAGATCTTCGGCCAGGACGTCGTCGACCATTACCTGAACGCCGCGCGGGTCGAGCAGGAGGTCTACGATTCCGTCGTGCACCCCTGGGACCGCGAGCGCTACCTCGAGCGAGGCTGACCATCCTCGTTCGATCGGTCCCCGGCCGCCTGCGCCCCACGCCGTGACGAAGGAGGAACGCGCCCTCAAGAAGCGGGTCGCCGCGCTTGAGGCTCGTGAGCAGGAGCGCGCACGCGCCGAACGGGTCCAGGACGCGCTCTATCGGATCGCCGAGGCGGCCAGCTCGGTCGAGGACATGCCGACCTTCTACGCGACCATGCACGGCATCGTGGCCGACCTGATGTACGCGGAGAACGCCTACATCGCCCTCTATGACGAGGAGCGCCAGGCGATCAACTTCCCGTACTACGTGGACACGGTCGATGCCGACATCCCGGATCCGGCCGCATGGGACCCCGTCGGCGTCGGCGAGGCGGCCGGCACGACCGCGTACGTGCTGCGGACCGGCAGACCCCTCCGGCTCGATCCCGCCGGCCACGCCGACCTCGTGAACAAGGGCGAGATCAAGTCCGTCGGGGTGATCGCCGATGGCGACTGGCTCGGCGCTCCACTCGTCGCCGATGGCCGGACCCTTGGCGTCATCGTCGTCCAGTCGTACGTCCCCGAGCACCTGCATACCGAATCGGACCTGGAACTGCTCGCCTTCGTGGGCCAGCACATCGGGTCGTCCCTGAGTCGCGCGCGGGCGATCGAGGAGACCCGCCAACGCAACGCCGAGCTGGCCCTGGTCAACGAGATCGGCGGTGCGCTCGCCAAGCAACTGGACTTCGCCGCGATCATCGAGCTCGTCGGGGAGCGCGTCCGCGCGATCTTCGGGGTCGAGTCCCTCTTCATCGCCTTGTACGACGCGGCCACGAATCTCATCCGTTTCCCGTACGACCTGGACGAGGGCGATCGATTCGACCGCGGGATCATCGAACTAGGGCCCGGCATCACCTCGACGGTCATCCGGAGCGGGCGGCCGCTTCGGTTCGGCTCGTACGAGGAGTCGGGCGCGGCGGGCGCGGTGCAGGTCGGCGGGTCGGAGACGCAATCGTGGCTGGGAGTGCCGATCCATGCCGGCGACCAGGTCATCGGCGTCGTCGGGCTCGAGAGCCTCCAGCCGTACGCCTTCAGTGAGGGGGACGAGCGCCTCCTGAGCACGCTGGCCTCGAGCATGGGCGTGGCCCTCGAGAACGCCCGGCTGTTCGATGAGACCAAGCGGCTGCTCACCGAGACGGACCAGCGCAACGCCGAGCTGGCGGTGATCAATGACATCGGCGGAGCACTGGCGAAACAGCTTGACTTCGCGGCGATCATCGATCTGGTCGGTGAGCGCGTCAGGTCGATCTTCGACGCCCTCACGCTGGACATCTCGTTGTACGACGAGGCCACGGGACGGATCGACTTCCCCTATTCGGTCGAAGAGGGGCGACGCTACGACAGCGGCCCGATCGAGTTCGGACAGGGCCTGACGAGCCAGGTCATCCGCTCGCGGGCCCCGTTGCTCCTGAACACGTCAGCTGAGTCGGATGCGAGCGGCGCGCTAACGGTCGGCATCACGGACACCGAGTCGTATCTCGGTGTGCCCATCCTCACCGGCGATCGGGTCCTCGGGACGATCTCGCTCCAGAACGTCATGCCGAACGCCTACGACGACGGTGATGTCCGCCTCCTCAGCACCCTGGCATCGAGCATGGGCGTCGCCCTGGAGAACGCCCGCCTGTTCGACGAGACCAAGCGGCTCCTCACCGAGACCGACCAGCGAGCCGCCGAGCTCGCGATCATCAACAGTGTCCAGGACGGGCTCGCCGCGGAACTCGACATGCAGGCGATGTACGACCTCGTCGGCGACAAGATCCAGGCGATCTTCGATGCCCAGGTCGTGGACATCGGGGTGTTCGACATCGACGGCCAGGTCTTCCGATTCCCGTACACGATCGAGCGTGGCGTCCGTTTCCCGGACGAGCCGATCGAGCTCATCGGCTTCCGCAAGCAGGTCCTCGAGACCGGCCGTTCGGTGATGATCAACGAGGATCTTGCGGCAAGAGCCGCCGAGGCCGGGCAGGTGAGCGCCATCCAGGGCGAGGTGGCCCGCTCCGCCATCTACGCACCGCTCATGAGTGCCGGCAAGGCGAACGGGGTGGTGTCGCTGCAGAACCTCGACCGGGAGCATGCATTCAGCCAGTCGGACATGGACCTGCTGACGACGCTCGCGGCGAGCCTGAGCGTCGCCCTCGACAACGCGAGGCTGATCGACGAGACGCGCCAGCGCGCCGCGGAGCTGGCCATCGTCAACAGCGTCGGACAGGCACTGGCCGGCCAGCTCGACCTCGACGCGCTCATCGAGCAGCTCGGCGACCAGATGCGCGACACGTTCGATGCGGACCTCGTCTACGTGGCGCTCCACGACCCGGAGCGCGAGATGATCGACTTCGTCTACTACAGCGAGGGCGGCGTCCACGGCGAGAATCCGGCCATCCGGTTCGGCGAGGGGCTCACCTCCCAGGTCCTGCAGACCCGCCAGCCCCTGCTCCTGAACAAGGAGGCCCAGTTCGCGGGCCGCAGCATGCTGGGCACGCCGGCCAGCTCCTATCTGGGCGTGCCGATCCTGGCCGGCGACGAGGCGATCGGTGTCATCAGCGTGCAGGACACGACCCAGAACGGACGGTTCGGCGAAGCGGACTCGCGCCTGCTGGCGACTCTCGCCGCCAACGTCGGCGTCGCCATCCAGAACGCGCGGCTGTACCGCGATGCGCAACGGCAAGCCGCCGAGATGACTGCCCTGGCGGAGGTCGCGGCCGAGATCTCGGCGATGCTGGACCTCGGCTCCGTGCTGGAGCGGATCGCCGACCGAGCCCTGGCGCTCCTCGCCGGCGACACGAGTGCCGTCTTCCTGGCCGAGGCGGATGGCCAGCTGTTCCGTCCGATCGTCGCCCTGGGATCGTTCGCCGCCGCCGTCCTCGGGGACACGATCCGGCTGGGCGAAGGGATCATCGGCGACCTGGCCCGGCGCGGCGAGGGCGAGATGATCAACGACGTCGCGAACGACGCGCGAACGGTCGCGATCGCTGGGACCGAAGGCGACGACATCGAGTACCGCCTCATGGCCGCCCCGCTGCGGTCGAGGGGCGAGGTCATCGGCATGATGGCCATCTGGCGCTCGGCGCCGGGAGCGGTCTTCTCCGCCGCGGATCTCTCGTTCCTCGTCGGTCTCGCACAGCAAGCCGCCATCGCCATCCAGAACGCGCGGCTGTTCGAAGAGGGCCGGGCCGCCCAGGACGCCGCCGAGCAGGCCAACCAGGCCAAGTCAACGTTCCTCGCGGCGATGAGCCACGAGATCCGGACGCCGATGAACGCGATCATCGGGATGAGTGGGCTCATCCTCGACACGCCGCTGACGGACGAGCAGCACGACTACGCCGAGACCATCCGCATGTCGGGTGACGCGCTGCTCCTCATCATCAACGACATCCTCGACTTCTCCAAGATCGAGGCGGGCAAGGTCGAGTTGGAACACCGGCCCTTCGACCTGGCGCCCTGCGTCGAGGGTGCGCTCGATGTCGTGGCGCCCCTCGCGGCGGCCAAGGGGCTCGAACTCGCCTACACGATCGAGGACGGCCTGCCTCGCACGATCCTCGGCGACCAGGGCCGGCTGCGCCAGATCGTCATCAACCTGCTGTCGAATGCGATCAAGTTCACCGAATCCGGCGAGGTCGAGCTGACGGTCGGGGGCCACAAGGACGCGGGGCCGGGACGACGGGCCGACCGTTGGTCCCTCACGGTCGAAGTCCGCGATACGGGCATCGGCATCCCGGCGGACCGGATCGGGCGCCTGTTCCAATCGTTCAGTCAGGCCGACGCCTCGATCTCGCGTCGCTACGGTGGGACCGGCCTGGGCCTCGCGATCAGCCGCCGCCTGGCCGAGCTCATGGATGGGTCGCTCACGGCCTCGAGCGCCGGGGTCGCCGGCCAGGGCAGCACGTTCCGGCTCGAGATCCACGCCGATGCCACGGAGACGGCCCTCGCCCAGACATCGATCGTCGGCGTGGATCTGGCCGGCCGCCACGTCCTCGTCGTGGACGACAACGCCACGAACCGGCGGATCCTCGACAAGCTGCTGCTGCGCTGGGGCATGACGTCCGAGGCGACGGGCTCCCCGAAGGAGGCTCTCGGCTGGGTGAGCGGCGGGAAGCGGTTCGACCTCGCGATCCTCGACATGCACATGCCCGAGCTCGACGGCATCTCGCTGGCGACGGCCGTTCGCGCGTCGACGGCGGGTGCCGACGTGCCGGTCGTCATCCTCTCGTCGCTCGGGATGCACGATCGGGCGAGCGACGCGATCGCGGCCTTCCTCATCAAGCCCGTCAAGCCGTCCGCCCTGCACGACACGCTCGCGACGGTGCTCGCCGGCAATGCCGCGTCCGTCCCGGTCCGCGCGTCCGGCACCGGCATCGACCACGAGCTGGGCGCCCGCCATCCGCTCCGGATCCTCCTCGCCGAGGACAACCCGGTCAACCAGAAGCTCGCCGTCCGGCTGCTGGAGCGGATGGGCTACAACGCGGATGTCGCGGGCGACGGCCTCGAGGCGATCGCCGCCCTGGAGCGGACCCCCTACGACGTCATCCTCATGGACGTGCAGATGCCGGAGCTGGACGGTCTCGAGGCGACCCGGCGTATCCGCGTTCGCTGGCCGGGAGCTACCGGACCGCGCATCGTGGCGATGACGGCGAACGCGATGGAGGGCGACCGCGAGATGTGCCTCGAGGCGGGCATGGACGACTACATCTCCAAGCCGATCCGGCCCGAGGCCATCGGGGCGGCCCTCAGCGCGACGGCGCGACGCGACCAGGACACGCAGCCCGGGGGCAGCGCATGACCGGCGGACGGGTCCTCGTCGTCGACGACACCGCGTTCAACCGCCGGCTCCTCGTCCGATTGCTGGCGTCGATCGGTCACGAGGCCCTCGAAGCCGAGCACGGCCGAGCCGCCCTGGACCTGCTGCGCGATCCGGCGACGCCGCCGGTCGACGTCATCCTGCTCGACATCGTCATGCCCGAGATGGACGGATACGAGACCCTCGGGATCCTGAAGGCGGATCCGCTGCTGAGCGACCTGCCAGTGATCGTCATCTCCGGCGTGGACGAACTCGACAGCGTCGTCCGGTGTATCCGGATGGGCGCCGCGGACTACCTGCCCAAGACCGTCGACCCGGAGATCCTCCGCGCCAGGATCGAAGCCTCCATGGCGGGCAAGCGGCTGCACGATCTCGAACGCCAGACGCTCGAGGAGCAGACCCGGATGCTGGCCACCATCGACCGGCAACGGTCCGAGCTGTCGAGGTTCCTGTCACCGCAGGTCGCGGCGCTCGTGTCGAGCCCCGACGGCGAGGCGATGCTGGCCGGCCATCGACGCGAGATCACCTCGATGTTCTGCGACCTGCGCAACTTCACCGGATTCTCCGAAGCCGCCGAACCCGAGGAGGTCCTCGGGTTCCTGCGGGCGTACCACGGCGTGATGGGCCCGCTCATCGTCGCGCACGAGGGCACGCTCGAGCACTTCGCCGGGGACGGGTTCATGACGTTCTTCAACGACCCGATCGCGCAGCCCGACCACGCCGCGCGCGCGGTGGCCCTCGCGGTCGCCATGCGCGAGCACTTCGCCGAGCTCAGCGCGGACTGGCGGAAGCGCGGGCACGTCCTCGAGATCGGGATCGGGATCGCGACGGGCTACGCGACACTGGGCCGGATCGGCTTCGAAGGACGCTACGACTATGGCGCGGTCGGGCACGGGATCATCCTCGCGGCAAGGCTCAGCGGCGAGGCCGCGGCGGGCGAGATCCTCATCTCGTCCCGCACGTACGCGGCTGCCGAGACGGCCATCGACGCGTTGCCCGCGGGCGATCGACAGCTCAAGGGGTTCAGCCGCCCGGTCCCGGTCTACGCGGTGGCGGGCGTCCGCACGACGGAGGTGGCTTGATGGTTGACACGGTCCTCGATCCAGCCGGCTTCGCCCGACTCCTCGAGATCACCGGCGACGACCTCGAGTTCGTGGACGAGCTGGTGGATACCTACCTGGCCGATGCCGTGGTCCAGCTCGAGGCGATGCGCGAGGCGGCCGCGAGCGGCGACCCGGCGGCGATGGTCCGGCCGGCGCACAGCCTCAAGTCGAGCAGCGAGAACGTCGGCGCGACGAGCCTGGCGGACGCGTGCCGGTCGCTCGAACTGGATGGCAAGGCCGGCCAGGTCCCGGAGGCCGTCGATCGCGCCGCAGCCTGCGAGACCACGTTCAAGGCCGTCGAAGCGGCGCTCCTGGCCGAACGCGCCGGACGCTGATCGCGCGGTCCCCGGAGCGGCCGGGGCCCGGGGCCCGGTCAGCCGGCCGCGACGCTACGGGTCAGCCGGAAGCCGCGACGCTACGGGTCAGCCGGCCGCGGCGACCTCGCGGATGCGTCGGGCGAGATCCGCGTGACCGGCCGCTTCGGCCGAGTCCGCCGGCGTCGACCCATCCTCGAGCCGGGCCCCCGGGTCCGCCCCGGCCGAGAGGAACAGCTCCACGAGCTCATCGTCGCCGTGCTGCGCCGCCGCGTGGAGCGGCGTGTACTGGTGGCGCTGGGTGGCGTTCACGTCGGCGCCGGCGGCCAGGAGGACCCGGCAGACCTCGTGATGGCGGCCCGCGGCCGCGCTGTGGAGCGGATGGACGTGCAGTTCGTTCGTCGAGTAGACGTTCACCTCGGCCCCCGCGTCGATCAGGATCCGCGCCGCCTCCGGCTTGCCGAAGAAGGCCGCGAAGTGGAGCGCGGTGAACCCGTCGGCGGAGAAGGCGGTCGCGAGGGACGGGTCGGCCGCCAGGTCATCCACGAGGCGGTCCGCGTAGCCCACCGAGGTCGCCTCGTAGACGTCGAGGTCCGGGTCGACGGCCAGCAGCGCGTCCGTGACCGCCCGGTCGCCGCGATAGCGCGACCACATGATCCCGGAGATGCCGGTCGCGTCGCGTGCGTTCGCCAGCGCCGAGTCGGCGGCGACCAGGGCCGCGACCAGGCTGGCATCGTCCGCCTGCACGGCGGCGATGAGATCGTCCGACGTGGCCATGGCCTCGATCCTCCTGTTGGTTCATCGGCTGCTGCATCGACTGGACGATGATTAGGTGCTGCAACTAATATACTGCCCATGAGTCATCCCGCAACCCCGGACGACGAACTGGCGGCGCGACTGCACTCGGCGGCGCTCCACCTGCTGCGCCGGCTGGCCCAGGAGGATCGGGCGACCGGCGTGTCGGCGCCGCGGCTGTCCGCGCTGTCGGTGCTCGTCTTCGGCGGACCCCGGACGATCGGGGCTCTCGCGACCATCGAGGGCGTGACACCGCCGACGATGACGCGGCTCGTCGCCGGGATGGTGGCCGACGGTCTCGTCGAGCGGCTGCCGGACGAGACCGACCGCCGGGTCGTGCGGGTGGCCGCGAGCGAGTCCGGACGTTCGTTGCTGCTCGCG
>Ga0302321_100001609_pt1 | contig 19378 bp, 15 predicted proteins | sample Fen_T0_1_FD_202505 | JGI IMG/M metagenome (GOLD analysis project Ga0302321, IMG submission 202505) | Peat permafrost microbial communities from Stordalen Mire near Abisko, Sweden - Fen_T0_1 | ecosystem: Environmental > Terrestrial > Soil > Wetlands > Permafrost | place: Sweden: Abisko...
CGCCGCGCGGGCCGACCGGTGGCGGTCGTGGCCGTGGACCCGTCGAGCCCGATCACCGGCGGCGCCGTTCTGGGCGACCGCGTGCGGATGCAGTCCTACGCCGCGGACGACGGTGTGTTCATCCGCTCCATGGCCTCGCGCGGGCACTCGGGCGGGCTCTCGTCCGCGACCACCGCGGCTGCCGCCGTCTTCGACGCCGCGGGCTTCGATGTCGTCCTTATCGAGACGGTCGGCACGGGCCAGAGCGAAGTGGAAGTTGCCGCCACTGCGGACACGACCGTGGTGGTCGAAGCGCCCGAAATGGGCGACGAAATCCAGGCCATCAAGGCGGGCCTGCTTGAAGTCGCGGACCTGATCGTCGTCAACAAGGGCGACCGGCCCGGTGCTCACCGGACCGCGGGCCAGCTCCAGGCGATGCTGGCCGACACTCCCCGCGAGGCCCGGCCGGGACGGCCCGCCCCGAAGCATCCGGACGTGCTCGTGACGATCGCCGCAACCGGCGCCGGAGTCCCGGAGTTGCTGGCGGCGCTGGACCGCCACCGCTCCGCGGCGAGGGGCTCCGACGGCGCGATGACGCGGCTGGCCCGGGCCGAGTCGCAGATTTGGGCGGTACTGGCGGACCGGCTCCACGAGCGCGCCCGGTCGTACGAGGCGGCGCCTGTGGCGGCGGCTCTGCTGGCTGCCGTGGCCGCTCACGAAATGGACCCCTACGCGGCGGCGGACCAGCTTCTCGGGCTGATGGCCGGCGGCCGGAGCGACGATTAGGCGGGTTGCGGGTTAGCTGCGGACGGCCGGTTGGGCGGCGTCGGCGTCCGGGCCGGTTCCGGCTCCGGTTTGGGCTTGGGCTCCGGCCTCGGATTGGGTCGCTGCCAGAACCTCATGCACGATCCGCACCACGGCGTCGATGTCGAATGGTTTGGCGAGCAAGCGGATCCCGCGCTGATTGGCAAATCCGCGCAAGTCGGGATTGAGGACGTCGCCGCTCATGAAGATCGCTCGCTCGGCCACCTCGGGCCGGAACTCGACGGCGGCTTCGTAGAACTCCGTGCCGCTCATGCCGGCCATGCGATGGTCGATCAGCATCACGTCGAAAGCAGTCTCACGCAGGACCTCGAGGGCCGCAGCGCCGTCCTGTGCCGGTTGGCAATCCATCCCTGCCGCCGCGAGGGCTTTGCGGAGAAACGCGCGGATCGAGGGCTCGTCGTCGAGGGCCAGGACCAGGGGGCGAGGGGATCCCGGGACCGTGCCACCACCGGCCAGGCCACCAGCGGCGGCCGGGGCCGCCGGCGCTGCGGGCGCGCTTGGCGTGGCCGGGGCCGGGGGCGCGCTTGTCGTGGCCGGCGCGCTTGGCGTGGCCGGGGGCGCAGGCGCCGTCGGCGTGGCCGGCGCACTTGACCCTGCGGGCGCAGCGGCCGCCGGTGCCGGGGCGGCCATGTCCTTCTGGGCGGCGCGCGGCGAGGGACGCCGTGTCGTGAGACCCGAACCCGGCTCCTTGGGAAGCGCGCGGGCCGGAGTGGAGTGGCGCGGTTCGCTCTGGTCTCGTTTGTCGGCCGTGTCGTCGGCGGTGCGGGCGCGGACCGGGAGCTCGATGACGAAGGTGCTCCCGACGCCGCCGGCTCCCGGCTCATGCCAGAGTTGTCCGCCGTGAGCGGCGACGATGCCGAACGAGACGGAGAGCCCGAGGCCGGTTCCCTCGCCCGGCTGCTTGGTGGTGAAGAAGGGGTCGAAGAGCCGGGCACGCACCGACTCGGGAACTCCGGGTCCATCGTCGACTACCGAAATGCGGACCCTCGCCGGGTCTTCCGACGCCTTGTAAGCCTTGGCCCCGGATCCCGACTTGGTTCTGGCAAGTGCCGCGCTCACCGTGAGGTGGGCGGCCAGCGTGCGGTCGCGCCCGCGCATCGCCTGGATGGCGTTGATGGTCAGGTTGAGGAGGACTTGCTGGAGCTGAGCGCGGTCGAGGTCCACTTCCGGCAGCGAGTCGGGAACATCGACCGTCACCTGGATCTGGTTGGTGTTGAGGGCGTACGACTGGAGCTCGAGCACGCTCTGCACCAGGACGCGGATGCTGGTCGGACGCCGCTCGGGCGGCCGGGCCCGGGCGAAGTCGAGCAGGTTCTGGACGATGCGACGGGTTCTGTCTGCTTCCTGGACCAGCAGGCCGGCGTCGTGTCTCATGTCGTCCGGCAGCCGGTCGTCGCTCTTGATCAGCTGGCTGAAGGCGATGATTGCGGCCAGCGGGTTGTTGAGCTCATGAGCTACGCCCGACACGAGCTGGCCGATGGCCTCCATCTTCTGGGCCTGGAGCAGCTCGCGTTGGAGGCTCTCCTGGTCGGACAAATCGCGGACCAGATGGAGGAAGCGCCGCTGGCCCCCGAGCTCGACGACTCGAATCTCGATCTGCACCGGGAATTCCGATCCGTCCGGCCGGCGCCCCCGGTCGCGGAAAGCACCGCCGCCCTGGGCCCACACGATCTGGCGGCGGCGCGCCATCTCGCGTTCGTCGGCGTTGATGAGCTGGCCGAAGTAGCGGCCCAGCACCTCGCCGCGGTTGACGCGGTACAGCCGGACGGCGGCTTCGTTGGCGTCGAGCACCGTGCCGTCGAGAGCGGATACGAGCAGCGCATCCGGCGTTTCCTCGAAGAGAGTCCTGTACCTCTCCTCTGACGAAACCAACCGCTCGCGCAGGCGGTAGTTGGCGAGGGCGATGCCGGCGATGCGCGAAACGGAGTCGAGGGCAGACTCGTCGAGCGGGAGCGTTGCCGCGGGCTGCTCGAAGAAGCACATCAGGGCTCCCGCGAGCTCTTCCCCGGTCCGGATCGGGATTGCGCCGAAGGACTTGAAGCCCGTCGCCCGGGCGAGCGGCAGGACCCGCTCGTTGACCTGGCCGGCGACGAAATCGCCCAGGACGCTGCCGCCGCCGGACACCAGCAGGCTGCCGCCGGGAGCATCCTTGGCCGGCACGCCCTTGAGCCAGAGTCTGAAGGCCCCGGTCTCACCGGCTACGGCGTGAGTCTCGAAGTGGTGGCCCGGCTCGCGCAGGAGATAGCAGACCCCGGCTGCGCCGAGCGCCTCTCGAACCAGGCCGGCGGTTCGGTTGGCCAGCTCTTCGAAAGAGCTTGCCTCTTCGCCGATGCGCGTCAGTTCATCCAGCGTGTCCAGGCGGTGCCCCAGGGCGCGCTGGGCTGCCGCCCTGTGCAGTAGTTCGCCGCGCAGGTGGAAGTTGGCGAGGGAGATGGTGCAGATTCGGGCGATCGGCTCGAGGAACCTGACGTCGTACTGGTCGCGGCCGGGCAGCCGGCCCCATTCCAGATCCAGGAGTCCGGCGGCGCGGCCCTCGATTCGCAGGGGCAGCACCGCCTCGGCACAGACCTCGCTATCGGGCCCGTTGAAGCCTTCGTCCGAGAGCCAGATCCCGCCGGTCGACTGGAGCTCGGGACGAGGCCGCGGCTCCGGCATCGTGGTCCCGGCCGCGGCGATCGGCTCGAGATTGCCGGTGGCCGGGTCGATCAGGATGTATCGCCCTCCGGTCGCCCCGGTAGCCAGTACGACGGCCTCGATCGTCTCTCTCGCGAGGCGGGTGAGATCGTCTGTCGATGCGCCGAGCAGGGTCAGCTCCTGCAGGGCCTGGAGCTCGCCCGTCAGCCGGCGCTCGTGTTCGGCCGCCTCGGCCAGCCTCTCCCGCATACGAACGTTGGCGAAGGCTATGGAGAGGATCCGGCCGACGGCTTCGACGTTGCGCTGATCGACGGTCACCGGCTCGGTCCGACTGAGGAAGTAGCAACTGAAGACGCCGAGGAGGCGGTCGCCGTCTCGTATCGGAAAGACGGCATGGGACGAAACGCCCAATTCGGCCAGCGGCATTCGGTCTGCGGCGTCGGCAGGCATCTCGTCCACTCGCTCGAAGAAGGCGCCCGCACTGGGATCCGCTGCGAGCCGGTTCCAGGAGCCGTAGGACGTTGCCGGCAGTTGGACGGGGGAGCCGCTCGCGAGGAGTCTGTTCAGTTCCGCGACAACCTGCAGCTGGCCGTCGTGCTCGGTGGCGACGACGCCTCCATCGGCGTCGAGCGCGGCAACGACACGCTCGAGCAGGATCTGGACCATCGCCGCCCCCGTGATATCGCCCTCGGGCAGGCGCGTAAGCCCCATGAGCGTCTCGAGTTGCGCCGTGAGCAGGCGCTCCTGTTCGAGCCCTTTCGCCAGGCGCTCCATCAGCCGGGCGTTTTCCAGAGCGGCCGCGACCTGGGTCGCCATCTGCATGACGACTTCGTCGCGCGGCCGCACCCAGGTGGCGCGCCTGGAAGCCAGCCCCAGGAACCCGGTGGGTTCGTCACGAACGCGTAAGGCGACCAGGAACCCGGTGTTCAGCTGGTTGCGCGCCATCGTGGCGGCAACTTCTGTGCCGGCCAGCCACCGGGTCACGTCCGTCAGGGGAACGATGGGCGATTTGCCGTCGAGAGCCGCCGTCAGTTGGGGAACGACCGCAGCCTCGAATATGCGGATCGTGTCCTCGTTCAATCCCCGGCTCGCTTCGATGACCTGGTCACCGGGTCCGTCTCGAGTGCCGACCATCGCAAAATCGGCCATCGTGACTTCGCACAGCCGCTCGATGACGGCGTCGGCGACTTCCTGGCGACTCCGCGAGCGGCTCGTGGCTATGGCGACGGCGGAAAGTGCCGCGGCCTCCGAATCGATCTGGGCGGAGACCGAGACCTCTCGGCTCATGGCGATCACACCGATCGGCCGGTGATGCTCGTCCGGGAGAACGCTCGACGAAAGATCGACCAGGATGTTCCGGCCCTTGAAGGGACCAACCGCGGGCCTGTGGACGACGCGGCCCTCCCAGTAGCCCTGAGCGTAGAGGGAGTCCAGCCATGTCGCCGCCCTCTCGCTCCCGTCCGGCTCGAACTGATGGAGCACTTCGGTCACCGGGCGGCCCAGGACGTCCTCCGGTCGGAGCCCGTAGAGCCGCTCCGCGGCCGGGTTCACTGCTGTGATCCTCTGGTCGGAGTCCATGGTGACGATCGCGTCCGTCATGTGTTCGAAGACGACGGCGCCGATGCGAGCTCCTGCCGACTGGCCGGGCCGGTGAGCGTCGTCCTCGGCGACTGCGCCGGGCTGAACTCGATCCGGCAGCCCGGTATCCTCCCAGAAGATCGCCGCCACGCCGGGCTTCTCATCTTTCGGGGAGAGCGTCACCGTCTGCACGCTGGCGCGTATCCAAACCTCTCCGCCCATAGGGCGTCGCACCAGCGACACGCCGTGCCAGCCGCCCGGACTCGCCGCGGCCGCCAGGACGGTGTCGGCGCCAATGTCGTCGCCCCGAATTACGGAGAAGAGCGCGGTCCACGGCCGGCCGACGACGGCGGCGGCGGCATGGCCCAGGAGGCGCTCGGCGTGTGCATTCCAACGGACGACGATGCCCGCCGCGTCCGCCACTGCAATCCCTGCCTCGAGCTGATCGATCAGCTCGAGATCTGCCATTGCCAAGCTCTGCACCACGCTCTACGGCTGGAACGCGAGGGTGCCGCCGACTGCCTGCCGGAGGCCCGAACCGCCGGGAGTATCGTAGTCGCTCGGAGGACCATGTCGGCAGATTCCGAATGACCCGACTGGGCTAGTGCAAACGCATGAGAGACCGGCGATCGGGGATCGCGAGCGTCGATTCCAGCAGCCAAAGAGGACCGACTGCCCGTCGTCGGGCTCAGAATCGACTTGGGCCCCACCAGTTGCTCGTCTTGTTGTATCCTTCGCGGCCGTGGGCCCGTAGCTCAACGGTAGAGCGTCTGACTCTTAATCAGTAGGTTCTCGGTTCGAATCCGAGCGGGCTCACCAAACAACGCACGCGAATAGACCCCTCGCCGCGCTTCGCGGAGAGGGGTTTCGTCATTCCGGCCCGCCCTCGACGGGCGTGATCTCGATACGGTTGCGGCCGGCCTGCTTGGCCGCGTATAGCGAGGCGTCGGCTCGCGAGAAGACCGAGTCGGCCGAGTCGTTCGGTGTCGCGAACGTTCCCCCGATCGAGACGTGGACGGTCAGCTTCGCGCCCGCGAGCCGGACCTCCGATCTTGACACGAGGGCACTCAATCGCTGGGCCGTGTCCAGCAGATCGCCGCTCTCCGGGGACTCCACGAGAACGGCGAACTCATCGCCGCCCCAACGAGCCAGCACATCGCCGACTCGGACGGCGCCGCGCAGCGTCTCCGCCACGGTCACCAGCACCGCGTCGCCGAAGACGTGGCCGTGGTCGTCGTTGAATGCCTTGAAATGGTCCACATCGACGATCAGCAAGCCAAACCGCCAGCCATATCGGGCCAGGTTCTCGAGACGTCCGGCCAGTGCGGCATCGAACAGACGGCGATTCGGCAGACCTGTGAGCTCGTCGGTCAGGGCGTCACGTCGGGCGCGGGCGACGTCGGCGGCGGCCTGCACCAGGGCCGTGTCGTCGGAGAAGGTCTCCACGCCACCGATGACCTGGCCGTCGGCGTCGCGCACGGGTGCCGTGCGAACCCGGACCGGCTTCCGGAAGCCATCGGCGTGCATCAGCCAGATGGTGGCTTCTCGAGTCCGGCCGTCCCTCATGGTTTCGGCCAGGGGGCAAGCCGTGTGGCAGAGCGAACGGCCCTGTGCATCCACGTGGCCCAGGATGTTGTCGTAGCAGCGGTGCCCGACCACGTCACCGGCGGTGTGACCCGAGATGCGTTCCGCGCCGCTATTCCAGTAGTTGATCGTCCGTTCCGTATCGACCAGATAGACGCCGTCGGCAAGGCTGTCGACGATTGTCTTGTGGAGTTCCGCGTCCGATGGGTCGATGGTGTTGGTCACGATTCAGGGGCTCCGGCGCCCGAAATCCGGGCCTGGACATGGGCGCTTCCCCCAATGTAGTTCCGGCCGGTTGCGGGGAATGAACCGTCGTTGCTTCGTCCACCTGGCGCAACCGTCGGGCAGCGGCGTCGGGCCGGGCCCGGGTCGGGATCGCGGCGGCACCGGCCTGCCGGTGGCGGCGTCGCACTCGCTGGCTCCCCTCGATGTTGCGTTGTAGGCTCTGCAAATGCCGGACTACTACGAGGTTCTACAGGTCAGTCCGCGAGCCGAACCCGAGGTGGTCCGGGCCGCATACCGGAGCCTGGCGCGCAAGTACCATCCCGACCACGGCGGCGTCAGCGAGCGCATGATCGCGCTCAACGACGCCTGGGACGTGCTGGGCGATCCGGTCCGGAGGGCGGCCTACGATGCCACTCGCGCCGATCTGGCGGCGCGGACCGCGGCACCCGTCCAGGCCGCCGGCGGGGCTGCGAGCCCATCGCGAAATGCCGGACCCGCGGCCGCCACTGCCACGTCCGAGGCTTCGCATGCCGGACCGCCGCCCGGCCGGCCTTCCGGAACCGTCCTTGACTTCGGACGATACGCCGGCTGGTCGCTGGGCGAGATTGCCCGCTACGACGTGGACTACCTGGAGTGGCTGCAACGGGCCACGTTCGGCCGGCGCCTGCGCACCGAGATCGACGCGCTGCTTCGAGCGCGCCGCGGAGCATCCGGAGGTACGGGCGGAGCCCCCGCAGGTGCCCCTGCGGGCGGGATGTGGCCGAGGCGCCGCTAGAGTCGCGGCGCCGCTAGCCCGGAGTGGCTAGGCCGCTCTCTGGGTAACCGACCGGCGCCGGGTGGCGGCGATGAGCAGACCCAGAAGTCCAAACCCGAGGCAGATCGGCAATACCGCCGGCAGCGGCAGTGGCGACTCGCTGCCCGACTCGCCGGCCATGGAGGTCGGCGGCGGCGTCCCGGTGATACCACCGACCTTCTGGCCGGGGCACGAGAGCCCGAAGCAGGCGAGGGGAGCGTACTTGGTCATCTCGTTCTCGACGTGAAGGACGCCCGTGCCGCTGTCGTCGATCGCGGTGTCCGGCTCCGGGCGGGTGCCGTGGTAGGGCTTGTCCTCGAACGTCATGGCCCCGACGTTGAGCGAGTTCATCGGCGACTTGCTATTGCCGGTGACGCCTTCCACAGTTGGGCCGTAGTCGGCGGTGCTGTATGAGATTGTCCAGATGAACTCCTCCGGCAGGTCCTTGCCGGCGGGCAGGGCGAACGTGACGATGACCGCCTGACCGTTGTAGCAGGTGAACTTGCTGCCCGACTTCACGGACCAACCACCCGAGGGGCAGTTCGTTTGATCCCACGACGGTCGGTAGGGCATCTTCACGGTCTTGGTCGTCGAGGTGATCTGCGCGCCGATCGCTCCACCGGTTCCGTCATACAGGGTCAGCGTCAGCTTCGCGGGGAAGGTCTTGCCGGGAGTAGTGGTGCACGGTTTCGGGGTGTCGGTCGCGTCGGACTGGCAAGCCCAGCTCGACATGATCACCGTCATCGGAAGGTGGGCGCGGGCCCGGTCGGTTCCCTCGAGCTTGATCAGGTCGCCGAACTCGCTGGTCTGAGTGGCCTCAAAGCCGATACTCGAGACGTTTCCGGGCACGGTGGTCGGGATATCCGAGTACGCGGGCGGCGCGGCGGCGACGGCCGGCCCGGCGGCGATGGCCAGGGCGGCCACGACGGCAAATGCCGAGGTGGCGGCGCGGCCGAACCTGCTTGCGGGCGACCAGGACCGCGAGGCGGCGGAAGGGATAGGGGTCATCGGGTGTGCTCCATGAGACGGGTGCGGCGAGCGGCGCGGCTCGCTCGATTTGACGGACCCCCTACTTCTGGCGGCAATTGTCGCAGGATTGGCGGTGCCGATGGTCAACGGGCTTCGTGCTAACCTACGGCCAGCCTTTGCGGCCGGTCCTGTGAGGCCGGCGACGCCGGCGCAAGCTGGCTCCCGGTCCTGAGAGGCCGGAGAGGAGAACGATGAAGACCCGCAACCTGACCCACCGAGCCCCAACGGCCGGTGGCTTTTTTGTGTGCCCATGACGCCGACGCCTCGCCTCAAGCAGCCGCCGTTTCCGCGGTCCAGCGCCGTCGTCGATCCGCGGGTCGGCGACTACGGCCCGGCACTCCTCGCCCTGGAGGACGGCCGGGTCTTCCCCGGCATCGCGTTCGGGTCGCAGCGGGCCGGCCAGGGCGACCTCGTGGTCAACACGAGCCAGACCGGCTATCAGGAAATCGCCACGGATCCGAGCTACGCGGGCCAGCTCGTGGTCATGACCTATCCGCTGATCGGCAACTACGGCCGCATCCACTTCGACGATCAGTCGGAGCGGCCGTGGCTCCGCGGCCTGATCGTGGCCAACGCGACGGCGGCCGTCCTGGGCGACGCCCAGCAGCTGGCGACGATGCTGCGCGAGTCCAGCATTCCTGCGATTGCCGGGGTCGATACGCGCGCGCTGGCCCGCCACCTGCGCTCGCACGGCTCGCTGCGCGCCATCCTGACCGCTCCAGGGCAAACCGACATCGAGGAAGCACAGGCGCTGGCCCGGGCCGTGCCACGCTGGGAGGATCAGGACTTCGTGGCTCTCGTTTCACCCGAGGCCGCCCGCGACGAAGGCGACGCATCCGAGCCGGGCCCGCTCGTTGCGATTCTGGACTTCGGGCTCAAGACGAACATCGTGCGGTCGCTACGCCGGCGCGGCGCGCGGGTGCGTGTCCTGCCGCACACCGCTACCGCCGCCGAGGCCCTCGCCCCGGACATCGACGGCGTGGTCTTCTCGCCCGGTCCCGGTGATCCGGCCCGCCTCGACGGCCCTGTGGCCCTGGCTCGCGAGGTCATCGCAGACGGGCGGCCGCTGCTGGGCATCTGCCTCGGGCACCAGATCATCGGTCGAGCCGCCGGCGCGGGAACAAAGCGGCTGCCCTTCGGCCACCACGCCGCCAATCATCCGGTCAAGGACCTCGAGACGGGCCTGGTCCAGGTCACGGCCCAGAACCACGAGGTGACGGTCATCGCCGACACGCTGCCGGCCGAGAGCGGCTTCGTCGTCAGCCAGATAGACCTGAACGATGGCTCGGTCGAGGGTCTCCGGCACCGCACATTGCCAATCGAAACCGTGCAATATCACCCCGAAGGCGGTCCGGGCCCCCTGGATGCTCTGGCCGTGTTCGATCGGTTCGTGAATGCCGCCCGAACTCGTCACGGTGGGGCCGACCCGGAGCCGACGGTCGGCAGAGTGGAGCCTCTCCACCTCGACACGGCAGAGCTCCGGCGGCGCCTCAAGGGAATGGACCAGGCGTGAAGCTCCACGGAAGCATGTCGGTCAACGGTCGGGCCTACAGCAGCGGCGACCAGATCTCGGGTGCGTTCGTCTACCCGTTCTTCATGATCCACATGCTGGCCTTCGGCGGCGCCGGATTCGCCATGGCCTACTCCGGCGTCCCCCTCGAGATGGTCTACATGCACGGCGGCATCGCCATCCTCGTGTATCTGATCTTCTATCTGACGATCTTCGGGCTCGACGAAGTCAAATGGATGTTCATCAACGCCGGCCTGGGCATCTTCGGCATCGCCAGCCAGATCGACTGGCTGCTGTCGCTGTTCGGCAAGCATGTGTCGGACTACCCGTGGTACGTGCATCTCGTTCCGTTCACATACTTCATCCTCTACACGTTCCTGATACGCCACGCCGTTCTCGATGTTCTGGGCGTGCGCGACGACGACACGAAGAGATCTCGCGCGGAATACGGTTACATCGGCGTGTCGCTGGCGGTGTATGTGGTGGCTCACCTGCTGGAGAGGTGAGAGTGTCGGAAACCAACGCGGGAGTGCAGCCATGAAGATCAACACCACCATCGGCCAGGCGGAGGCCCAGGCGGCGATCGCGGCCATACAGTCGGAGCTGGCTCGACGCGGCAAGGCCGCGGTCATAGCCGTCGCCGACGACCACGGCGAGCTGGTCGCCCTGCTGCGCCTCGACGGCGCGCCGTTCTCGTCGATCACGATCGCCACGAACAAGGCCTTCACGGCCGCTCGCGAACGCAAGCCGTCGTGGCAGCTCGGCATCGAGTCGCGCGATCCCGAGACGGCCTTCGACATCGGCTATTACGGCGATCCGCGCTTCGTCGGCTGGGGCGGCGGCGTGCCGATCGTCGTGGACGGAATCGTGGTCGGGTCGGTCGGCGTCAGCGGGCTCGTTCAGGACGAAGATGCGGAACTGGCCGCGATGGGGGCCGCGGCGGCGGTCGAAGCCGCCAGCCGGGCCAACTAGCCGGCGGGGGCCGTCCTGAACATGACCGACGCGAACCCACAACTGCTCATTCGCGTAGACGACCTCCGGGGTCCCGAAATCGCGGCGATGCTCGAGGAGCATCTGGAGGACATGCACGCTTCCTCGCCCGAGGACAGCTGCCACGCCCTCGATCTGGAGGGTTTGCGCCGGCCGGAGGTGACGTTCTGGACGGCCTGGGAAGGGCCCGTTCTGGCGGGCTGCGGCGCCATCAAGCGTCTCGATGCCACTCACGCCGAGATCAAGTCGATGCGCACCGGTTCGGCGTTTCGAGGCCGCGGGATCGGCTCTCAATTGCTGGCCCACATCCTGGACGAAGCACGCCGTCGGGGATATCGGCGGGTCAGCCTCGAAACCGGCGCCGGCGACTTCTTTGCTCCGGCGCGGGCGCTGTACGAGAAGTTCGGTTTCGTCGCCTGCCCGCCGTTCGACGGCTATCTCGAGGATCCCCACAGCCGGTTCTACACGAAGGAACTGACGCCGGGGGACTGACGCGACGGCACGACGGGCTGCCTGCGGGTCCATACACTGTTCGCGTGCCTCGGGCGCGAGCGCAGCGCGGGGCCAAGGAGGAGGAAGCCCGATGAGGAAGGCATTCGTTGCCGCCACTCTGGCCGGCATTCTGATCGCCGTCGCTGCTTGCGGCAGCTCGGCCCCGACCGGCAGCTCGGCGCCCGCCGGCGGCTCGGCTACCCCTACGAAGACGGCGACGGCCACTCAGTCGGCGACGCCGTCCGCAACACCCACCAGTGCCCCGACGGCCCTGCCTGTTTTCGTTGGGCAGTGGGTACGGCACGGCAAGCAATCCGGCAAACCCTATACAGAGCATTTCGCCCTGAATCCCGATGGAACATATTCCATCGAGGCGAGATTCGATGTTACGAACGCGGTTCTTGCAAGTTCGCACGGAACGTTCACGTCGACGGCCACGACACTCACGCTGACCGACCAGAATTCCAAGACCACGATTTCGCCCTACCACATCGACTCGTCGGGAAAACTGGTCATAGACAACAAGCCAGCGTCCGCGTGGACGAGAGTGCACTAGGGGAACGATGAGCGAGACCGCCCGACCTGGAGAGTTCCCCGGCCCCGCCCTGCGGGATCGGATCCTGCGGACGAGACCCGAAGAGTTGGGTTTCGTCGCCGACTCCGATTTCCCGAGCGTCTACGGCGTGGTCGTTGATTGGCCGCTGGATGTGGAGGTCGCCTCGATACTGGCGCTGCGCGACGGCTCGGCCAGTCTGTACACGACGTCCACATTCGGGATCATCGGCGGTGGTGGTCACGAGTCCGTGCGCGCGGCTGCCCAGGACTGCGTGCATGTCGCGGCAGGTTTCCTGGAGCGGAGCGTCGGCGTCACCCAGTACCCACTGCCGCCGAGCACGAGCGTGAACTTCTACCTGCTCACCTACTCGGGCGTGCGGCACTGTGCCGGCGACCTCGATGCCATCACCAGCGGCGCCGACCCGACCCGGCCACTCTTCGAGGCGGCGCAGGACGTGCTCACGCAATTGCGTCTCATCACCGAATCCCGGCGCAAGAGTTGGTGGCAATTCTGGAGATAGGGAGGCTGGCCGCGTGGCGAAGACACTGAAGAAACTCGCAGAAGCGAGCGGCTTCGGCAAGGGCGCCAAACTGCTCGAAACGTTCGCCCTTCCCGCCGTTGGCTTCTCGCTGTCGCCGCAACGCGATTGCCCTGTCGGGAGTTCAAGGCTTGGCGGTGGTCCAGATGTGACCGGCGACTTCGAGTGGCCGGAGGACGGCGGGCGCCGCCTCGACTTCGTTCTCCAGCTGAATCTGGCGGATGTGGCCGCAGTTGACCCGGCCACGACCCTGCCACGTTCCGGCCTGCTGTCGTTCTTCTACGACATGGAGCACCAGCCGTGGGGTTTCGACCCCAAGCAGTTGAGCGGCCACGCCGTACGCTACTTCCCCGATCCGTCCGCGCTTCACCGCGTCCCGGCGCCGGACGACGAGGTGGCTCTGGCTGAGGCTGCCCTCGCCTTCTGGCCCACTCGAACGCTGCCGTACTTCGGTTCGCGCGCATGGGACCGACTGCAGAAGGCGCTCAAGTCCAAGCACGGCAAGAAGATCGACTTCGATGCCCTCGATCAGCTGTCGGAGGATCTCTGGGAGGCGGCGTCTCCGGGGGAGGACGCGCCGCTGCACTGGATCGGCGGAAACTCGGCGAACGTCCAGGGCGACATGCAGCTGGAGGCCCAGCTGGTCATGAACGGTCTGTACTGCGGCGATTCTTCGGGGTATCACGATCCCCGGGCGGCAAAGCTGGAGAAGACCTGCGAGGAGTGGTCATTGCTGCTGCAGTTGGACTCGGACGACGAAGGCGGCTTCATGTGGGGTGACGTCGGCAGGCTGTTCTTCTGGATCCGTGACTCCGACCTGGCCCGCGGGGACTTCAGCCGCGTGTGGATGACACTTCAGTGCTCCTAGCCGGCGGTGGCGTCCTGGCAGGATGTGCGGCGTAGAATGGTCGAAAGGCAGTCTGCAGAGAGGCTCAGATGACCGTCGAGGAGATCAGACGAGAGGCGCTGCGGCTCGATCCAGAGACTCGGGCCGAGCTTGCTCATGTCTTGTTGACCAGCCTCGACAACCTCTCCGAAGGTGAAGTTGAGCGGCTCTGGCTCGACGAAGCGGCGAGACGGGATTCCGAACTCGATCAAGGCACCGTGTCCTCGTCGCCCGCTCAGGATGTTCTCGCCCGAGCGCGATCACGCAGGACGTGAGTCCGCAGCTCGACTTCCACGAATCGGCCGAGCTTGAGCTAAACGAAGCCGCCGACTTCTACGACCTCAGAAGTCCCGGACTCGGCAGCGACTTCCTCGACGAGATTGAGCGCGGTCTCGGCCACATGGCCGAGCATCCCGAGGCGGCGGCCCCGGCGCTGGGCAATGTCCGGAAGCGCATCCTGGCCAGGTTCCCGTATTCAATCCTCTACTCGGTCGGAGAGGATCGGATCCGCATCCTGGCGATCGCCCATCAGAAGCGACGGCCTTTCTACTGGCGAGGTCGGATGTGACGGTTGAGAAGACGGGTGAACTCGCTCCACGACGGCGGCTGCGCGAGATGACCGATTGCGACGTCGCGACGGCCGACCGGTGAACTTTCGAAGACCGTCGAGCTTGCCGCACCGGAGCGAAGGAGGAGGAGGGGTGTACCGCCCGGCAGAGGGGAAGGACGCGGCCGACCGATCGGTCAGCTGCCTCGTGGGTCGGCAGCTGACCGCTGCGGATCCTTCCGCGGCACCCGGCTCCTGGGTGTTTCAGTTCGGAGCTGACTGCCGGCTGACCATTGGCGGCACGTGGAGGTTGATCAAGGGCGGCATGGTCATGGTCGCTGGTGGTGACCACCAGCAGCTGTTTGGCTTGACCGAGCCCGTCGACGCCAGCCGGCGAGTCCTGGAAGGGATCGCGTATGCCGTCATTAAGAAGGCCAGTTTCGATGACGTGAGCGGCGACCTGACCATCGAGTTCTCGAAGGACCTTCGGCTGCAGATCCTGACTGACTCCTCGGGCTACGAGAGCTGGACCCTCTGGCGACCGGACGGAACACAACTCGTGGCGGATGGCGGAGGCAGAGTGCTTCCATACGCAAGGACCGCAGATCGTTGACGAGGTGAAATGAGGATCGAGGACAAGCTTGACGCGCTCGACTACTGCGGGCTGAGCCTGCGTGAGGAGTTCAGCGTCTCGGACCTGATCGACTCGTGGGGCCGCGCGGCGCTCGACGGGCCCGGCCTGGATATGGCGCTGGTCTGTCTCGGCTCGACCATGGAAGGGGAGCCTTGGACGCCACGCTGCGACAACCTCTGGCACTTCGACACCGAATGCATCGAGGGTGACGGCAGCTACGCCCGCATCGCCGAGCGCATGGCCGCTATGACTCAAGGATCGATGGTCCTGACGGCGATCGAGGATCACGTCGACATCGAAGCGGGCGAGGCCCGGCTCAGCTTCGTGTGTGCCGGCAAGCCGGTTCAGATCGACCTGGAGGTGAACGACGACTGGGTCGACTCGGCGGTCTTCGGCCAATTCGTCAGGCTCCTGAAGTCGTCCGACCCGAAGAAGCTCTTCCTCTATTACGACCTGGGCGGCCAGGACTGCATCATCGGCTGTCTCGCCAGGGATCAATTCGCCCTGCTCAAGAAGCTGCTGCCCAAGCTGGAGCCGCTGAGTTTAGGAAGTGGCCCTTCCAGCAGTAGGCCCCGAGCAACAGCTCGCAACGGGGTGCGAATGCAAATGAGCCCAGACGTGAAGTCCGCCGAGGACGTTGTGCTGACATGTCGGGCGGCATTGGCTCTAGCGCCCGCCGACTGGCCCCCGACGTTGCCGATCTCGCCAGCATTCGAGGCCGCTGAGTGGTATCCCTTCGAACATGAGGCCTGGGCGTTGGGCGAGTCGGTCCGGCAAGTATTCTCCCGGCAACCTCGGCTGAAGCAGAATCGCCAGGTTCTGGAGGCCGTGCTTCAGGTCGCTATTTGCCGCAACCTTCGTCGAGGTCGTCAGTCGTTTGTCATGGCGTTGGGTTTTGTCGACGCTCAACTTCATGCGCCTGCACTCGCGCAATTCCTGAGTGATCCCGACGTGGACGGACACGTAGTCGATACCCTCCTTCTGATGAAGGCTTCCGGCTTCGCTCCTCTAGTTCGACCGCTAGTCGACAGCAACATTGCCTGGATACGAAAGTTGGCCCGACGGTATGTGGAGCGTTACCCCTGACGCTCCACAATCTACCTACGTAAGAACGAAGGCGCCGCCCGTCTCCGCCCCTTCCTGCTATCCTTCGCGTCAGCCCTTGTGCCGATCCTGTGAGGTCGGCGTACCGGTCCAGAGAGGCCGGAAAGGAGACGGCATGAGCACCTGTAACCGGAACCACCGAGCCCACGAGGCCGGTGGCTTTTTTGTATGACGCCTGCTCTCGATCCCAGCCCGTTCGCGGCCCCGCGCGCCGTCAGGGTCAAGCCCAAGAGCGCCTTGATCATCGGCAGCGGCCCGGTCGTGATCGGCCAGGCGGCCGAGTTCGACTACGCGGGCACGCAGGCCTGCCGGGCCCTCCGCGCCGAGGGCGTTCGGACGATCCTCGTGAACTCCAACCCGGCCACGATCATGACCGACGCCGAGGTGGCGGACGCGGTCTACCTCGAGCCGCTGACCGTCGAGGCCCTGGAGCAGGTCATCGCCAAAGAGCGGCCGGAAGGGCTGCTGGCGGGACTCGGCGGCCAGACCGGGCTCAACCTGGCCGTGGCCCTGGCCAAGGCGGGCATCCTGGAGAAGTACAACGTCCGGCTGATCGGCACGCCGCTCGAGGCCATCGAGATGGCCGAGGACCGCGAGCTATTCCGCGACCTGCTGACCCGCATCGGCCAGCCGTACGCGCCGAGCTACATCGTCGAGGGGCCGGACGAAGCGGCGCGCGATGCGGAGGCCCGCGTCGCCCTCGAGCAGATCGGCCTGCCGGCGATCATCCGGCCGGCGTTCACGATGGGCGGCTCGGGCGGCGGCATCGTCGAAACTGAGGAGGCCTACTGGGAGCGGACCCACGCCGGCCTGCGCCTGAGCCCCATTCATCAGGTCATGATCGAGCGCTGTCTGGTCGGCTGGCAGGAGATCGAATACGAGGTTATGCGCGACGCCGACGACACCTGCATCGCCGTCTGCTCGATGGAGAACGTTGACCCGCTGGGCGTCCACACCGGCGACTCGATCGTGGTCGCGCCGGTCCAGACGCTGCCCGACCCGGTCCACCAGCGGCTGCGCTCGGCCGCCCTGAACATAATCCGCGCCCTGGGCGTCGAAGGCGGCTGCAACGTCCAGTTCGCGCTCTCGCCCGACTACACCGACTACGCCGTGATCGAGGTCAACCCGCGCGTCAGCCGGTCCTCGGCCCTCGCCTCCAAGGCCACCGGCTATCCGATCGCCCGTGTCGCGGCCCAGATCGCCGCGGGCCGCCGGCTCGCGGAAATCCCCAACGTCGTGACCGGAACGACGGTCGCCGCCTTCGAGCCTGCCCTGGACTACGTCGTAGTGAAGCTGCCGCGCTTCCCGTTCGACAAATTCCCCACGGCCGACCGTTCGCTCGGCAGCCAGATGAAGGCGACCGGCGAAGTCATGGCCATCGACCGAACATTTGGCTCGGCGCTCAACAAGGCGTTGCGGGCCCTAGAGCAGGGCGGCGCCGGGTTCCTGGCCGAGAACGCCGGCTGGCAGTCCACGCTCGACTACCTGATGGAACCCGAGGTCTCGCAGGAGAGCGTCTACATCGATCGCGGCGGGCTGATGTGCGAGGCCCGCTCTCACGCCGAACGCGCCGCGTATCCCATCGTGCTGAAGCGTTTCCTGGCCCCGTCCGACTCGCGGTTGTGGCGGATCCTGGCGTTGCTGCGGCGCGGCATGCCGGCCGAGCGGATCCGCGGCGTGACGGGCATCTCGGCCTGGTTCCTCTGGGAATTCGAGCGCGCGATTGCGTTGGAGCACGAGGTTCGGCGGTTCGGGGCGCGGATGGCCGACGCCGCGGACGAGGAAGCGGCCACGCTCCTGGCGACCGTCAAGCGGGCCGGTTTCGGCGATCGAGAGCTGGCTCAGATGGCCTCGGCCGGGCCTGGGTCAGGTGGCGGAGCTGGGGCAGGGTCCGGAGCGGGCGCCGTCACGGCGGAGTCGATCCGGCTGGCGCGCATGGAACTCGGGCTCGTGCCCGGTTACGCGATGGTGGACACGTGCGCCGCCGAGTTCGCGGCCGAGACGCCGTATTTCTACGCCACGTACGCCGCGTCGGGCGCCGAGCCGGAGCTGCCGGCCGTGGAGCGGCCCGCGGCGCTGGTCATCGGCAGCGGCCCGGTCCGCATCGGGCAGGGGATCGAGTTCGACTATTGCGCGGTCCACGCCGCGGCCGAACTGCGCGACCAGGGCTGGCAGGCGGTCATGATCAACTCCAACCCCGAGACCGTTTCCACGGACTTCGACGCGAGCTCGCGGCTGTACTTCGAGCCGCTGGACCCGGAGTCGGTAAGGTCCGTCATCGAGGCCGAGTCGCCGGTCACCGCGGACGGGACGGCTCGACCGTTGCTGGGCGCGTTCGTCCAGTTCGGCGGCCAGACGCCGCTCAACCTGGCCGAGCCGCTGTCGGAGGCGGGCATCCCGCTGCTCGGCGCAAACCTGCACACCATCGACGAAGCCGAGGACCGCATCCGGTTCGCCAACCTCGTCGAGGCGGTCGGCATTCCGCAGCCGGAAGGCGGCATGGCCCGCTCGATCGACGAGGCGCTGGCGCTGGCCGAGCAGATCGGCTATCCGGTCATCGTCCGGCCGTCGTTCGTCATCGGCGGTCTGGCCATCGACTTCAGCTATTCCGCCTCCGATCTGGTCGAGCAGCTGGCCCGTGCCACCGTTGTGGACCCGGACCGGCCGGTGCGGATCGACCGCTATCTCGAAGGCGTCGAGGTGGACGTGGACGCGATCGCCGACGGCGACACGGTCCTGATCCCGGGCTTGCTCGAGCACATCGAACGGGCCGGCGTCCATTCCGGCGACTCGATCGGCATGTTCCCGCCCCAGAACGTCTCGATGGCGGATCAAGCGTTGATCGTCGCCGCCATGGATCGGATCGTGCGCGCCCTGGACGTCCACGGCCTGGTCAACGCCCAGTTCATCGTCCGTGATGACGGCGTGTATCTCATCGAAGTCAACCCGCGCGCCAGCCGGACCGTGCCCTTCATGAGCAAGGTCACAGGCGTGCCCATGGTCAAGCTCGCGGTCCGAATCGCCCTCGGCGAGAAGCTGGCGGACGCGGGCTGGGGGAACGGCCTGCTGCCGCCGCCGCCGCTGGTCGCCGTGAAGGCGCCGGCCTTCTCCACGGCCAAGTTGCGTGGCGTAGATCCGTCGGTGGGCCCGGGCATGCAGTCAACCGGCGAGGTCATCGGCATTCACACCGACCCGCGCGTGGCCCTGGCCAAGGCGATGCAGGGCGCGGCCCTGATCCCGCCGCGGCCCGGAGCGGAGGGCGCGCTGGCTGTCCTGTCGATCGCCGAGCGCGACATCCCGAATCTGCCGCGCGTCGCCGCCGCGCTGGACCGGGCCGGCTACAGGTTCGCCGCAACCTCCGGGACGGCGGCGGCCCTCTCGCACCTGGGCTTCGACGCCCAGGTCGTGGCCAAGGTCGGGGAGAAGCCCGCGCCGGGACAGACGACCATAGTCGATCTCATCAACGGCGGAACC
>Ga0302321_100001611_pt1 | contig 19361 bp, 15 predicted proteins | sample Fen_T0_1_FD_202505 | JGI IMG/M metagenome (GOLD analysis project Ga0302321, IMG submission 202505) | Peat permafrost microbial communities from Stordalen Mire near Abisko, Sweden - Fen_T0_1 | ecosystem: Environmental > Terrestrial > Soil > Wetlands > Permafrost | place: Sweden: Abisko...
TGATGCAATGGGCTTCATCGACGGCCACCAGGCGCGGTTTGATGCGGCCGAAGAGCGGGCCAAGCGACGCCTCAATGCCTTCGGGTGCGGCATAGATGAGTTCATACTCACCCTTCACGGCGCGCGCCACGCGTTCGCGCTTCTCGTCTTGAGGTAGGCTAGAATTGAGAAACGTGGCGCGCAGGCCAACCTCGTTGACCGCGTCCACCTGATCCTTCATCAGGGCGATAAGCGGCGAGATGACCAGCGTGGTGCCGCCCAGCAAGCGCGCCGGGATCTGAAAGGTGATCGACTTGCCTGCGCCGGTGGGCATGACCCCCACGCAGTCGCGGCCGGAAAGCACGGTGGCGATGATGTCTTCCTGGCCCGGCCGGAACGAGCGGTAGCCGAACACCTCCTTGAGCACGGTCTTCGCCCTGGCAAGGTGCTGGTCGCGCGCGGTGCGCCCGCGCAGCTGGAACGAGATCTCGCGCAAGGCCGCCACCGCGCCGGGCGAGAAACTTCCGGCCCGCGCCACCCACAGCTGGCGCAAGGCTGTCAGCTTCTCCTCGCACGCAGCCCGGTGCGTGGGGCCCTGGGCGAAAAGTTGGCGCAGCTCCGCGACCTCGCCGTCCACGGATCTGGTGTCCGGTTCGGCCGAGCCTGCGGTGGATGCGCCAACGTCTGTCAAGATGGTGTTCAGTACACCATTACCTGGCCACGGAACCAGCCTAATTCAATGGCGCGCTACTGCGCTTTCGGGTCCAGGTACTTGTCGGCTTCTTGGTGCTGGGTGTGTTCGAGTTGCGCCTTCTCGATGCCGCGCACGACCTGCTGGGCCGGACCGGGTGTAGCAGTCATGAACGGGCAGTTGTCGGCCACGCGCATGTCCAGCTTGCGCTTCTCAATGGTGTCGCCCTTTTCCAGGCGCAGTCCGACGCACGCAATTTGTCCGTCCTTGTCGCCTTTGCCGAATTTCCCGGTGGCCCACAGCTCGACGCAGCTCCAGATCTCGCGCAGCGGACAGGCGCGCGCCTCATAGCGTTCGCGGATCAGGCCGTCGCTGCCGGTCTTGAAACTGATGCGCTGACCCTGTACCTCGAAGGTTCGCGCGCCCGGTACGGGCGTGTCCCAGGGCGTGGCGCTCGGCAAGGGGCCGAAGGTCACGAAGCGCGGACTGACCTGCAGATTCAGTCCGGTCTTGGCCGGATTGATAAGCTGTTCGAGATTGGACTCGATGTCGCCCATCGAGGTGGTTTCGCTGCCAGCTAGGATCTTGCGGCACCCGCCGGTGCAGATCGCGACAGCCAAGACCGCGACAGTCAGGGTGGCAATCCCAGCCGGAGCCAGTCGCCGGAAATTGACGCGCGGTGAATGTGACATGTGGAGCAGCTTCGTCCGGAAGTGCTCTGGGTGCAAGGCACACCGTAGTCAATGCTCAGGTCATGGTGTCACTTGCGCCATCACTTGCGCCATCCTGCGGAAGGTGTACGGAAGGTGTACGATCAGGGCGCGCAGCTTGCGCGACGCGGAGGACGAGATGATTCTGAGCGCGAAATACACGGCGTGTCTGCTGGTCGCGTTGGTCGGCTGTTCGTCGTCGAGCTCAGGGCCGGGTGGGCCTGGGCCCAATGTGGTCTTTCCTGACGGCAGCGTGGCCCCGACCCCGACGTGTGAATCGGAGGGCGGCAGCGTGGCTGTGGCGAAACCGGTTCGCGTACGCACGTTGACCGGAGACAAGTCGTGGGCCGAAACCGGCTGGTTTTCGTCGCCGGGCCTGGTGGATCTAGACGGCGACGGCAAGAAAGAGATCGTCGCGCCCTTCTATAGTCTGTTTGTCTTTGACAGCGCGGGCAACACGCTGGCGACCATCAAGGAAGGCACGTACACCAAGGATCGCATCTACGCGCCGGCGGTGGTGGCTGACCTGGAAGGTGACGGCGTGATGGATATCGTGGCCGCCGGTGACCAAGGCACGGTGGCGGCCTACGAATGGAAGAGCGGCAAGCTGGCCATCAAGGCTGGCTGGCCGGCATCGACCACGAGTGGCGGTCAATCGCCCGAAGGCCGGGGCATGGCCGCGGCGGATCTGGACGGCGACGGGAAGATCGAAGTGGTGGTCACCACGACCAACACCTCGAAGACCGGCGCGCAAGTCTTCGTGTTCTCGCCAAACGGCAAGCTCTACCAGCCCGCGGGCACCAGCTGGCAAGCGTGGCCGCGCTACAACACCCGTGCGGGCCTGGGCGGTGACACCGACACCAACGGCATTGGCCAGACCGGCTACGGCTGCTACGGGCTGAACGTCGGCATTGGCAACATCGACGACGATGCCCAGCAGGAAATCATCGTCACCTACGACAACCATCAGATCAACGCCTTCAAGGCCGACGGCACGTCGATCACGGCGTCGTCCTATTTCACCAACCACAGCAGTCAGTATCCGAATGCGCCGTTCACCTGGGGCCAGTTCATCCGCTGGGCCGATCCGGTGGTCGAAGACAACCACTACCATTTGCACGTGGGTGACTGGCCCGACGTGAACAAGACCCTGTGGCTGCAATGGACGGCCTCGCCACCCTCGGTGGCGGACATCAACGGCGACGGCAAGAATGACGTGGTCGGCATTCCCAATGCCGAGATGAAGGAGCCCTACGAAACCCAGGGCTACGCGTTCATGGTTTTGCAAGGCGCCTACGGCAACGGCTCTACCAGCGCCATGCGCCTGCCGGGCTGGGAAACCCTACCCATGTCGGGCAAGCCCGCCGTGCGTGGCGACGGCGACTGGTACCCGCCTGACGGCGTGCCTGCCCCAGCCATCGCCAATATCCTTGGCGACAGCCGACCCGAGATCGTCGCAGCCATCAACGACGGCGCCATCTACGCCATGGGGCCCGACGCTCAGCTTCTGTGGCGCTACGACTACGCCAAAGGCGTAGCCAAGACCTTTGCCTCGGAGCCGGCGGTTGTGGACTTGAACCGCGACGGTGTGCCCGAGATCGTGTTCGGCACCTACTCTTTGCAGCCCAACGGCGGAAGGCTCGTCGTGCTCGATAACACCGGACATGAGCTGTACGACATCCCGCTCGACAACCAAGGCACGGGTGGCGGCAATGGTATCGGCGTCCCGGCGGCGCCTTCGGTGGCCGACATCGATGGCGACGGCAATCTAGAGATCGTGCTGCTCACTTTTGACCACGGCGTGGACGTTTACACGGTTCCTGGCTCTGGTGAAAGGTGCCTGCCCTGGCCAACCGGGCGGGGCAATCTGCTAAGGAATGGACAGGGACCGGCGTACGTCCGCTGACAAACCCACCAAAAGAAAAGACCGGACAGCCCAAGGCCGCCCGGTCTTTCGAGTTCTGACGATGCCTAGCCGGTAAGGCTAGCCGCGACCGCCGAAGCCGCCGCCATCAACGCCACCCGCTCGGCACATGCCACCGCGACAAGTCGCGGCGGGATCTGTGCAGGTGGCAGCCGCGCCCGTGCCGCAGCACGCCGCGCCAATGGCGCCGCAGGGGCCCGCATCGGGAGCTGCCTCGCAGGTCCGGGTTCCGCCGCCGCCGGCTGCCGCCTGGCAGGTCAGGCCAGCGCCGGTGCAGGTTCGATTTGCGCCAGTGCCACAGCAAGCCTCACCGAGGGCTCCACAGGCAGCGGCGTCTGCCGTCGTTCCGCCACCGTCAACGGGTGCGGTTTCGCAGGTTCGGGCGCCGCCACCGGCTGCCGCCTGGCAGGTCAAGCCAGCGCCGGTGCAGGTTCGATTTGCGCCAGTGCCACAGCAAGCCTCACCGCGGGCTCCGCACGCAGCGGCGTCCCCAGTTGTTCCGCCACCATCGACGGGTGCGGTCTCGCAGGTTCGGGCGCCGCCACCGGCTGCCGCCTGGCAGGTCAGCCCCGCGCCGGTGCAGGTGCGATTTGCGCCAGTGCCACAGCAAGCCTCACCCCGGGCTCCGCACGCAACGTCGGCTCCTGGAGCCGCATCAGAGGTTGTGGCAGTTGTGCAGGTTCCTGCCTGGCAGACCAGTCCAGCTCCGGTGCAGGTGCGATTTGGGCCGGTGCCGCAGCAAGCCTGGCCACTGGCTCCGCATGGAGCAGACGCATCGGTCTGAATCGGACCGGCGTCCTGCCTCATGAAACCGCCCGTGCCCGGCGCTCCGCCGACGCCAGTCGTTCCGCCAAGGCCAGTTGTGCCGCCCGTGCTCTTGACGCCGCCCGTGCTAGTGGTCGTTCCGCCCACGCCCGTCGAGCCACCCGTGTTGGACTTGCCGCCGGTGCCAGCCGCTAGCCCCCCGTCGCTCGAGGAGCAGCCGGCCGTCCCGAGGGACACAAACAGCGCGCCCGCGGCGCAAATCGACAAAAGTTGCCTCGTCTTCATTTTCAGAGTCTCCCCGCTTTGTGTGGATCTTTTCGACGCTCAAGTTTGAGGTGAAATCAGCCCAGCCTCGTAAAACCAGGTGATTTGTCTCGTTCTTGCCTAGTGAGTGCCCGGGGCGCCCCCGCTTCGTCAAAAAAACGCGGAACGAAGTCTCTGGGGCGCACAAGGCGACTCAGCGCGTCTTCTGGCCGGATTGGGAGCCCATACTGTACGAGCTGCGATCAAAAGTGGATCGGACAGTAGATCGACGAATGGGTGGGTGAACTTTTGTGTGGTCCGGTCCTGGAGATAGCCGGGTGACCTGGCTCACGTAGCCTTAGCGCATCGCCTGTTGATCTTCGATCCTTCCAAGCCCATCGTACCCAAGCAGGACGTGGCCCATGAAGCAGAACACTTGGAAGTATTTGCATGTCGGGTTGGTAGCAAGTGTTTTAGTGAGCGCGCCAGTCAGCTGTAACTCCCACCTTCTGCTCAAGTCCGGCGAGCCTGAAGTCGTGGTCATCAGCCCCCCACCCGTTCCGCCGCCGCCGCCGCCCCCTGATGCTGGGCTCACGACTATCTTCGGTGGCACGGTGACACTGGGTGGTCTGCCTGACGCCGCAATTCCGGACGATCCGCTACCACTCGGCAGCGAACCCTTGCCTCCTCCTCCGGACCTTCCGCCGCCTCCGCCCGGCAGCGAACCGCAAGCCGGGCCAGAGCCTGGGCCGGATGCGGCCTTGGTAAAAATTCCAGACGCTGCTCCTGATCTGGCGAAGACGGTGGATCTGCCGCCACCCGCCGAAACCTTGGTGTGTCCGTCGGGCCAGGTGCGCGTTCACGTGCGCGACCTGTGGTCCAAGGGCGTAAGCCCGACCATGGGCACGCTGGCCGATCCCCCCATCGGCGTCATTGTCATCGATCCGACGGGCAGCTATCAGAAGTACGGTGCTCGGCTCGATGGCAAGACGGACATTGATGGCAATCCGCCCTGTACGTTCTATTCGGTTTGCATTCCGAGTACCGTCAGCAAGATTCAGATTCAGCCCATCGGGGTCGATGCCTGTCCGGCAGGGAATGCCTCGGGCGCTTTCGACATTTCCTCGGTCAACAAGAGCAAAGAGTTCTGGATCGAATACACCGGTTCAAGCAGCTCGCTGCCGGGTGACTATGCGATGTATCCGAGCGTGCCCATCGGCAGTGGGAAGTTCAACGTCACGTCTGACCCCACCAAGCTGACCGCCAAGGTTTGCAAGGTCGGACCGCCACCGGACGAAGCGCCGCCCGCGGGCTACACCAAGGTCCACTTCCGCTGGCCGTGGAACGATCCAACCAATCCCGCGACGCCCTACGCGGGCTCCGGCTGTCCAACGGATGTGGCGACCAAGCTGGGGTTCACGCCGCCGCCCTATCCGAGTAGCCTCAAGGTGACGGGCGTGGGCAGCTGCGATCTTACGGCGATGCTTGAGTTCCAGGACGGTACTTGCCCCTGGTACTACGTCATGGTTCCCAATGCCAGCTGGCCGGCCACTGGCACCGCGCCGTCGATCGTCTTCCGCTATCCCGACGAATCGAAGAATCTTTACACCAACGGCATCAAGCTTCCGGCCAGGGGCAGCACGACCGAGTTCTGGGTCGCCTATGCCGGTGCACCTGACAACACCATCGCGTCCAAACCCCAGTGCCAGGACTGGTCGCTGCAAACCAACAGCTACTTTGTCTACACCTCCAACCCGGGGCCGGGTTGCGCGGGCGGTACCGTGACCGTTGACCCATGCGCACCACCCCAGCCGACTGGCTACCACACGGTCCACTTCCGTTACATCTGGGCTGGACAGAAGACCTTCACCTTCTTCCCCAAGCCGCAATTCATGCCCAAGTGGATCGAGATGGAGGTCAACAGCTCGGGTAGCGCGCTCAAGGTCATCTGCTGGCGCGAACAGGATCGGCCGTGGTTCGAGTGCCCGGTGCCGGACTCGTCTTTTGTCGCCGGGGCCACCTGGCGCGCGGTGGACAAGTTGCACGATCCTGAGTGGAACACCGTCTCGCCGAGGGAATTCCCGAGCACGCCCAAGGACTACTGGCTGCGCTGGTATTACGGCAAGCCCGATACGCAGGTTCCGCAAGGGATCAACCAACCTCAATTCAAGTTCTTCGACTACTACCCCGACGGTACCAACGGCGACTGGTCGGCCACAGGCGTCTGGAACGACTCCATGTGCGCGCCCAAGCCGCCCGCCACCACGCAACCCGTGGGCTTCGGCAACGGGGCCTGGTTCCCCTACACCAAGAGCAAGTTCCTTTATCCCTACGGTGGCTCGCTGGCCTATGTCTATCCCAGCCCCGGCCCGGTCCAGGATCTCTTCAACGCCTTCGTGTGGGAGCGCTACAAGATCTGGAAAGAGAACTACATCATCGAAGGCGCCAACGCCTGCGGCGATGGCACCGCGCGCGTGCACACCGATCCTCCCGAAACCGTGAGCGAGGGCCAAGGCTACGGCATGGCCATCGCGGCGGCCGTCGGCGATAAGGACTTGGTAGGCAAGCTGTGGCTCTTCGCGCGCCACTATCTCTCGCAAAGTGCCAAGAAGTACTGTGGCGGACTCATGGGGTGGATGTGGCAGGGCACCCAGAGCTGCCGTGCGCTCGATTCGGTGTGCGATACAACCAACGGCGAGGGCTGCGGTGGCATTGGCGACAGCGCCTTCGATGGCGACGTCGATATTGCCATCGGCTTGGTCTACGCGGCCTTGCAGTGGCCAAACGACAAGCCGCCGCAGTCTTCTGGTACCTGGGCGGAAGCGGCCACGGATTGGCTCATCAAGATGGAGTGCGAGGTGAACGCGGCCTACGATGGCCAGTACAACTACCCGTCCATCGGAGATACGGACATTAAGGATTGCTCGGGTCAGCCAGGCAAGCCCTGTGTGTATGCGAAGGGGCAAGCCATCAAGATCCGGCTCGACTACTATCCGCCCGGCTATTTCAGGGTATTTGGCGACTTCCTCGCCAAGAACGCGCCTTCGGGCAGCCAGGCCTCGAACGGTCAAAGCCACAAGGACTTCTGGTACAGGACCGCCCAGACCACCTACAAGATGATCGAGCAGTGCTACGACGCGACCGGGGTCAACCCGGGCTTGGTCGGCTCCACGGGCGACATCCCCCATCCCTGCGCAACGGCCTCGGAAGGCACCTACGAAGAGCTGCGCGCGCTCTGGCGCGTGGGCATCGACGCCGCGTGGTTTGGTGACAACACCGCGCTGCCCGAGAACGCGCCCAATTCATCGACCCACTACACGCAAAAGTCGCAGATGCGCGCCAAGATCGACAACAGCCAGGAGTTCTTCAACAACTTCTACAAGAAGAATCCAGTCGTCGCGAACGCCAACCGCTTCTCGTCGATCTGCGATGGTTTGAACGGGAGCGGCACGGTTGCCAATTGCGATCCGGCGCTCGGGCACAACGGGTACACGGTCAACATGGGCATGTGCAGCTATGTCAGCGTCTTCGACGACGGTGGCGCCACAACCCCTGATATCCGGCGCGAGGCCATCGAAGAAGCCATCACCACCACGGTCCAGAACGACAGGTACTTCCAGGAATCCCTGGGCGTGTACTCGATCCTGTTCCTGACCGGCAACTACCCGAACCCCGTCACGTACTCGGGCCTGTAGCCGCTTACAAGTCGAGGATCATCCGCGCGTCGTCGCTCATCAACTCGGGTGACCACGGGGGATCGAAGGTGATGGCCACCTCGACTTCGGCCACACCCGGCAGTTTGCGTATGCGCGTGTCGGCGTCCGTGCGAAGAATTTCAGACATTCCGCAAGCGGGCGAGGTCACGGTCATGAGCACCTCGACCCGGTGACCCCCGCTTGGTAGCGGCTCGGATCGCATGGCGTAGATAAGGCCCAACTCGACGATGTTGACGGGTATCTCGGGGTCGTAGCACTCACGCAGTTCTTTCCACACCAGGCTCTCAAGTGTGGCCGAGGCGGGATCGCTTGTCTGGGCGTCTGTGGCGCTTGCTTGGTTGTTTTTCTCTTTATCTTCGCTGGCCATCACTTCACAGGCTTCTTGCTGCCATCGCCGAGGTCGGTCACCGGCGCGTTTTCGCGCATGGCCGCGTTCAAGGTATGCCAGGCGAGACTTGCGCACTTGACCCGCACTGGGAAGGCGCTCACGCCCGAGAAGGCGGCGAGCTTGCCCAAGGCTTCCAGATCGAAACATGGATCCTGGCCACCCGTGATCATCTGGTGGAAGTTCTTGAAGGTGACGGATGCGTCGGCCAGGGATTTGCCTTTCACCACGGAGGTCATCATCGATGCCGACGCCTTGGCGATGGCACAGCCCTCGCCCTGAAAGCTGATGTCGCGAATGACACCGTCCTTGACGTCGAGGTACACCGTCACGTGATCGCCACACAGGGGATTGGCGCCTTCGGCCTGGTGGTTGGCCGTGGGCAGTTTGGCGAAGTTGCGCGGGTTGCGCTGGTGATCGAGAATCACTTCTTGGTACAGGTCGTCGAGTTCATTCATGAGCGGAACACTTTCTGGGTCTCCGCGAGGCAGGCCACCAAGGTGTCGATTTCTTCGGGCTTGTTGTAAAAGGCAAACGAGGCGCGCGCCGTGCCTGGCACGCCCATGCGTTTCATGGCGGGTTGTGCGCAGTGATGGCCGGCGCGAATCGCGACGCCGTAGCGATCCAGGATCGTCCCCACGTCGTGGGGGTGGATGTCGCCAAGCATGAAGGATACGGCACCCGCCCGCTGCTTCGGGGTGCCGATGAGGCGCAGCCCGGGAAGTTTGGTCAAGGCCGATTCGGCGTAGCGGAGCAGTTCGGATTCGTAGCGCTCGATGGCGGGCAGGCCGAAAGACTGCACGTAGTCGATGGCCTCACCAAGAGCGATGGCGCCATTGATGTCCGGGGTGCCGGCCTCGAACTTGGCCGGTGGTGGCGCGTAGGTGGTCTTCTCGAAAGTCACGGTCATGATCATGTCGCCGCCGCCTTGCCAGGGCGGCATGGTCTCGAATAAGCGTTGCTTGCCGTACAGCACGCCGATGCCGGTGGGTCCGTAGATCTTGTGGCCGGAGAAAACCAGAAAATCGCAGTCCAGATCCCGCACGTCGAGTTCGCAATGGGGAACGGCCTGCGCCGCATCGACCAGCACCACGGCACCGTGGCGGTGGGCGGCTTCAATCATGGCCTTGGCGGGATTGACCGTGCCGAGCGCATTCGAAACGTAGCTGAAAGCCACCATTTTTGTCTTCGGGCCGAGAAGCTTTTCGTATTCCGAATAGATCAAATCGCCGTTGTCGTCCATGGGCGCGACTTTCAGGCGTGCGCCGCGCTCTTGGCACAACATCTGCCACGGCACAATGTTCGAATGGTGCTCCATGGCGGTGATGAGGATCTCGTCCCCCTCGCCGATCTGGCTGCGACCGTAGCTCTGGGCGACCAGGTTGATTCCTTCAGTGGCACCGCGAACGAAGACGATCTCGCTGGTTAGTTCGGCGCCAAGGAACTGGCGGACTTTCTCTCGGGCAGCCTCGTGCGAGGCCGTGGCGCGCTCGCTCAGTTGGTAGACGCCACGGTGGATGTTGGCGCATTCCTCGATGTAGCTCGTACGGATGCGGTCGAGCACCGCCAGGGGCTTCTGCGTGGTGGCGGCGTTGTCGAGGTAGACCAGGGGATGACCGTGAACTTTTTGTGCCAGGGCCGGGAAGTCCCGCCGCACGCGCTCCACGTCGAGGCTGTTCGACAAGGCGGAACCGCTGTGCTTCGTCGCCATCACGCGAGGGATCCTGTCTTGGAAAGGGACTCGATACGCTTCACGAGCACAGCTTCCAGTTCGGCCCGCAGCGCGGGTTGTTTGATGCAGTCCAGTCCTTCCAGCATGAAGGCTCGGATGAGCAGTTGATGGGCTTCCTTCTCGCCGATCCCGCGTGAGCGCAGGTAGAAGAGTGCGTCCGGGTTCAGGCGTCCGGTGGTGGCGCCGTGCGAGCACTTGACGTCGTTGGCGAAGATCTCAAGGTGCGGCTTGCTGTGAACCAAGGCACCGTCGGAAAGAACGATGTTACGATTGGTCTGGCGTGCGTCGGTCTGCTGGGCGCCGGGGCGAACCACGATGCGGCCACTGAAGACCGCGTGGCTGCGTCCATCGACCACGCCTTTGTAGATCTGGCGGCTGGTTGATCGGGGGGCACGGTGATCGATGGTGGTGTGATTGTCGATGTGGCCTGAGCCCGAGGCAAGGTACAGCCCATCGAGGTTGCAGGTGCAGTTCTCTTCGGCCAGCACGGAATGGACGTCGTTGCGAACCAGCCGGCCGCTTGTCGCCAGACTGCTTCCAGAGAAGACACTTCCCGCTTTCTGGGTCACGGCCAGGTGCGCTAAATGGGCGCCGTCGGACGACACCTTTTGAACACCGTGATGGGCGACGCGCGCGCCTGACTCCAGCAGAATTTCGGTGACCGCGCTGGCGAACGTGGTTCTGCCCTCGGCGCCGAGGTGGATCTCGACGATGGTGGCCTGGCTGTTCTCACCTGCCCACACCACGGTACGAGGAAAGCTTGCCTTGCCCTCGGCGGATGCGAGGAAGACGAGATAAATCGGCGCATCGGAAGTGAAACCCGCCGGGATATGAATGTACGCACCGTCAGTCATGAACGCGGTGTTCAGGGCCACGAAGGCGTTCTGGCTGCGCAGATGGTGGCCAAGCACGGTGTCGATGGTTCGTGTGTCGTCCGCGAGCGCCGAGGACAGTGGAATCGCGCACAGGTCATCCGGACGCGGCCGTCCCATGCCAGCCCCCGAGTGGTAGCTGCCATCGACGAAGATCAAGCGCCGGGCATCCGCGCCGCCCAGGCCCAGCCAGTCCGCCGCGAAGTCATCTTTCGCGAAGTGCGGCTTGCCCGCGGTGGGTGGCAACAACGCCAGGCGCGTGATCGGTGTTACGTCGGTGAAACGCCAGTCCTCCTGCTTGGTGCTTGGCCAACCTTGTTCCAGGAAGGCGTCGAACGCCGTCCGGCGCACCGAGGTCAACCAAGAAGGAAGACCGGTGTCTTGCCCGAGCGCTTGCGCGAAGCCGGCGGCATAGGCGCTGCGATCCTCAACTGACAGGATGGGGTTCATGCCACACGTTCCTGCGCTTGTGGCCGGCTGGCCGCCCAGCCGTATCCGTTCTTCTCTAACTCCATGGCCAGGGTCTTGTCGCCCGAGGTGACAATCGCGCCGGCGGACAGCACGTGAACCCGGTCGGGCACCAGGTAGTCGAGTAGGCGTTGGTGGTGGGTGATCACCACAATCGCGCGTTCGGGGTGGCGAAGTGCTTGCACGGCGCCGGCCACTTCCCGCAAGGCATCAATGTCGAGACCCGAGTCGGTTTCGTCGAGCACGGCCAGACGGGGTTCGAGCACGGACATTTGCAAGATCTCGTTTCGCTTCTTTTCGCCGCCCGAGAAACCCTCGTTCACCGGACGCCCGAGAAGGTCGGGATTCAGCCCCAGGCTCTTGGCCTTCTTCTTGACCATGGCCAGAAAATCCATGGCATCCAATTCCTCTTCACCGCGGTGCTTGCGGATGGCATTGAGGGCCGCGCGCAAGAAGTAGGTGTTGGCCACGCCCGGGATCTCCACGGGATGCTGGAAGCCGAGGAAGATGCCCTCGCGCGCCCGCTCCTCGGGCGGCAGCGCGTGCAGATCTTTGCCCTGGTATAGGATCTCGCCCGCGGTGATGGTGTAGCCCTCGCGGCCGGCCAGCACGTTGGCCAGTGTACTTTTGCCCGAACCGTTGGGGCCCATGATGGCGCAAACCTCGCCCGGCTCCACGTCGAGAGTGAGGCCGCGCAAAATAGGCTTGCCCGCGGCTTCCACGTGCAGATTCTTGATCGATAACAATGACATGAACTAACCAACGCTCCCTTCGAGACTTACGCCGAGCAGCTTTTGGGCTTCGACCGCGAACTCCATGGGCAAGTGGCGGAAGACCTCCTTGCAGTAGCCGTTCACGATCAAGTTGACCGCGTCCTCGGTGCCGAGGCCGCGTTGCCGGCAATAGAAAAGTTGATCCTCGCTGATGCGCGAGGTGGAGGCCTCGTGTTCGACCTGCGAAGAAGTGTTTCGGACATCCAGGTAAGGCACGGTATGGGCGCCGCACTGATCGCCGATGAGCAGCGAATCGCATTGGGAATAGTTGCGCGCATTGGTCGCGCCGTCGGTCACGCGCACCAGGCCTCGGTAGGTGTTCTGTCCGTGGCCGGCGGAGATCCCTTTCGACAGGATGGTGCTCTTGGTGTTCTTGCCGATGTGGATCATCTTGGTGCCGGTGTCGGCCTGCTGGAAGTGGTTGGTCACCGCCACCGAGTAGAACTCGCCCACCGAGCCGTCGCCGATGAGCATCACGCTGGGGTACTTCCAGGTGATGGCCGAGCCGGTTTCGACTTGGGTCCAGGAAATCTTCGAATTGCGGCCAGCGGCCTTGCCCCGTTTGGTGACGAAGTTATAGATGCCGCCCTTGCCGTCCTTGTCGCCGGGATACCAGTTTTGCACCGTCGAGTACTTGATCTCGGCGTTGTCGTGGGCCACCAACTCGACCACCGCGGCGTGCAGTTGGTTGTTGTCGCGGCGGGGGGCGGTGCAACCTTCAAGGTAGCTGACGTAGCTTTCGGGTTCGGCGATGATCAGCGTGCGCTCAAACTGCCCCGTGTCGGCGGCGTTGATGCGGAAATAGGTCGATAGCTCCATCGGGCAGCGTACGCCCTTGGGGATGTAGCAAAAACTGCCATCCGAGAAGACGGCGGAATTCAGCGCCGCGAAGTAGTTGTCGCTGAAGGGAACCACCGAGCCCAGGTACTTGCGCACCAGCTCGGGATGGTTGCGGGCCGCCTCGGAGAACGAGCAGAAGATGATACCGAGTTCGCCTAGTTTGGCCTTGAAGCTGGTGGCCACCGAGACGCTGTCCACCACAGCGTCTAGCGCCACGCCCGACAGCCGCTCTTGTTCGCCGATCGGAATGCCCAGCTTGTCGAACATGGCGCGAACGTCCGGATCGACCTCGTCGAGACTCTTGGGGCCGTCCACCTTGGACTTGGGTGCCGAGTAGTACACGATGTTCTGATAGTCGATGGGCTCGTAGCGGACGCTCTGCCAGCGGGGCTCAGTCATGGTCAGCCAGTGGCGATAGGCGCGCAGCCGCCAGTCGAGCAGGAAGGCTGGTTCTTGTTTCTTGGCTGAGATGAGGCGGATGACGTCCTCGTTCAGCCCGCGTGGCGCAGCGTCGGTTTCAAGCTCGGTTGTGAAGCCGTAGGGGTATTCGCGCTGGGTAAGTTCGTGAAGGTCGATAGATGCTTGCGCCATGAGAGCCGGCTCCAGAAATAGGACTTGGAAAGTCCTCCGAGAGATTGTTTGCGTGTGGTCGAGGGAGAATGGTCTGCTTTTTGTCTGCTTCTCGGTCTGCCTCTTGGATGATGAGGGGCACCGATTGGGTTTAGGTTTTCGACCGTTTGCCCGTTTGCCCGTTTGCCACGCCTCCCGATTGCGATGCACGATGGACTTGTCAAGTCGTCCATACGTGTCATCTTTGGGGACCATGCGTACCATCAAACGCTATTCAAATCGAAAGCTCTACGACACCACGGAACGCCACTACGTCACCTTGGCTGACGTCGCCGGCTTCGTCCGCAAAGGTGATGATGTTCAAGTCACCGACTATGTCACCAGCGCGGATCTCACCGCGCAGACCCTGGCCCAGATCATCTTCGAGGAGGAAAAGAAATCCCCGCGCGTCGGGATGGATATCCTTCGCAAGATCATCCAGGTCGGTCTGACAGTGGAGTGATTGAGTCCGAATCCACACCCAAGGGCGGCCTAGCTATTCGCCGCTCAAGCGGTGAATTCCGTCAAGCACGTGCCATGTGGCCACGATGGTCAGATCGACCAGCTTGTCGTTGCGCTGGTTTTCTGGCACCACCAGGTGCTCGTAGGTGCACAGCGCCTGTAGCTGGCGCAGGAAGCGTTCGATCACCCTGCGGTCCGACTTTCCGATCCACCCGACCATCTTATCGACCAGCATGCGCTGGTTTTGCTGGATGAAACGGGCGGCCGACAGCCCGCTCCGGGCGCTTCGTGCGCTCTCGGGGCGCCTTGGAAATATTTCCAGCAGGTCGCGGCGGTACTCGGCCAGGTCGGGATCCACGACGTGCGCGATGTCGAAGTAGTCGGCAACGGTTTCCTTGATGCTTTCGTAGCCCACCCGTTGGCCCAGGCGCTGGTTTGGGGCCGCGCCCCGGCATGCACCCTCCACATCCACGATCCGGTCGAGGTATTCCAGCTTGGCCAGCGCGATTTGCCAATCCTTGTAGCGGCGGCGCCAGCGCGACGATGGGTCCAGCCACACCGCGAAGGTTTCCGCGAAATCCTCGTCGGGGTGTTTCTGGGCGTAGTGGAACATGCCAGCGCGGTGGAGATAGCGAACGTAGTCCCGGCTCCACGGATTCGCGCTGTACACATCCCGGTACGGACGCTTGAACTCGCCGAAGGTTTGCGCCCAGTCCTTGCGCTTCCACAGCTCGAAGGCGTAGTTGATGGCGTGCCCAGTTTCGTGGCGCAGGTACATCATGACCTCCTCGCGCGAGTACTCCATCAGGTGGTCATTGACCAGTTGCCAGAGCAAGGCGTTGGCCAGGTACCAAGGCACATTGATGCTGGTGGCGCGATCCGCGGTCCAGAAGTCGTCATCGCCGAGGTAGTAGGCGGGAATGAAGGCGATGCCCTTGGCACGCAGCTCGCTGGTCACCTCGGCCAGGCAGTCGAAGAGTACATCCTCGACCGTCAAGGTCAGGTCGCCTATCCGGCTGGAAAGGAGTTTCTGTAAGCCAACCTCGCGTGCGACCGCATCGTCGGTGGCGGGCTTCAGAACGCCTCGCTTGGCCCGGAGCGTTGCAATCGGCATGACGGGTTCACATCTACCATGAGCGCGTCGCGCCATCCGCCACAAACCCGAAAGCCAGCACGAGAATCTTCAGCCTGCTGACTAGGAGCCTGTCGCGGTAACCGCTCCTCGTCGCGTGGCGGGCGGAGCGGGGCCGTTTGCTTCGTTGCTCGTCGGTTGAATACGTCGAGTATTCGCCCTCCTCCCGCCTCGCATTCGGCCCGGCTGCGCTCCGCCGCGCTCGGTCCGGGTTACCGCGACAGGCTCCTAGCCCGCCAAAGACCGTGAGGCCATGGGCACGTCAATAGGAAAGCGGCGCGTGAGACGCGATGCGCTTGGTGCTCTTTTGCCAAACGGGGAAGCCCGCCGGTTTGCTGCTATGGTGCTGGCGATGCCCGATGCCAGTCGAAGTTGGTCGCGGTCGGCCCTCGTCATGATCCTCTACCTGGCCTTGGCTTCCGCCGGCATCGCCTGGTCGATCGCGCGCGGAGAGGCAAGTGTCTGGCGTGTAAGTGGCAGGGACGACGCCCAGGTCTTGCTGGGCATCGCGGCCGGGGCTCTCATCGGGCTCGGTTTCGTGTTCGCGTCGCGCTTCGCCACGCACCGTTTCGAATGGGGGCGGGCTTTGCACCGCGACCTGCGTGCGCTGCTTGGTCCTTTGCACGGCACGGAGATCCTGGTGCTGGCCGTGGCCTCGGCCATCGGCGAGGAGATCTTCTTCCGTGGCGCGCTTCTGCCCGCCCTCGGCCTGTGGGGATCGAGCGCCATCTTCGCCCTTCTGCACATCGGCCCCAAGGTGAGGTTCTTGCCCTGGACGGTGTCGTCTTTCGTGGCCGGGGTTGTGTTCGGGCAGCTCTTTCTTTGGGCGGGCGATCTTAGCGGTCCGGTGGTAGCGCATTTCACCGTGAACGCACTCAACCTACGCTATCTTTCCCGGACAGATCTCAAATGACCCGCTGGCTAGCTGTTACCTGCCTGATTTTGGCGCTCCCTGCGCGCGGGCTTTGCGCCGATGAATTTTCCGGGGCCGACAAGCTGCGGGCCATCTACTCGGCCGAATTCCGCTTCACCAAGGATGGCTTGCCGGTAGTGCCCGTCGCCATCGCCGAGGGCCTGTCAAGCGTGACGATTTCCGCGTCCGCTGGCGGGTTGCGCCTCTTGCCCGAGGGCGACGGCGGTGCGGAGATCCGGGCCGATGATTCCTGGCAAATTCGCGCTTCCGCCACCACGGCGGCGAAGCTGCGCTACTGGGCCGTGGTTTGGCGTGGTCCTGTGGCCAGGGGGCAGGAGGCCGACACGCAAATTGCGCAGTGGAAGACCCGCGGCGAGAGCGCGCGGCGCTTCGAGCAAGGAACGCTTTTCGGCATGGGCGGCGAGGTTCTGGACCGGCGCGAAGCCATCGTGGGCGTGGGCCCCGCGGCTTCGCCCGAGGAAGCCGAACGTGCACTTGAGCGCCTCGCGGCCAAGTCGCCCCTGGTTCATCCCGGCGTGTTTACCGAGCTCATGGATCGGCCCCACGGCTATCTCGAAGCCGTGGGTGGAAAGTCGGGATTCAAGGTGCGCAACGAGGGCGTGCTGTGGTTCGTGCCCATCGGCGACGCGCCCTTGCACGTGGAGGCCAGTGGCGAGCGGGGCAAGGAAAAGTTCAAGATCGCGGGTTCCTACGCCGGCCGTATGTACGTCACCATTGACCGCTTCGGGACCCTGGCCGTGGTCAACGCGGTTCCCGAGAACAAGCTGCTGGCGGGTCTGATTCCGGCCGAGATTTTTCCCAGCGCGCACGAGGAGGCGCTCAAGGCGCAAGCGGTTGCGGCGCGTGGCGAGTTGCTTTCCAAGATCGGCACGCGCCACATCGGCGATCCCTACCGCCTTTGTTCGCTGACCCATTGCCAGGTCTACTCGGGCACGGGCCGCGAAACCCCGCGCACCACGGCCGCGGTCGAGGCCACGCGCGGGGAAGTGCTTTTCGAGAAGGGTGGGGAAGATCTGGCCGATCCCGTGTATTCGGCGAACTGCGGTGGCCACACCGAGCACAACGAGAACGCCTGGCCCGAGATGACGGCGCTGCCTTCGTTGCGCGGACATCGCGACGCCGCGGCGGACAAAGGCGACGCTTTCGCGGGCGGCGTGACGTCAGCGAACGTGGCGGCCTTCATCGCCAATCCGCCAGCGGCCTACTGTGGCCAGTCCAAACTCGGCGCGGGCGACCGCTTCCGCTGGACCGCCCAACGCTCGAAGGACGAACTGGACAAGCTACTGTCCAAGTACCGGCTGGGCCCGGTCAAGTCCATCGAGGTTCTCGAACGCGGGGTTTCAGGGCGCGCACGTGCGGTGCGTGTGAGTGGCGCCACGCGCTCGGAGGTCATCCACGGTGAACTACGCATCCGCCAGACCTTTGGCAATCTGCGCAGCTCGCTCTTCATCGTGGAAGTTCGGGACGGTGGCGCGACCTTTCGTGGCGCCGGATTCGGACACGGCGTGGGCATGTGCCAGACCGGTGCCATCGGCATGGCCGAAACCGGCAAGAGCTACCGTGAGATTCTGCGCCACTACTATCCCGGAACGGTCCTGCGCAAACTCTGGTAGTTTCGGAAGAAGAAGAAAACACAGAGGACACAGAGAACACAGAGGACTTGGAGAAGGAAAGGGTTCGAATCCAGGATCCGAACAATTCATTCCCTTTCGGTCTCTGTGTCCTTTGTGTTCTCTGTGTTAGAGAAACCGATTCCTCGCTGCATTTTGGAGACCCACTTGGAAAACCCGCACGCCGCCAGTCCGTCGGAAAACACCCGATTCACCCGGGTCACGGTCGTGGTTCCGACCTACAAGGAGGCCGAGAACCTTCCACACCTCATCGGCCGGCTTGCCAAGGTCCGCGAGGAACACGGGCTGGATCTAAACGTCCTCATCATGGACGACAACAGCGGCGATGGCTCTGCCGAAATCGTGGCCGCGCGCCCCGAAAAATGGGTCCAGATCGTGGTTCGCACCGCGGACCGCGGGCTGAGCCCTTCCGTGCTTGATGGCATGAAGCGCGCCGAGGGCGACATCTTGGTTTGCATGGACGCCGATCTCAGCCATCCACCCGAGGCCATTCCTCAGATGCTGCGCAAACTTGAAGAGGGGGCGGACTTTGTCATCGGCTCGCGCTACGTGAAGGGCGGCTCGACGTCCGACGATTGGGGCATTCTGCGTTGGATCAACAGCCGCGTGGCCACCTTGCTGGCGCGTCCGCTGACCAGCGCCCGCGATCCCATGGCCGGATTCTTCGCCTTCCGGCGCTCGACCTTCGCAGCCGGGCGTTCGTTCAATCCCGTGGGCTACAAGATCGGGCTCGAATTTATCGTCAAATGCGGCTGCGAGCGTGTGGTCGAAGTGCCCATCCATTTCGAAGATCGGCAGCTTGGCAAGAGCAAGCTGACCATGCGGCAGCAACTGCTTTACGTGAAGCACCTGCGGCGCCTCTACACCTTCAAGTTCGGCGCCTGGTCGCAGCTGGTGCAGTTCCTGACCGTGGGCGGGCTTGGCACCGTGGTGAACTTGGCCCTGCTCACCGCCATCCTGCGCGTCGGCCTGTCGCCCAAGCCCGCGGTGGCCACGGCCATCGTGCTGTCCATGTGTTTCAACTTCGTGCTCAACCGGCGCTTCAGTTTCGGGGAATCGCGCCAGGACAGCTGGATCAGGCAGTTCGCCGGTTTCATGACCGCGTGCTCGGTGGGGGCGCTTATCAACTACGCGGTCACGCTCGTGTTCATGGGCGGGCGTTTCGTGCTGCGGCCCCAGTTGGCCGCGCTGGTGGGGATTGCTGCGGCCACGGCGTTCAACTTCGTGGCCAGCCGCTACCTGGTCTTTCGCTCGTCCCACATACGTCCGCCAGTCGTGCGCGTCGAAGACGACGAGACGCATGGGAAGGACTTGGGTTCGAAGGATCCCGGCACGGACTGAGGTGGAGCTAGGAGCCTGTTGCGCATAGCCTCCAGGCGTCGCATGGCGGGCGGAGCCGGGCCGTCTGCGGCGTCGCCGCTCGCTTGAATACATCCAGTATTCGGCGCTTCGCTGCTCCTTGCATCCGGCCCGGCTGCGCTCCGCCACGCTCGGT
>Ga0302321_100001613_pt1 | contig 19354 bp, 10 predicted proteins | sample Fen_T0_1_FD_202505 | JGI IMG/M metagenome (GOLD analysis project Ga0302321, IMG submission 202505) | Peat permafrost microbial communities from Stordalen Mire near Abisko, Sweden - Fen_T0_1 | ecosystem: Environmental > Terrestrial > Soil > Wetlands > Permafrost | place: Sweden: Abisko...
GTGCTGGTTGCGCCAACATCGGTGAAACCTGCCCGTCGGGCTCCTTCTGTAGCGCCATCACCAACGTGTGGCTGTGCCTGAGCAAGGCTGGCCTGGGCGGCGCGTGCAACGACGCGAATCCATGCCTAGAGAATCTACGCTGCGCCGCTGGCACGTGCGTCGTGCAGCTGGGTATCGGCGAGCAATGCACGGTGGACCAAGATTGCAGCACCGGATTCTGCGAGCCTTACGCAGGCCTGTGCGCGCAGGACCTACGCTTCGCCGTCCACAGCGCCGCGTGCGTCGCCATGGGTGGCCCCTAGTCGCCGAAGCACGTGCCGACGGCGCGTGCGGTGGCAACCAGCGGATCGTCGAGCGTGACCATGCGCTGCTTGCCGGCCACGCTTTGGATGGGGACTTCGCCCAGGCGGCCGTTTTGTTGCACGACCAGTTGGCCGTGCGCGCCCTTCATCAGGATTTCGAGGGCGTGGTGGCCGAACTGGGTGGCCAGCACGCGGTCCGCTGGCGAGGGTGAGCCACCGCGCTGGATGTGCCCCAGGACCGTGGCGCGCGCATCCAGCTTGGTCAGCTCTTCGATGTCAGCCACCAGCTTGTTGGCGATGCCGCCCAGGCGAACCGGATCGGGGCTGGTTTCCACCCGGCGTGCGACCACCACGTCGCCGCCTTTGGGCTTGGCACCCTCGGAAACGCAAATGATCGAGAAACGTTTGCCGCTCTTGCTGCGCCGACGGAGTACGTCGGCGATGACGTTGAGATCGTAAGGGATTTCCGGAATTAGGATGATGTCGGCACCGGTGGCCACACCGGTGTGCAGGGCCAACCAGCCAGCGTTGCGGCCCATCACCTCGACCACCATAACGCGGTGGTGGCTCATGGCGGTGGTGTGGATCTTGTCGAAACATTCGGCGGCGGTGTGTACGGCTGTGTCGAAGCCGAAGGTGCGCTCGCAGCCTTCTAGGTCGTTGTCGATGGTCTTGGGCACACCGATGCAGTTGATGCCGTTTTCGACCAGGTTCGCGGCCCCGGTCATAGTGCCGTCGCCGCCGATGCACACGATGGCGTCCAGTTCGTTGGCGCGCACGTGATCGATCACGCGGTCGGTGACGTTGACCCACTCGGTCTTGCCGTTGCGTTCGATGGCGAAACGCTGTGGGTTGGCCTGGTTACTGGTGCCTAGGATGGTCCCACCCAGGGTCAGGATGTTCGAGACGTCATTCCATTGCAGTTGGCGCACACGGTTCTGAATCAGCCCCAGGAAGCCGTCCTCGATGCCCAGCACTTCCAACTTGTACTGGTACATGGCCGTCTTGGTCACGGCTCGGATCACTGCATTCAACCCTGGGCAGTCGCCGCCGCCCGTGAGCACTCCGATGCGCTTGATGTTGGCCACAATGGCGCGATGCTATCGCCAATCCGTACCTGCCGTCTAGCAATCACCTTAACGACCACGGTGTCACATAGTCTCCATGGTTTTGACGATCTCGGACTCGAATCCCGAGCGAATCTCGATAAGAGAATCGTGCTGTGCGCGCGGCACGCTTAGGATGGGCTCGCCTTCGGGCCCCGACGTGCCACCTTCGATATCGTCTGGCGAAAACTCCAGGTGCTTGACGGGAACCCAACCGTCGTGGTCCGGTTTGTTCGTCGAGGAGACCTGGGCGGCGCCTGTTCGAGCTGCCAGCAGCGACGTGGAAAGCGCGATGATTTGCAGTAGGCTTGTAGTGGCTCTGTTCTTCATGATGTCCCTCCTGCCTGGATCAACGCTGTGGCCATGACGACGTTCCCAGCTTTGATTGGCTTGGTGGATGACATGAATGGTATTTTTGTGCTGACGTCGCTTTGTCTTATGTGGTCACGAGCTTTCCTCCTTGGCAAGGTTTTGGAATATGACTAAGTTAACTACTTGTATTTCGCTCTTAGGTTCGCGCTCGCATCTTAGGTTCACGTGCGTATTGCGCCCAGGCGCCTCTCTTCTTGGGATCGATCCGTCCCTGTTGGCCATCACGCCGCTTGCGGCCAGCAATTTAGCCAGTAATCCTTCATGCTTACCTTAGGTTTCGTCGCTGGGCGTTGATGCTGGGCGACATCACAAATAGTCCTTATTGCCAACAATAGCGCGCGCAGCCTGGCACTAACGTTTCTGACCGAAAGACTGAGGAGGTTTCCATGGTGCGTTCTTCGACTGCGTTTGTCCTTTCCAGCTGTCTATGCTTGGCCGGCCTGGCGTGCCAACCTATTGGCATCGAGCCTTCGGGCAGTGGTGGTTCAACTGGGAACGGCGGGTCGAGCAAGACCGGCGGATCTTCTGGCAACGGCGGGACGACCAGCAACGGTGGGACGACCAGCAACGGTGGAACGACCAGCAGCGGCGGATCGACGAATAATGGCGGCTCCGCAGGAAGCGGTGGAAAGGGTGGCAACGGCGGAACGTCGAGCAGCGGCGGAACGACGAGCGCGGGTGGCTCCGCAGGAAGTGGTGGAAAAGGTGGCAGCGGCGGGTCGGCCGGCAACGGCGGGACGACCAGCAGCGGCGGGACGGCGGGCAGCGGCGGAAAAGGCGGCAACGGCGGCAACGGCGGCAACGGCGGCAACGGCGGGACGACCGGGAATGGCGGGACCAGCACTTCAACCGGCGCCGGCGGGTTCTCGGGTAGCGGCAGTTCGCCTGGCAGCGACGCAGGGTCGGCTAGCTGTACCTTCACGCAGTCATCCTCGCTCAGTACCAAAATCGCAACCGTCGGCATCGTCAAATGGTCGACGTCCCTATCGGGCCTCAAGTCGGCGCACATCGATTTCGGCCTCGATACGAACTACGGAATGACCGCGCCTATCGACAGCCCGGCGACGGGTGAAAACACGACCTTGCTACTCGGAATGAAGCAGTCGAAGACGTACCACTACCGCCTCACCGCGACCGGCGGCAGCGGAGACTGCACGAGTTCTGACTACACCATTGCCACGACCACGCTGGCCAGTGGTCTGCCGAAAATGACAATCACCACGAAAAACAAGACCGCGCTCTTCGGCGGCTTCTTGATTACTGGCCAATTCCTCCAGACCGGCGGGGGCTCACCTTCGTACATTCTTGATGCCGATGGAGACATGGTGTGGGCGTATAGCGCCAGCAAGGATGTGACCGGGGCGGTGATGAACTATGCCGGGACGCACATGTGGATCAACAGCGCCAACGTGCCGAGTGGCTCGGCCAGCGTCCACCGTGTCTCGATGGATGGCTTGAAGGACGAGGATCTCTCCAGCAAGTTCACAGGGCTTAACCACCAGCTCACGGTCCTGCCCGACGAGACAGTCGCGTTCTATGCCTACAACTCGAGTACCGGCTGTGACGACATCAAGGAGTACTCGCCCAGTGGAACCGTGAAGACGATTGCCAACTCGGGAACCGCGCAGGGCGGGGCCAGCGCGTGCCACGTTAACAATATCCAGTACTCGAAGGACGACGACTGCTTGGTCTTCTCCGAACTCGACAGTCAGGTGGTCGTGAAGGTCAAGCGCAGCGACGGATCGACAGTGTGGGTTCTCAACGGCTCCAAGGCCACCATGACGGGCGATACCTGGAAGGGCGGCGAGCACGGAATTCACCTCCTGGGTGTTGACCACCTCATGATTTTCAACAACAACAGCAAGAGCTCCATGGGAGGGGCAGGGGCCGCCGGTGGTGACGGAAGCGGTTCGATCGCGACCGAACTCAAGCTCGACCTGACTGCGAAGAAGGTCACGAAAGTGTGGACCTACAAGGCGGCTGGCATACAGAACGACGTCATGGGCGATCTGCAGCGGCTTTCCAACGGCAATACGGTCGTCGCGTACTCGACCCAGGGGGTGCTCGACGAGGTTGACGCCAGCGGTACGCTCCTTCAAGAATTGGAATGGCCGCTGGGTGCTTCCTTTGGCTATATTCAGAAGCGTGCAACCCTGTACGGACCGCCACCCAGGTAGGCCGGGCGACCAGGACGACCACTCATTTCGGAGGCTCCTATTTCATGACCAAAGTAACGACATTGCTGCTTCTCCCGTCTCTTGTTCTTGCGGTACCAGCCTGCGGTAGCAACACGCCCAGCAGCAGCGGTGCGAATGGCCTGGTTGCAAGCGAAGCCCACAACTATGCGTTCACCAGTACGCTCACCTTTCCGCCGATCAAGGTTGCTCCCAAGAGCGATCTGACCTTGGACTGGAGCGCGGTGTCCAAGGACTTCCTCGGCCATTCTCTCGATAACAAGAAGGATCTCAACACCATCTTGGTGATGATGTGGAAGCTAACCCTTGACGATCTGCAGACCAAACTGAATGCCGATTCGCTCAAGCAAAGGGATCTCCTTGTCTTGCCGTTGCAATACACCGCGGACGGCAGTGGAACCTCGGCCAAGCTTCTCACTTTCACCAACAGTGGTGATCCAAGTGACGAACTGATTCTGTCCTTCCTGGACCCTGCCGGTTACCCCCCGGCCGAAAATACCTACACGCTCATGGCCGCGACGGGAAACGTGCTGGGCGAGGGGACCAGGATGATTCAGTCCTTCCAGGTTGACCCAACGTCCACCAATACAAAAGTCTCGTTGACGACGGATTCTACCCAGCTCACCTACACCGCGAATCTGCACGACCTGGCGCCGACGTTGGTGGCCGCGGGCGAGAAGGCCCTCACGCTCGACTATAGCCAGCTAGCCAAGAACGCCCTTGGCAGCGATTGGGATGCTTCAAAAATCACCAAGGCGTTGGTTGGCCACTACACGCAGTCCCCCACCGAGTTGGAGTCCAAGTTCCTCGATCTCGAGCTCATCGCGACCAAGCTCTATCGCGGCGTGATCACAACTGGAACCAAGGCCATCTTGTCGAACCTGAAGACAGACGGTGGCGAGGGGTTCCCAGGGATTGACGGCACCGGGACTTGGGTGGTGGCGCTTCAGTGCGGCGGCTGCCGCAATCCCGCGCCCTGGTATCTGTCGATTCTCAAGCCCTCCTCGTAGCATCAGCACCAAGCACAAAGCAGGGGATCGGAGCTTGTGTCCGGTCCCCTTTTTCGTTTACTGGCGCTTCAGGAACCGCGGTGTTACGCGCAGAATGACGGAGGGTAGGAAGGCCACCGTCGCGGCGCTGCTGGTGACCATGGTCAGGGCCACCAGCACGCCCAGTAGGACGTGGACCTTGAATCCCGAGAAGGTCAAACACAGGTAGCCGCCCGCCACGGCACTGGCCACGTAGGCGATGGCCTTGCCGGACGTGGTTAGCGCGGTCGCCGTGGCCAGACGCAGATCGCCGCAACGCTGGAATTCCTCGCGCACTCGGAAGATGAAGTACACGGCATAGTCTGCGCCAATGCCGACGGCCATGGCGGAGATCGCGGCCGTTCCCATGGACAAGGGGATCCCAGCCCAGCCCATCAGGCCAAGGTTCACCAGCGCCGAAGTGGCGAGCGGTAAAAGCACCAGCAGGCCTCCGGCCAGCGAGCGCAGCAGGAGCGAGGTGATGACCACCACCAAGATCGAGATTTGAATGAGGTTGATGGTCTTGCCCCGGACCATGGTTTCGTTGAGCGCGATGGCGTTGGTCACGCCTCCACCGACACGCGCCGTGACCGGCAGCCCGGCAAACAAGCGCTCCGCCTCCTGGCTGGCTGCGACGGTCAGGGCCTTCATGGCCAGGAAGTCGTCGGTCTTCAGATAGACCGTGATGACCGCGTTCTGGAAGTCGTGATCCACGAGCCGGTTCAGATCCTTCTCGTCGCCGCCCATGGAGTAGAGCAACAGGTACTGGGCGACGCCCTGGACGGAATCCGGGAGGGTTCCAGGCCCACCGTTGTCCATGACCCGGCTCATTTGCTTGAGCAGATCGACGATGGATACCACCTTACCAATAGGAAGTGGCTGCTTGGCGATGAAGGTTCCAAGCTCGTCGATTCGGCGCAAGACATCGGGATTCTTGATGGTGTCTGGGGCGTTGCCCTCGATCAGCACCTGGATGACCCGGGTGCCGGCCAGGCGCGAATCGGCCATGCGGAAGCCGTGGACCGGAACGTTGGCCTCGAAGAACTGCGCCCCCAGGCTGTTGTTGGTGTCGAGCCTTCTGACGCCGACTAGGGCCACGACGATGAGACACACGAACACCCAGAAGATGGGGCGCTCGCGGCCGTTGCGTACAATGCTGGCAAGCTTCTCCAGGATCGGGTCGAAGTACTCTTCGCGCTTCTCGCGTTCCGTCTGCCGCGGCGAGGGCGGGGACATGAGGACTCGAATGGCCGGGATGAACGTCATTTCCACGGTCAGCGCGGCCAAGATGCCGAAGGCCGTGCATAGGCCGAAGTTCTTGATGGATGGCAACCCGAATGCCGCCAGGGAGCCGAAGCTGAGCGAGGCGATGGTTCCGGCGGCGAGCATGACCAATCCGACTTTGACCGTGGCTTCAATGACGGCGTGGCGGTTGTGCTCGACCGACGTCAGGTCGGGGCGGGCTTCCTTCACGCGCGCGTATTCCTCGTAGAAGCGCTTGAGGATCTGCACCGAATGGCCTGCGCCGATGGCCAGCAGCAGGATGGGCGTCATGATGTTCCACGGATCCATGGGAGCCCCGATGAGTCCCATCAGCCCGAGCGCCCAGATGACGCCCATGATGGCTGTCACCAGGGGAACGATCATGCCTTGCAAGGTGCGAAACGCCCGGTAGTGGAGGTAGCCGATCATGGCCAAGGCCAGCACGAAGAGTGCGGCCACGCGCCGGGTGTACACGAGCAGCCAGTAGAGAATGGTGACTGCGCCGGCGGGAAGAATTTCGAGCCCGTTTTCGCGCTCGGGCGCGACAATATTCTCGATCCGCCCATAAAGATTCTTGGCGCCGCCGGCTTTCTCGAAGTCGTCGAAATCAGCCAGGATGGAGGTGGCGCGGCCGTCGTCGCTAACCATCAGGCTGGTCAGGAACGCATTCGCCTTCACGCGCTCGCGGAAGGCGGCCATCTCGGCATCTGTCTCGGGGACCTTGCCCGCAAGCGGCGTGATTTCCAGCGCCTCTTCGGAGCTGTGCACGTCCTTCACCCGCGGCGACATCAGGGAGAGCACGCTGCCCTCCTTGATTCCTGGCAAGGCTGCAAGAGCCTCGGTTACACGCTTGACCTTGGCCAGGATCTGCGGCGTGTAGACGGTTCCAGAGGCTGGATAGAATCCGACCACGGTCATGTACTTGCCGCCGAATAGCTTTTCAACGCGCTGACCGACGATTACGAGCGGGTGGCCCGGCGGGATCTGCGAATCGATGTCCAGCATCAAGCGCAAACGGGTGATGAAAAAGCCCAGGGTCAAGGTGATGGCCATGACGACAGCAATCACCGTCTTGGGCCGGCCAACCAGAGCAGTTACATATCGGCGTAGCATGGAGGGTGCATGCAAATTCGCATGGACCTTGGTCGCGCGGCAAGCGCTATTGGGCTGTTTTCTTGGGCTGATCGAGGCTGTAGCTCGACAATACCTGTCCGCCCACCGCGGAACTTCCCGTGGTTGACAATGGGGCGATGGGCGGACCAGACTCGTCGAGACTTTTCAGTGAGGTGTCCGATGCCAAGTAGACGGACCGCGGAGCGACGCAGATGGAACCTGTGTCTTTGGTTGTTGGTCGTCTCGGGCGTTGCCTGCGGATCGTCGAGCGGGAAGTCGGGCGCTCAGGGCACCGGCGGCGCCTTGAATTCGGGTGGGTCGGCGGGAAGTGGTGGCACGGTCGGAATTGGGGGTGTGGTCGGAACTGGCGGCAAGATCGGAACCGGCGGTGGAATAGGAAGCGGTGGTGGTGCTGGAACCGATGCCGGTGTCGCAACAGGTGGCAAGAACGGAACGGGTGGAGGTAACGGGACAGGTGGTACTGGCACCGATGGTGGTCTTGGTTTCGGCGCGAAGCCAAGCGCCGGCTGTGGCGCGACCACCCAGCCATCGAGTGGCCGCTTCACCATCGACGTGGCGGGAACCTCGCGCGAATACATTCTCGCCTTGCCTGCCAACTACGACGCCAGCCATCCCTACCGTCTTATCCTTGCCTTTCACGGCGGCCAGTACGACGCCCAGTCCGTCGCGGACGGCGGCCCGCCTGGCAGCGGTCCGTATTACGGCATTCAGGCCGAGGCCAAGGACACCTCGATCTTCGTGGCGCCGCAGGCAACCAGCGCAAGATGGAACAGCGGCGACGTGACCTACGTCAAGGCCATGGTCACCCGTTTCGAATCCGAGCTGTGCATCGACCAGAGCCGCGTCTTTGCGACCGGTTTCAGCATGGGCGCCATCATGACCATCACCTTGGGCTGTGGCTCCGCGGACATCTTTCGTGCCATCGCGCCCATGTCGGGACAGATTTCGGGAAGTTGCACCGGCACGCAGCCGATTGCCTACTGGGCCTCGCACGGCAAGAGCGATCCCACCATCAACATCGCCAACGGCGAGGCCGCGCGCGACGCCTTCATGGCGCGCAACCATTGCGCGGCCCAGACCAGCGCGGGCAGCCCCACGGGTTGCTTGAACTACCAGGGCTGCGATGCTGGCTACCCGGTCACCTGGTGCCCCTTTGAAGGCCTCCACGAGCCCTCGCCGTTCGCTGGCACGGCCATTTGGGCCTTTCTTTCTCAGTTCTGACCGGCCTGTCTATTTCCGTTCCATGACACGGCGGTCCCGTTATATTTAACGGGTGTACACCCTGCAGGTTTGGAAGGAACTCTTTCGCCGCCCTCGGCTCGATGATTCTATCGCGGGCATTGCTCCCATCCTCGCGGCAGAGCTTGGCGTGGGGGGCGTCGTCGTCCGGCAGCTGGATCTGAAGGCGCGCACCTGGACCACCACGGCGACGAGCCAAGCAGGAACGTGGCGTGTCTTTCCGCCAAGTCAGAATAAGTGCAAACCCGATCAGGTGGACGCACTTCTGGCCTGGTATGGCACGAAGGAGATCGTTCGCGGCAAGGTGCGTGGCAGCGAGCTTCTGCGCGCCATGGTGGGTGATGCCCTCAAGGCAGATATGGTGGCTGGGCCGCTGGTGGGCGAGAGCGATGAGTCGCCACTGGCGGTGCTGCTGTTGCTAGGTCCTGAGGGCTCCATGACCCGCCGCCACGACGCCGAGATGGCGCGGCTCTTGGAACCCTTCGGAGCTGCGCTCGCCTCCAGCCGCCGCATTCAGGAACTCGGTCGCATGCGCGAGACCTTCGAAGCAGACAACCGGGCGCTGCTGGCCAAGTTGGACCGCCAGGATATCATGGGCACCATCGTGGGGGCCGACGCTGGCTTCCGCGATGTGATGAGCCGGGTCGAGCAGGTGGCGGGCACGGACGCGCCGGTGCTTTTGCTGGGCGAGACGGGCACGGGCAAGGAAGTGGTGGCGCGCGCGATTCACGCCCATTCCCGGCGGCACCGTGGACCCATGCAACGGGTGAACTGCGGTGCGATTCCCCCCGGCCTGGTCGATTCCGAGTTGTTTGGCCACGAGCGGGGAAGCTTCACCGGCGCGGTGGCGGCCAGGGCAGGGTGGTTCGAACGCGCCGACGGCGGCACCTTGTTTCTGGATGAAATCGGCGAGCTACCCCTGGCCGCGCAGGTTCGTCTTTTGCGGGTGATTCAAGACGGAACCCTGGAACGCGTCGGCGGACAGCACACCATCAAGGTCAGCGTGCGCATGATCGCGGCCACGCATCGATTCTTGGATGAGATGGTGACTGCCCGCACTTTTCGTGAGGACCTCTGGTACCGCATCAGCGTGTTTCCCATCCGGCTGCCTCCCCTGCGCGAACGCCTGCGCGATATTCCCGCGCTGGCCGCGCACTTTGCCTGGCACGCGGGGACGCGCATCGGTGGACAGCCGCTCACGCCATCGTCAGAAGATCTGGAGCTGCTGTCGAGCTACGATTGGCCCGGTAATATTCGAGAACTCGCCTCGGTCATCGAGCGCGCCACCATTCTCGGTAACGGCCGCAACCTGGACGTGCGCAATGCGCTTGGCTCATTGAAGCTCGCACGCGGCGCTTCGATGCCCACCAGCCGTGCCAGCGAATTCCCCAGCCTCGAAACCGTGATTCAGGAGCACATCGAAGTGGCGCTTCGCCGTACCTCTGGACGCATCGAGGGCAAGGGCGGTGCGGCGGCGATCCTGGGCGTGAACCCGCACACTCTGCGTGCTCGCATGCGCAAACTCGGCCTCGAATGGAGCAAGTTCAGGGGTTGATGCGCTAGTTACTGGCCTCCAAGGCTTCGCGCACCTTGGCCAATAGTTCGTCGGTGGTGTACGGCTTCTGGACAAAGCCCGCCAAGCCTTTGCCGGCGAAACGGGTGATGACATCTTGTTCGTTGTAGCCCGAGCTGAGAATGACCCGCACGTCAGGCTGAATTTGCCGCAATTCCCGGTAGCAAGCCTCCCCATCCAAATGGGGCATGGTCAAATCGAGAATGACCAGGGCGATGTTGCCTCTGTTGGCCTGGAACTTGTCCACCGCTTCGCGCCCATCTTCCGCAACCACAACCTCGAAGCCACAGCGCTCCAGCATCCGTCGTCCCAGGTTGCGAATGGTCTCCTCGTCGTCCGCCAACAGCACCAACCCCTTGCCACGGTATTGGGCCTGCGCGTGGTTGGCGGATAACAGCGGAATAGGCGTGTCCTCGCATACCGGAAACAACAACTTGAAGGTGCTGCCTCGGTGTTTCTCGCTGTACACCTTGATGGCGCCCTTGTGTCCCCGCATGATGCCAAGCACGGCGGCCAGCCCAAGCCCGCGGCCCGTGAACTTGGTGGTGAAGAAGGGGTCGAAGATGCGGTCTAGGGTCGGTTTGTCCATGCCATCCCCGGTGTCGGCGACCTCCACGTACACGAAGTCACCCTCATTGATTCCCTCCGAGGTGAAGCAACTGTGCAGATACGCGGCATCACAATGGGCAAGTCCCGTGGTCATGGAGATGACGCCACTGCGCTCACCGATGGCCTCGGATGCATTGACGATCAGATTCATGACCACCTGTCGCAACTGGGTGGCGTCGGCCTCGACGGAGGGCAGGTTTTTGCCAAAATGGAATTTGAGTACCACCTTTTTGCTGATGCTGACCAAAAGCAGGTGCCCCATCTCCTCTACCAGTTCCTGCAAATTGATGGGTTGGATGATGAATCGCCCGCGCCCGCTGTAGGCCAAGAGCTGCCGGCATAGATCGGCTGCCCTTCTCGCCGCCACCTCGATGCCGTGTAGACTGACCCGTGCGGGCGCCACCGGTGATAGTTCCTCCCTGGCTAGATCCGCGTTGCCAAGTATGCCGGTTAGAAGATTGTTGAAGTCGTGGGCGATGCCGCCCGCAAGCACGCCCAGACTCTCCAGCTTCTGACTATGCAACATTTGCTGTTCAAGTTTGCGGTGTTCCGTGAGATCCCGAGCGACGGTCAGAACCATGCGGCGACCTGACAGTTCGAAGACGCGCGACGAGAGCTGGAGTGTGCGCGCTTGGCCATCGCGGCGGTGAAACGTGAATTCGAATCCGTCCGCCGATCCGTGTTGGGCGAGCTTGGCCTCGAACTCTTGCCGCTGCTTCGAATTCTCCCACGGTGACAGGGGGCCACCCTGCAGGCTGACCAGCTCCAAGCGATCATAGCCGCTCATCGCACAGAAGGCATTGTTGCAGCTCACTAGGCGTCCTTCAGGTTCCGCAAGTAACAGTGGCTCTGGAACCAGTTCGAAGATGCGCCGGAATCGCTCCTCACTGTCGCGCAAGGAGCTTTCGTGGCTGATACGCTCGGTGACGTCGCGGGCAGCGGCGTAGATACGGTTGTTGTCAGCGGGGGCAGTCCGCCATTCGATGAAACGGTAGGAACCATCCTTGCATCGGTAGCGGTTCACGAAATTGATCACTTCCTTTTGCTCGCGCAACGCCGCCATCGCGCCCCGTGTGGCATCCTGATCTTCGGGATGGACGAAATTCAGATAGGGCTTTCCCTCCAGTTCGTCGAGGGGCCAGCCTAGAACAATTTCCCAAGCGTGCCCGAGGCGCAGGAATTTGCCCTCGTTGTCCGCGATGCAAAGCAAGTCGATATTGAGGCGGAAGAAACGATCCAGTTCATCGGTCTTCTGCTGTAGGGACTGCTCGCGAATCACCTGGTCGTGGATGTCTTGGATGGTGCCAATCATGCTCGCGGGCTTGCCATCCGGACCGAACTCCAATTCGCCGCGGCCCTCGACCCAGCGAACCTGTCCGTCGTTTGACTTAACGATTCGGTAGCGGCATTCGAAGGGCTTTCCTTTGTCGATGACCTCCTCGGCGTAGTAGCGCCCCATCGCATCTCTGTCCTCGGCGTGCACAATCGATAACCAGCCATTGATGTCCTTAGCGAATTTGGCGTCGATTCCGAACAGCTCGTCCAACCCTTGCGAGCTGCGCCACGTTCCCGTGGCGACATCGAGCCGGTACGAGCCGATGGCACCCACGATCTGCGAGCGCTGCAGAAACCACTCGCTTTCGGCCAAGGCCTTCTGCTGGCGCTTGCGTTCCGACACGTCCAGGAAAATGGTGGCGAAGAAGCCCTCCCCCATGGGCGCAATGCTGATCTCGTAGTGGCGATCAAGCGGTGGAAAGTAGGTCTCCAAACGTGCAGGCACGCCGGTCAATCCCACGCCGCAGAATTCAGCCAGATAAGGAGCGGGCTCGACACCATAGGCCTCGCTGGCGAGCTTTCCGACCACTGCCGCGGGCGCCAACCCGGTGTAGAACTCATACTGCGGATTCACGTCCAGAATGCGGTAGTTCACGGCTTGGCCGGCGTCGTCGCAGACCACCGCGTGCAAGGCCACGCCCTCGGCCATGTGTCGATAGAGGGAACGAAAAAGCTCCCCAAGCTCTGGTTCCTTCAGTGTCCCTGTTCCTGTTGCCATCCCAACTCCATCACTCGTACTGTCATCTGCCTCGTGGAAGAAGCCGAGACGGCTCATTGTATCAGGGGGCACGGAAAACCCAAGACCACGAGAGCGAGTACCTGGCCGCTACCGCTCGTCGGCCCCTCTGACAGAGAGTGGGGATCGACCCTCGCGCCGCTAGGAGTCTGTTGCGCATAGATGGACCGCGCGTGGCGGAGTGCAGCCGGGCCGGATGCAAGGACGTTGGTCCACAGAGTGCCTGTCTCGCCTGGCCCGCTATCCGGAGAAAATCGTTCGCCCGTCGATTCTAGGCATGGCGATGGGTGGGGCAGGGTGGGCGGAGGTAACCGTGCGTGGGCAGCCGCTGACACTACTGCGCGAGCGCGGCGGTGGCGACCATGAACCAGGCCGAATGTGGCAGCCATTGTTCGACCCAGCGCCAGTCGTCGCCGCACGAGCCAGTACCAGGCGCGCTCAACCATTGGATGCTACTGCCGTCGGTATGGGCGCCGGTGATGCCGTTGGCGATGCCGCCAGCGAGGGTGCCCGCCTGCGCTTTGGAGGCGCAGAAGGACGGCGGATTGTTCTTGCCGAGCCCATTGAGAAAACAGATGTCATAGGGATTGGCGCCGAGAATCCAATCGAGCTGATAGCCGGCGAAGCGCAAGAGATCGAGATAGTGCGCCCCGGAGGTTCCCAAGACCTTCGCGCCCAGCAGGGCAGCCGCGGCCAGCGAGGCCAGGCGCGCATTCTCGCCCTGCCACCAGTAGCCCGATTCGTTGTCGTGCGGAATGAAGAAACTGGCCGTGCCCGCGGCGATGTGTTGCCTGGCGTAGCCGAAGGGATTGGCCACCGCTCCAGTTACGGCCAGCAAGTAGTCGAGGTGTTTGCGAATCGCTTGTTTGGCCAGGTCGCGCTTGCTCGCGTCGCTCTCGACTTGCACGTAGCGAGCGAGCGCTACTGTCGGCAAGCCAGCATCGGAGGCGTGCCAGAAAGGCCGAGTCGCGCCGTCGGCGATGAAGTAGCCGTCGGTTGCCAAACGGCCAATGAGCGAGGTGGCGCGCGCGCGGGCCGCCTGCAGATAGGCCGTGTCTTGGGTGGTGGCGAAAAGCTCGCTGGCGGCGAGCAGGCCGGTGTAGTCGTCGATGACGTTCTCTTTGCCATCGTCGTCGTACTTCACGCCATTTGTATTGAGATAGTCGAAGGCACTCTTGGCACCCGCCAAGTACTGCGCGCTGGTGAAGCCGCCGTCCACCTTCCAGCGGGCCGCGCGCGCCAGCGCGGCAATGCTCATACCGCCGCCTTCGCGCAGGGACGATTGCCAATCGGCGGTCTTCGAGCCGTATTGCCCCGTGAAGGCGCAGATCTGCCGCTGACCGAGATCGCCCGACCAACCATCGAAGACATTGACGTAGAAATAGCCCGCAGGATCGAGCACGCGCAGAAGGTAATCCGCGCCCCACAATGCCTCGGCTTGCAGCGAGGCTGCCGAACCGCTGGCCGCGAGCGCGGTTCCGCCTTGGTCGTAGACCCAGGCCAGCGCCCAAGCCACGAGAGGGATCTGCTGCGGGTTCAGGAAATTGGCGTAGCTCAGGTGGCTGAGATATTTCGAGATGTCGCCCGCAGCATCGTACCATCCGCCGCGCACGTCGGCGCGGGTGCTGCTGCCCAGGAAGGGCACACTCGCATCCGCAGCCCACACGTCGGCGTCGTCGGCGCGTGAGGATTTGAAATAGCCCAGAACGCTGGCGAAGGTGGCCGCGAACAGCCGGGCGTCGCTGATTTCGAATTCATCCGAGATGGCATTGCCCACTTGCAGACGGTAACGACCTGGCTGGGTCAGCTCGGTGAAGTCGATGGAATAAAAGGAGTGGCTGCTGCCCCAGGCGGAAAAGGCGATGCTGGTGAGCGAGCCGCACCACACGGCGGCGCGATTCGAACCGACAATGAAGTAGCGATCCAAGGTGGCGCCCCCTTCGACCACGGCGTGCTTGGGCCCCAGGCTGTCGAATCCCAAGTGGTTCACATGGAACATGGGAGCGCCGGTGGTCGATGTGGATGAATCTGACAACTCGATCCAATCTAGGTTGAGAATGCCTGCCGTCGAGCCAGCCGCGACCAGGTACAGCGTGTGGCTGCCCGTCGCGGTGGTGAGGGAGACCTTGCCGTCGAGCCACGTGCTCCACGATCCCGTGGAAGCCGGCGTGAAGGTTCCCAGCAAGGTGCCGGTGGTGCTGTCCAAGCGCACCTCGATGGTGCCGCCGTCCACGCCCTTGGCGTAGTGAAACGTCAGCGTGGTGGCGCCGTCCATGGCGATCCCCGTGTACCAGAGCGCGTCGCCACCTTCGATGAAGCCGACGTCGGTGCCGTTGTTCTCGGTCTGGGTGCCCTGCTGTCCGCCCGTCGTTCCCTTGCAGTTTCCGGTGGCCGCGCCAAAGGCGCATTCTGCTTCGATGTGCTGGGTGGGCACGGCCAGCGGCGGGGTGTCGCAGGTCATGACGTGATTCACGATCAGCGGATTGGTGACGCCGGTGGCGTCGCCAGCCGTGCCCGCGTCTTGGGTACCACCGGCACCGCCGGTGCTGATGGTCCCGCCAGTTGAAGGGGTACCGGCGCCGCCGGTCGTACCGCCGGCACCGCCGCCGCTGCTTGTTCCTCCGCCACCCGTTGTGCCGCCGGTGCCGCCACTGCCTGCCGTGCCCCCGGTTGCGCTCGCGCCGCCTGTTCCCATCCCGCTATTGGCTAGGCTGGCGACCTTGGGACGGCAGCTTACGATACTGCAACTCAAGAGCAGAAGGCCGGTGCTCAGCGCAAGGGTGGTACGGGGACGGAGAGGGGCGTGTGACATCGTTGGCCTTCTCGACGGGGTGTTGCAGAGGCCCCAGCATGCTGACGCGATTGCCGTTGCCTACGCAACCCCTATGTGATGGCGCGAGGCGGGGATGTTAGAGAATGAGAAAGACGCCCAAGATCACGCCGCTCAACGCCAGGGCCTTGCGCAGGCGATGGCGCTCGCCAAAAAGCAGGGAGCCAATGGCGAAGCTGAGCACCACGTTGGTCCGGCGCAAGGTCGAGATCACGCTGACCAAGGCGCCGGGCATAGCCAGGGCGCGGAAATAGAGCGCATCGGCGAGCAGCAGTAGGGCGCCGACGGCCGCTATCGTCCAGCGCCATCGGAAGGGCGTGTTGTTGGCTCGCCGGGGCCACCATAGAAGGATGACGATCAACCCTTGGATCAGGGTGTTGTAGGCGGTGAACCAGAACTGCATGGCCAGTGGGGGCAGGTGCGCGGTCTGCAAGAGATGCTTGTCGTAAAGCCCGCTTGCGGCGCCCACCAGCGTCCCGAGGAAGAGCGACCACACCCAGGCATTGCGCGAAAAGTGAATACCCTCGGTGCGGCCGATAAGCGAGAAAACCCAGTAGGCTAAGAGAATCACCACGATGCCCAATCCCTGTCGCGCGCTTGGTCTTTCGCCAAAGAGAACGATCGCACCCAGCAGGGTGAACAGCGGCGCGCTGGCCCGCACGGGCGAGGCGAGGGAGATGGGCAGATGCTTGAGGGCGAAGAAGGTCAGCACCCACGAAAGCGTGACGAGTACTGCCTTGGCCAATACCAAGACGTGCTCACGCCAGGAAAGGGCTGCAATGAAAACCCCATGCGTCCGCGCCCAGGTGGGTGCGGCCAGCGAAAGGGCGCCCAGAGGCAGCAAGAGCGCCAAGCCCGTGGCACTGCACGCGAAAAGCACAACCAGCACGGCGTTGTCTTGCACCGACGCCTTCTTGGCCACGTCGTAGAAGCCAAGGAAGATGGCCGAAAGGATGGCAAGGAGCACCCAAGAAATCGCGGGCGAAGGCAACGGCATGCGGCACGCGCCTTATAGCGTTTCCGCGGCAGGAAGATCGAGGAACCTGTGTGAAGACGGAGCCCAGACTGGGCCTACTGCAAAGGCGGCAGTCCGCTAAGTTGCAGGATCACGCCGCCTTCACTGCCCGCCTTGTCGGCGTCCACGACCAGATAGTACTTGCCCGCGGCCAGCCCCTTGAGCACGTAGCTGCCGGTGCTGGCGTTCGCGGTGGCTTTGCAATCGACGAGGGCGTTGGCTTCGCACGGCACCTGGGCGTTGTCGCCCTGGTAGAGCACAAGGGCGTGGTTGCCGACTTGGGCCCAGGCGATGGTCAGATCGGTCTTGCCGGGCAGGGTGAAGCCGACCACCGAATCCGCGCCGCCCACTCCCGCGACGCACGTGCTGCTCTTCTGGTCATCGACCGCGCCCGCGGTCTGCACAGTCGCAGAGACCGTCGAGCCGTCGATAGCGAGAAGTCCGAGCTGCTTGTCGGACCGGCAGCGCACGGATGCGCAGGTCGGGTCGGTGGCGCACTTGCGGTCGTTGCAATCGATGGCGCCGTCGCCATCGTCGTCGATGCCGTTGTTGCAGATCTCGAGGATGCGCTGGGATGCGCCACGCAGGGTGAGATCCACCGTGCCTTCCTTGCCGGCGGCAAAGGCCTGCACCAGGATGTAGTACGAGCCAGGTTGCAGGCTCGGCACGCCAAAGTTGCAGCCCGAGGGCAGGACGGCCGGGTCGGCGCAGGTCGTGACGTGGGCATCGCACAGATCCAGCGGCCCAAGCTGCGACGAGATCTGCAAGACCTGGTCGCCGGTCTGCGTGCAGAAGAAATCGAGTTCCATGGGCGATAGCAGGTTCACGTGGTAGGCGCGCCCGCGGCCGTCGCCCTTGCCACAATCGGTCTTGTACACCTCGGTGGCGGAGGTTAAATCGACGTGGACGGTTACCTTGGTGCCGATGTCGATGTTGCCTAGGTCGCCGTCCGGTGTGCACATCGGTGCACCGCAGGCTCCCAGGCCGAAGCAAGCGGGATCGTCGCAATCGACCAGGCGGTTGCCATCGTCATCGATGCCGTTGTCGCAGATCTCGACCCCGCGGTTGGCGTAGGCGGTCAGGGACACCCAGATCTTTCCTTCCATGCCGGTGGCCCTGGCTTTGAAGATCAGTAGGTAGTCGCCCGGTTCAAAGAAGGACCAATTGGTCTCGCCGTAGCTGCGCCCCCCCATATCATCGCAGCCGCCTTCGCGACTGTCACACGCGGCGCCTGCTGCCGGCAGGTGGTACAGGCCGTAGAAGTGGTCGCCGCTCTGCTGCCAGTCGAGGGTGAGGCCGACGGTTTCCTTGACCGAGAAGCGGATGGCGATGTCCTTGCCCGTGGATTTGCCGGCGCAGGTCGGGTGGTAGCGATTGCTGCCGGTTGCGGTGTCGATGGTCGCCGTCTTAGACCCGCCGTTGACGGTGATGGCGCCCAGGTTGACTTCGGGCGTGCACAGGTTGCAGGTGGGCGCTGTGGCGCAGTCCAGATCCGCGCAATCAATGGCGCCGTCGCCATCGTCGTCCTTGCCGTTGTCGCAAACTTCCGCGACGCCAGCCTTGCCCGTCGAGAGGGTGACCGTGGTCGAGCCCGACGTGCCTGAGAACGATTGCACGGCCAGCCAATAGTTGCCCGGCGGCAAGGCGTTGTAGGTTTGCGTGGCGCTGGCCTTGTCGCCCACGCGCAGGCAGTCGACAGGATTTTGATCGCAGGTTTGTCCGACGCCAGCGCGGAACAAGGCCAGCACGTGGGCCGAGCCCGCGGCCTGGCTGAAGTCGATCTTCACGTCCGTCGCGGCAGCCAGGCTGAAACCGGCCACGCGGGCCACGCCTCCGGGCGGCGCGCAGGTGCTGTAGCTCGTGACGGCACCGACTGTCGAGATTGTCTTGGTGAGGCTGGTCCCCGACGAGGCGATGGCTCCGAAGTCCGCATCGGGAACGCAGGCGGCCTGCAGGCAGGCCGGGAAGGTCTTGCATTGGGGATCGCTGCAATCCACCAGCTTGTCACCGTTGTCGTCCTTGCCGTTGTCGCAGATCTCGTCGCCGGGCTGGACCACACAAGTGGGATCGTTGGTGCAGTCGGGATCCTTGCAGTCGATCAATCCGTCATCGTCATCGTCGAGGTTGTTGTTGCAGATCTCGCGGCCAGGCACCGCGCACGCCTTGTCGCCGAGGCAGGCGGGGTCTTTGCAGTCGATGAGGCCGTTGCCATCGTCGTCCTTGCCGTTGTCGCACACCTCTTTCTTGCGATCGATGCACGCGGGCTCGCCTTGGCAAGCGCGATCGGTGCAATCGGCGAGGCCGTTGCAATCGTCGTCGATGAGGTTGCCGCAGATCTCGACGGTACCGCACACGATGATGTCCGTGCCGCGATCCGATGATCCGTCCAACCGTCCATCCGTCCGTCCATCGAATAATCCGTCCGACCGTCCGTCCAGTCCGCCGTCCATTCTTCCGTCACCCATCGCATCCGCCATCGTGTCCGCGACAGCATCCAGCGCGCCATCGCGGCGCGAGTCGCCCAACGAATCAGCCGTGAAAGCATCGCCAGCGTCGGCGACTCCGTCGCGCCGGCCGTCCTGAGGTGCGTCCGTCTTGCTGTCAGTCAAGCCGGCGG
>Ga0302321_100001615_pt1 | contig 19341 bp, 13 predicted proteins | sample Fen_T0_1_FD_202505 | JGI IMG/M metagenome (GOLD analysis project Ga0302321, IMG submission 202505) | Peat permafrost microbial communities from Stordalen Mire near Abisko, Sweden - Fen_T0_1 | ecosystem: Environmental > Terrestrial > Soil > Wetlands > Permafrost | place: Sweden: Abisko...
GTCGGCCAGGGCCTGCCGGGCAGCCAGCCGGACATTAAGGTCGGTATCCTGGACGGCGGCGTTGAGGAGGGTCACGGCGTTGCGTTCCTGCAAGTACCCAAACGCCACGACCGCTGCCAGCCGCAAATCCCGGTCACGGTCGAACAGCAGGTCCGCCAGTACGGGGAAGGCCGGATGCCGGGGCTCCGTTTCGGGTTTTGGTGCGGCGGTGGCCTCCGTCACCGAGGCGGGATCGATGTTCAACTGCGCGAACAGTTTGGTGGCGCTGTGCCGCACCCAGTATTCCGGGTTATCCAGCGCGGCCTTGATTTTCGGCAGGATCAGCCGGAACGATTGGTTTTTCTCCCAGTTGTGATCCACGCTTCGCAGTGCGGCCGCCGCTGCCGTGCGCACGGTGGTTTCCAGGTCGATCAAGGCCAGCACCAGATGCGGGACGGCGCGGCGGTCGCCGATCCGTCCCAGGGCGCTGATGGCGGTTTCACGCACATCCCGGTCAGCATCCGTAAGCAGCTCCGCAATTCCGGCCACGGCCTCCGGGGCTCCCAGCATGCCCAGCGCCTTCACCGCTGATTGGCGCACTTCCCAGGAAGCGTCCTTCAGCATATGCAGCAGGGCGGGCACGGCTTTTTTCCGGCCGCAGCTCATGGCGGTCTCGACCGCCGCCCCGCGCACGCTGGGGTTGCTGTTCTTGAGCAGTTTCTCCACGGCCTCGAGGTTGGACTCATCGCCCTGCCGCTCGAGGGTGCCGAGGGCGGCGATCTGGATGGCCGGGTTGTTTTTACGCAAGGCTTCCAGCATGGCCATTTTCACGCGTGGATCTTCGATCTGTCCCAGGGCCTTGACGGCCTCAAATTGTTTGTTCGGCGCGCCGGTGCGCATCATTTCGATCAGCGGTCCCACGGCTTCGGAGCCCATGGAAACGGCGGCCCCCGTCCGGCCCATCGCCAGAATTTGCATCACCCGCTGCGAATCGTCGCCGGGACGCCAGCCGAGTCTTTCCAAGGCCATGGAGGTCGCGCTGCGGACCGCCGGGGCGGGATCGAGCAGCAGACCGACCAGGGGGTTCACTGACACCGGGTCGCCCGTGCGCCCCAAAGTTTCCGCCGCCATGGCGCGCACTTCGGGCGCGGCGTCGCGCAGCAGTGTGAGCAGGGGTCCGACGGCCAGCCGGTTTTGAAATTTTCCCAGCGCCTGCGCCGCTGCGGCGCGCACTTCGGCCTCGCGATCCTTCAAGGCAAAGATGAGGGGGCCGGCAGAGTCGGCAGATTCGGCATGGGCCAATTTTTGCACGACCGCCAGCCGCGTTTTCAAACTGCTCACGCGGAGCTGCTGGTAAGTCCACCACAACATAGGGAATCTGAACCTCGTCGGTCCGGTTACTGAGCCGGACTGGTGCGGAAATGTGGAATAACCCGCCGGGATTGGCGAGCCGGAAATGCAACCAACGCGTTGGGCGGACGTGCGGCGGCGCGGGGTTTAGCTGAGCAATTCCTCGAAGCGCGCGGCGGCGGCGTCCCACAGGGCGGAGTCCTGGGGAGTGAAGGTCTTGAGCTCGAAAGAGTTCCGCACCACTTCGCGGGCGGCCGCGTGCGATTCCACATGGCCCAGCGCGATGGCCTGGATCAGAATGTTGCCGAGGGCGGCACATTCCGTGGGCCCGGCCAGCACGGGAATTTTGGTGGCGTTGGCGGTAAATTGGTTGAGGGTGGCATCTTTGCTGCCGCCGCCGACGATGTGCAGCCGTTCCATTTTCTGGCCGGTGAGCCGCTCCAGCTTGCGCAGGGTGACGCGGTAGAACAGCGCGAGACTTTCGTAGATGCAACGCACGCAGGCGCCGATATCGGCAGGGACGGGCTGGCCGGTTTCGCGACAGAAATCCGCGACTTTCGTGGGCATGTCGTCCGGGCTCAGGAACCGGGAGTCGTCCGGGTTGATCAGGGAAACAAAGGGCTGAGAGGCGACGGCCATTTTTTCCAGCTCGGCGAATTCCAGCTTCTTGCCGGTCTTGACCCAGTGCCGGCGCGATTCTTGGATCAGCCAGAGACCGACGATGTTTTTGAGCAGGCGCACGGAATTGCCGTAGCCGATCTCGTTGGTAAAACCGAGCGTGCGGCTCTGGTCGTTGATGACCGGAGCGGCGGCTTCCACGCCCATCAGGGACCAGGTGCCGGAACTGAGATACGCCCAGTTCTCGCCGGTGGCCGGCACGGCGGCCACGGCGGCGCCGGTGTCGTGCGAGCAGGTGGCGATGACCTCGATCTGGGGCAGGCCGACTTCGGCGGCGAGGCTTTTCTTCATCGGTCCGAGCTTGGTGCCGGAGTCGCAGAGGGGGGCGAAGATGCTCGCCGGCAACTCCAGCGCGGTGAACAGTTTTTTGGACCACGTCCGTGTCTGGGGGTTGTACAGCTGGGTGGTGCTGGCCATGGAAACCTCGTTGCGGGCCACGCCGGAGCAGAAATAATTGAAGGCATCGCCGATGAACAGCAGGTGCTTCACCTTCGCCAGCCGTTCGGCGGGTTCGGTGGCGACCTGATAAATCGTGTTCAGCGCCATGAACTGGATGCCCGTCTCGGCGTAGATCTCCGGCCATTGCACCCGGGCCTTGACGTTTTCCACACCGAGCGCCGTGCGGGAATCGCGGTAGCACCAGACCGGGGAGAGCACGAGGCCGCGCTCGTCGTACAACACATAGTCCACCCCCCAGGAATCCGTGCTGATGCCGGCGATCGGCAGGTTCCGCGCGGCGGCCTTTTTGAGTCCGGTCTTTAATTCATTGAGCAACCGGTCGAACTCCCAGTGCAGTGCGCCCGCCACCTTGGTCGCGCCGGTGGGGAAGCGATGGAGTTCTTCGAGGGTGATTTTCCCCTGGTCCAGAGTGCCAAGAATTACACGGCCGCTGTCGGCGCCGAGATCGCAGGCGAGGAAGTGCGTGGGCATAAGAATTTTGCAAATTCTACGCGGGGAACGCGCCGTGTCAAAACGCTTCTTAAATTTGCCGGGCGGCATATGAACGCCATTCAGGATAATGATGACCCTTTCGCCGCCGCGCCGCCGCCAAAGACATTGCGAAAGTGCCGGAATGGCGTATTTTGGCCCTCACAAACTTTTAATCATCATGAGCAACCTGACCCAGCTGGACCAACTGAAACAGTTTACCACCGTTGTCGCGGACACCGGCGATTTCGCTTCGCTCAAGCAGTTCGCGCCGCGCGACGCCACCACGAATCCCTCGCTGATCCTGAAGGCCGCGCAAATGCCGGAGTATCAATTTCTGGTGAACAAGGCCATTGCGGATAACCAGGCCAAAGCCAGCGGCAAGGATTTGCTCCATCGCGTGCTCGACGATCTGACCATCGCCTTCGGCCTGGAAATTTTGAAGCTGGTCCCCGGCCGCGTCTCGACCGAGGTCGACGCCGATTTGTCTTTTGACACCGCCGCCTTGGAGGCCAAGGGCCGGCATTTTATCGCGCTGTACGAACAGAACGGAATCGCCCGCGAACGGATCCTCATCAAGATCGCCTCCACGTGGGAAGGCATCCGGGCCGCCGAAATCCTCCAGCGCGACGGCATCAACTGCAATCTGACGCTGCTGTTCTCCCTGCCGCAAGCCGTCGCGTGCGCCGAGGCAAAAGTGAAGCTCATCTCGCCCTTTGTCGGCCGCATCATGGATTGGTACAAGGCCAAGGAAAAACGCGATTTCGCCCCCGTCGAAGATCCCGGCGTGCTGTCGGTGCAGGAGATTTACGCCTACTACAAAAAGTTTGGCCATGCCACCGAAGTCATGGGCGCGAGCTTCCGTAATGTCGGCGAAATTCAAGAGCTGGCCGGCTGCGACCTGCTGACCATCAGCCCGCAATTGCTGGCTGAATTGCAGAAATCCACCGCGCCGCTGGCCCGCAAGCTGAGCCCCGAAATCGCCCGCGCGAGCAAAGTCGAGAAGCTGCTCCTGGACGAGAAAAAGTTCCGTTGGTTGTTCAACGAGAACGCGATGGCCACGGAAAAAACCGCCGAAGGCATCCGCCAGTTTAACGCGGACGCGCAGAAGCTGGCGCAGTTCGTGGCGGCTAAACTTGACTAAGCGCCCTAAAAAATCTATTTTCTCGTTCCTTGGTCGGTGGCCATAGCTCAATGGTAGAGTCCAAGCTTGTGGAGCTTGTTGTTGCGGGTTCGAATCCCGTTGGCCACCCCATTTTTCCCCCTTCCGCCGCCGCCGCCATCGCCTGACCGAAACGTGAAGGGTGTCCGCTGCGAACAGATTTTCAGGGTTTTCGGGCAGCGGATCTACTCTCGTTCCATTTGAAATCCGACAAAAATTCAATTTTCGATCGTCATTTCCAGACAGACTTTGGTTGGCAAATCCAAGCGTGCCGGGAAACTGATCCATCTCGATAATCGGTTCTCTGCTGTTTTCGGTGGAATCGGCGATCAAGAGATTTGAACAGCGTGAAGTTTTGGGCCGGAGGCGTGAGCCGATGTCGCTCCTACGGAGCTGGAAAATCACAGGGGATGGTGCCACTACAAATATATCGCCCCTGACGGGGCTACGTGACCGTGGCCGCACCGGAAAACCTTGACATCTTGGAAAACTGGCTGGCCAAACTCATTTTTCCGGTGTAAACTCCGCCTACCGGCATTGCCCGCATTCAATGCCGGTAGGCGAGGCTTTTTAAGCCGCAGTGGTTCGAACCTCCAACGGATGAACGGGCGGGGTATTTTGCCATGCGCAACTCCCTGCCCTGCTTGGTGCCGGTGGGGCTGAGGTTAAAGCGCTGGTGGTGTCATCGCCCATCGCCAGACAAGGTGGTGGCGACCTGTGCTCGCTCAGCCCGCGAATCCTTCCGGCCGGTGCTCGAAAACTGAAATCCAAATCGCCGATGCCACCGAAAACAGCGCCGCCCCAATATTTTGCACCAGTGCAGGGTCCTTCACCAAAAACGACCGCACACCGCTACCGTCATTTGCCGGCCGCTTCAGGCTACTTTTTAGCCGCCAAGAACTGGACGTGACGCTCGATGCGCGTGCTGGCTTCAATGAGCTGTTCGTAGCTCGTAGCAAAGCAGGCCCGGCAGAAGCCGGCACCGTTCGCGCCGAAGGCGGTGCCCGGCACCATGGCCACCCGTTCGGCCTGCAACAGGCTCACCGCAAATTCCTTCTCGCTCAGGCCCGTGCCGGAAACAGCGGGGAACGCATAGAACGAGCCGCGCGGCAGATGGCATTTCAGTCCGATTTCATTGAACCGGCGCACAATGTAGTCCCGGCGGCGATGATACTGGTCGCGCATGGCCTTCATGCCGTCCTCGCCGCGCAACAGCGCTTCGATGGCGGCTTCCTGGCTCAGGATGGAGGCGCACATCATCGAGTATTGATGCACTTTCATCATCGCTTCGATGAGCGGGGCGGGGCCGCAGGCGTAACCGATGCGCCAGCCGGTCATGGCAAACGCCTTGGAAAAACCGTGCAGGAAAATCACGCGCTCCTTCATGCCTGGCAGGCTGGCAATGCTGGTGTGCACGCCTTCAAAGGTGAGCTCGGAATAAATTTCATCGCTCAGCACCAGCAGATCCTTTTCCACCGCGAACTTCGCAATGGCCTCGATCTGCGTACGGTCGCAGGTGCCGCCCGTGGGATTGCACGGGAGATTCAGCACGAGCAGTTTCGCGCCCGGCTGCCACGCGGCGCGCAGGGCTTCGGCCGTCAGTGCAAAATTATCCTTCGCAAACGTCGGCACGGGAATCGCCACGCCATGGACCAGCGTGATGCTGGGCGAATAACTCACGTAGCACGGCTGGTGAAACATCACCTTGTCGCCGGGGTTCACCAGTGCGCGAAAGGCCACATCCAGCGCCTCGCTCACGCCGACCGTCACGAGAATTTCATCTTCGGGCCGGTAGCTGACGGCAAAATTCTTTTCGCAATACTTGCTGATGGCCCGGCGCAGTTCCATCAGGCCCAGGTTGGACGTGTAGTGCGTCTTGCCCTTTTCCAGGGCGTAGATGGCGGCCTCGCGGATGTGCCAGGGCGTGTCGAAATCCGGCTCGCCGATGCCCAGCGAGATCACGTCCTTCATCTTGGCGACGATTTCGAAAAAGTCGCGGATGCCTGATTTGGGCAGGTTGATGACGTGCTTGGCGATGTAACGGGTGGTGTCCATGTAAAATTATTGTTCTTATTTGTGGCCGAACATCTCGACAAAAGAACAAAAATTGCGAGCAACAGGCAAAACTGCCTTCGCCTCCATACCGATGAACGGGAGGGCAACCACAGGCCAGGGCTGCTTGTTTCTCATGTCAAAAGCAAACATCTCGCCGCCACCACTGCTGCCGATTCCAAAAAATCCCGGACAGAATTCTGCAACTTCATAGTCACGGTTAAATTCCAACAGTTCTTCAGCAGTCCAGAGACCATCAAAGCACCAAGGTTGAACCGGAATGTCACCGCAACCGCCATTGCTGAAACGCAAAAAATCCAAATAGTCGGAGGGTAATTCAAACCTAACCTTGTTAATCAAATTAGCAATCGCAGCCTTGCTAGCCGGTGCGGCGGGATGCCACTTCGAGAGGTTCGCTTTTACAATTTCCGAAATGCTCATAGACAGCAGTCATGTTTAATACAGGCAGTTCCAGAATCTTTGCCTGATGACACCTTGGTTCACGGCGTCACCTTGAGCCGGTCGGTCTCCTCGGGTTTGGTTTCGATGAGGAAGCCGTTTTCCTTGTAGGAGCGGAGCATGAAATGCGTGGCCGTGGAGAGCACGCCTTCCAGCGTGGAAAGCTTTTCCGAGACGAAGGCCGCCACGCGCTGCAGGCTCGCGCCGTTCACGAACACCAGCAAATCGTAGCCGCCCGACATGAGGTAGCACGATTCCACCTCGTCGAACCGCCCAATGCGCTCGGCCAACCGGTTGAAACCGCCGCCGCGCTCCGGCGTGATGCGCACTTCGATCACGGCGCGGACCACGCCGGACTCCTCATCGGCGAGGTTCAGCACCGGGCGGAACCCCAGCAAGATGCGCTGGGCCTTCAGCTCGGCCAGCTGCTGGTTCACGTCGGCCTCGGACACATTGAGCAACTGCGCCATCTGCTTGGTGTCCAGGCTGCCGCCTTCGAGCAAAAGTTTGATAATCGGCTTCATCGGACAGGCAGTTTCGCAAAACCCGCCCGCAAATCCAATCTAAAGTCATGGGGCCGGCGGCGCGGTAGCGCGGCCCGGCGGATCGAAGCGCAAACGCCTCCTTTGGAATTCCAGCCCCGGACAGCACAGCGCACCAGCGAAACGCTTGAGCGGTCAAAAAATATTCCGGTGCGGATTACTTCCGGCTGCCCGGATTAGGTTTGCCGCCTGGCTGAAAAGCATCGACCACATCCTGCATGGGGCGCAAGAGACTTGCTGTCAATCCACTGTCGAAATGCGAGGTTTTTACCAGCAGGATATAAACTTCAAGCAGGGTGCAACCGGCCACCATTTTCCCTTGATCAAATGATTTGGCGGCACAGGTTAAAACTTCTGTCAAAACCCGCCGCTGCCTGGCCGGCATGGATACGGACTTTAGAATCGGCAGGTAAAAATTCACCGCCTGGCCGGCGGTAACAACATTGACAGAAAAATAAAATGGTTTTCCGGTCGCGATCATATCGTCGGCCTGCAGGGAAATAGCCTGGACTCCAAGCTCGAAGACCCTGGTCAGCACGGCATTGGTGGCGGTGAACACCACCGCCGACGGATTCGCGTTCCAACCGGCGTAGCCAACCCAGGAAAACTGCATGGGGAGATAAAATGGATCGGTGCAATTGGAACTATCCAGAATAAACTTTGCCGTGCGGTTGTTGGTTGAGATCACCGTATAACCCAACCAAGTGTGCATCTCGCTGGGCGGGGGCAAGATCATCTTCGCCGTTGGCCCGTTGGCAAATGCATATTGCGGCGCAAGCCTGCCCCAATAGCTGCTGTCGCCAAAATCCACGACCGCATAAAAGTCACCGGCAATCAGGTGGTGAATCTGATTCGTCGTCAGCGTCAGACCCTGCTGGAAATAAATATATTCAGACCCTTCGTTGATTTGGTGCGTCAGTTCTGCCACCGGGGTAAAAGAACCGTCCGCTTCCTGCTCCATAATCCAACCAGCGACAGCGGGAACAGGCAACCCAATATAAACCTCCAACCGGTTGGTATACGTTGGCATGCCCGGAAAAACCGGCTTGGTGGTGCGAAAATAATCAGCCTCACCCCTTAACCCCGCAGGCGGTGGGGGGGAATTGGATATGGCCGTGAAGCTGATAAAAGAAACCAGGTCTGGAATCTGATTTTGAGCAAAACCAGGCAAAACCAGCGCCATTAAACCAAGCAAAATAACGATCCGTTTCATGATGTGATTTGATTAAGAATCGCTTGATTATGCGCCGATCTTAAATCTGGGCAACTGCAATTGCGGTTCGCGCCGCCCGATCGAATGCCACATTTGTTCGCCCTTCGTTCCGGACTCAATACGGGCTGCTTAAAAGCGTTGAAGAATTGGGTGTTGGCGAAGCGGCATCAGCCCACCGTGCGTTTCAATTTGGGTTCAGAATCGCCAGCGAAGACTTGATGCGGGAGCGGGAAAATGGTTTGCGCGAAGCCCGCAAACCTGGCCCTATGACTGCTGAAAAAGAGATGGTGCGCGGTGGAGGTTTCGAACCTCCGACCCCTACCGTGTCAAGGTAATGCTCTACCACTGAGCTAACCGCGCAACCGAAAAAATGACTGTCGCCGCCCTGAGTTGCTGTCTTTTCCGCCGGCGCCCAACCGCATCAGCATCAAAACATTCGGAAATGTTCCATTGACGGTCAGACCCGGAACAGCGATGCACCACGCGGTGACCGCAGCCGGGCCAGTTACACAACTCACGCCACCACCTGATAAGCCGCTTTTTTGACGAGCAGGAAGATAAGGGGAATCGGTCCGCGTGGCAACATTTTTTGGCTGGTGCCCGGGGCGCCCCGCCGGACCGCCGCACATTCTTGCTTCGCCGTGGAGCCGTGCTTTTGTTAGCCTCCCCGGCCGAACCATGGCTCACATTCACGAAAAAATTGATTTCACGGTGGCGATTTTTATCGTCCACGAGGGCAAGATTCTCCTTATCCACCATCGCAAGCTGGACAAGTGGCTGCCGCTCGGCGGACACATCGAACTCGACGAGGACCCGGAGCAGGCTGCGCTCCGCGAAGCCAGGGAGGAAAGCGGGCTCGACGTGGAGTTGTTGGGCGAACGTCCGCCCACGACTTCGCCCGGCACGCGGGCGCTCCTCGCCCCGCGTTTTTTGGACATTCACCGCATCAGCGACACCCACGAGCACATCGGCATGATTTACTGGGCGCGTCCCAAGCGGGGGGAACTCACGCTCGCCCCGGCGGAGCACCATGATATCCGCTGGTGCACGTCCGCGGATTTGGAGCGGCTTTCCCCGCCCATGACGGACGCCGTGAAATGGTATTGCCGCACCGCCCTGGCCGAAATTTCTTCGCAGCCGTGAACCTCCGCCAGCAACGTCAGACGCTCAGTTTCACCATCGAAGGACTCAACTCCTTCGGCACGGTGCTGTATTTCACCTACATTTACTTCCTGCTGCATGACCGGTTCGGCTTCACCGACAAGGCGAACCTCGCGGTCGCCGCGCTGCTGGGATTTTGCTACGCGCTGGCCTCGTGGCAGGCGGGGCGGCTGGCCCGGCGCTGGGGCTATTTCGCCGCGCTCAAGCTGGGCTTTGGCCTCATGGCGGTGGCGTTGCTGGTGGGCGCGCAACTAAGCACGGCCACCGGCGCGATTCTCACCGCCCTTGCCGTCACCGTGGGCATCTGCTTCACCTGGCCGGTCCTGGAGGCGCTGGTCAGTGAAAACGAAACGCCCGACCGCGTGCCACACGCCATCGGCATCTATAACATCACCTGGGCGGCGACCAGTGCCGCGGGCTTGTTCATCGGCGGCACGCTCATTGAAAAGCTGGGCTACCAAAGCATCTTTTACCTGCCGGCGATCATCCTGGCCGGGCAGATCGCCCTGACGTTCTGGCTGGAGCGCCTGCCGAAACCCATCGCCGTCGAAACCGGTGGCGAACCCTTGCATGCGGCCGCGCGGCCCACGCCCGCGCGCGCCAAAATGTTCCTGCGGCTGGCGTGGCTGGCAAATCCCTTTGCCTACATTGCCATCAACACCCTGCTGGCCGTGCTGCCCGGGGTGGCCGCGAAGTTTCAGCTCACGCCGATGTTTGCGGGCTTCGCCTGTTCGCTATGGGGATTTGTGCGGCTCGCAGCGTTTGTAGCGTTGTGGCGGTGGCCGGGCTGGCACTACCGGTTTCGCTGGCTGGTGACGGCCTTTGTCGCGCTCGTGCTGTCCTTTGCGGCCATGCTCATCGTGCCCAACCTGGCCGTGTTACTGGTGGCGCAACTCTTTTTCGGCGTGGCCATCGGGCTGATGTATTACTCCTCGCTCTTTTATTCCATGGACGCGAGCGACGCCAAGAGCGAGCACGGCGGCATCCATGAAGCCGCCATTGGTGCCGGTAACTGTCTTGGTCCGGCCGTGGGGGCGGTCTCGCTCCAATTTGCCGCACAAAGTCCCAATGCCGGCGCGCTGGCCGTCAGCGGCCTGCTCCTCTGCGGCCTCGGCGGCCTGTTGCTGATTCGCGGCCTGACCCGTTAAGTCATAAGACCTTTGCGCGGGCGCAGCCTGATTGAACCATTGACTTGAACCAGCCAGTTATTCGCCGGCGAAGGCATAACTACGGCAACCATGGCGGCAACCAGCTTGCTCCCGGCTGGCTTGGTGCGCCCGCGATTGGGTGAGGCTCCGGTTACAGGTATAAAGAACCCTATTGCTAACTGACGAGAAGGTAGATACTCTTACTTACTTGGTAATTTCGGTTTAATTATAACTATGAAAAAAGACTCATTGAAACAATACGTCACACTGCACCAGGCCCTGCTGGCAGAAAAATCTGAACTCGAAACGCGCCTCGCCGCGATTGATCTGGCCCTGAACAGCGCGCCCAAGACCGCGCCGTCCGCCAAAGCCCCCAAAGCCCCCAAGGCCGCCAAGGTTGCCGTGGTTGCCGTTGCCGGCAAGGTGGCTAAGAAGAAGAAAAAAATCAGCGCCGCTGGTCGCGCCGCGATTGCCGCCGCGCAGGTCGCCCGCTGGGCCAAGATCAAGGCCGCCAAGAAAGCCTGAGTTCCCCTCTCCCTTGACCAACCTCCGCCTCCCGGCGGAGGTTGTTTTATTTTAGAGCATTGCCATCAAAACTTTCGCGCCGGGTTGACATCTGAGCGCGGACGGTCTTTTTGCCCAGCGCGACATCTTTTCTATCAATGCTTCAGCAGGGCGGCGGCGTGCTGGCGCGCAGCCTCGCTCTGCCCGCCCAGCATCCGCGCCAGCTCCGTCACCCGCGCCTTCTTATCCAGCAACTCGATCCCGGAGATGGTGCGGCCGGCCACCACCTGCTTGGTGACGACATAGTGGGCATCCGCCGGCGCCGCCACCTGCGGCAGATGGGTGATGCACAGCACCTGCCGGTTCGCGGCGATCTGTTTCATTTTTTGGCCCACCGTATTGGCAGTCTCACCGCCGACGTTGGCATCCACTTCATCGAAGACCAGCACCGGGATCTCATCCTCGGCGGCCAGCACCGTTTTGAGCGCCAACATCACGCGCGCCATTTCACCGGAAGAAGCAATGGCGCGCAGCGCCTTGGCCGGCTCGCCGGGATTGGGGGCGAATTGAAACTCAACCAGTTCGCAGCCGGTGGGCGTCGGTTCGGCCAGCGGCACGATCGCCACCCCGAATTTGCTTTGCTTGAAGCCCAGATCATTAAGCTGCCGGCCGGCCGCCTGGCTAAGTTGCGGAATGACTTTCGCGCGCGCCGCCGTCAGTTTCCGGCCGGCAGCGACCAACTCCGCCGCCTGCCGGGCCAGCGCCGCATTCAGCCGCGCCAGTTCGGCATCCCGGCTTTCCAGCGCCTGTAACTTGGTCCTGGCCTCGTCGCCAAAGGTGATGACTTCCGCCAGCGTCGCCCCGTATTTGCGCTTGAGCGAATGGATCAGATTGAGCCGTTCTTCCAACTCCGCCAGGCGGGCGGGGTCCACCTCCACTTTGTCGGCATAACGGGAGACTTCGGTTTGCAGTTCGCGCCAGGTCTCGCTCGCCTGGGCATGCAATTCCACCAGCCGCGCGGCGCCAGGATCCACGCGGTGCAGCTCGGCCAGCATCCGGCCCACCGCCCCGGATTGCGCCAGCAGGGAATTATCGCTCTCGCTCAAAATCTCCAGGGCCGCCTGGCTCCATTGCAACAGCCGGGCCGCGTTGCTGGCGCGGTTGAATTCTTCCGTCACCGCCGACTCTTCGTCCGGTTGCAGCCGCGCGGTGGTGATTTCTTCGACTTGAAAACGCAGCAGGTCCAGTTGTTGCGCGTAAGTTTTATCGTCGACGATGAGCGCCGACTTTTCGCGGTTCAAGCCGGCGTGCTGCCGGACGAGTTCGCCGAACGCCGCCCGTTGTTTTTCCAGGCCGCCGAAGGCGTCGAGAATCGCCAGTTGCTTGGCGGGGTGGAGCAGCGACTGGTGATCGTGCGGCCCGTGCATGTCCACGAGCCATTCGCCGAGGGCCGCCAGCGTGGCCAGCGTGGTCGGCGAACCGTTGATAAACTGGCGGTTGGTGCCGGCGCTGGTGAAGGTGCGCTTGAGCACCAGGTGATGGTCCTCGCACGGCTCCAGGCCGTTTTCCTCCAGAAAGGCCGGCAGCGGCGCGCGCAGCTTTTTGACGGTGAACACGGCTTCCACCGCGCAGCTTTCCTCGCCGCTGCGGATGAGCGTGCGGTCGGCGCGTTCGCCGAGCACGAGGTTCAACGCGCCCAGAATGATAGACTTGCCCGCACCGGTCTCGCCGGTGATGACATTGCAGCCCGGCTGGAGCTCCAGGGTCAGGTCGCTCACCAGGGCCAGATTTTTTATGCGTAGGGTTGCGAGCACGGGCAAAAGGTTCCGGGGCCGCGCGGCCGAATGCAAACCGAAAAACGCGCCCGGCGGTGCAAACTTCGGCAATTAGCTGCGATCATGATCGTCACCAGAATTGGCGATGGTGATATTTTCATTATCCTATAAATTAGTAACGTGAACCCACCTGCCGGCAATGTGCACGTCATTGCTATGTTTTTGACTTTCCCCGGTCGAAACGCGTGCTGGACGTTCCCGAGCCAGGCAAACCGCAGGCACGCAAATCATCCCCTGAAAACCCCATGAAACCCCAACCCGAACTCCTTGTCACCCCGCCCCGCCGGTCACGGCCGGGCCTCCGAACCGGTCTCTGTGCTGCGATCGCCGCCGCCAGCCTGGGCGCGGCCACCCAACTGCCGGCCGCCAGCCAGGTCTGGACCAATGCCCCGGTCAGCACCGCCTGGACCAATGTGCTTAACTGGAGCGGAAAGGCGGTGCCCGGCGATATCAACCAGACCTCGGTCAACACGGTGAATGGGGACATTGTGACGTTTAACAGTCCGCTCGTGGGCGGCCTGGGGGGCGCGGCCAACCCAATCGTTTCAGATGATGGGACCGTGGCCAACGGCCGGAGCCGGCGCATTGCCGGCATCACCTTTGATACCACCAACTGTGGCGCGTATGTGATCTATTCGCCCAGCATTTCCAACCAGCCTTCGGCGACCGATCCTGCGACCGGCGTTCTCTATGTCAGCCATACCAACTTTATCCGCATCACCGACTCGGTGACCAACAGTCAGAAAGTGCTGATTCCGCTGCTGGTCAACCTGCCTTCCAGCACGGCGGGGGCGTTCACGTTGGTCAATAATTCCACCAACCCGGGGGTATCACTCACGGTGTCCTCGATCACCCATGCGGGCGCCACCACGCGCGCCACCACGTTTTTCCTGGACGGCACCAGCACGGCCAACAACGTGGTCACCAACTTGTCCGAAGGCCCGGGCAATGGCACAGGCGGCATCACCAAACAGGGCCCGGGCACCTGGATTGTGGCCGGCCCCGGGTTTTTTCCGCGCGTGAGCCCCACGGACTCCACCATGAATATCCAGGTGGGCACGCTGATCGTCCGCGATCCGGCGGCGTTCGGCACGACGTTGACCACCGTGATCAACGTGATTACCAATGGGACGCTGCAACTCGACGGTGTCTCCTTGAACCAGAATGCGATCACGCTCGGCAATGGCGGAACGGTGCGCGTGAATGGCGGCGTCACAAACAATGGCATCACGGTGCCGGCCGTGGTCAATTTGAGCGCGACCCTGGCCACCACCGCGGCCGGTGATGTGATGACCGTTGGCAGCGCGGCAAACAAAGTGACCGGCGGCGTGGCCACCGCCACCCTGCACATTGCCGGCCCGGGCACCGTCTTGTTGGATTATGCCAACAACTACCTCGGCAAATGGTCCGTCGATGCCGGCACCAACCAGTTGACGGATGCCGGCGGGTTGGGCACCGGGCCGAATTTGAATATCAATGCGGGGGCGGTGTTTGATGTGTCGCCGCTCGGCGCCACGACGTATGCGTTGACCACCAAGGCGCTGAGCGCAAACGGCACTGGCACGGCGCCCGCCGTGGCCGCCATGCTCCAGGCCGACGCTGGCGGGACGATTGATTTGCTGTCGCGCGCGATCAACTTGAACTACGTGCCGACTTCTTTCAGTGGTGACACGGGCCATCCGGCGCTGGTGGTCATCCAAGGCACGCTGTCTTGCAACGGCAACGCCATCAACGTCAACAATGCGTCGGGCACCCCGCTGAATGCCGGCACCTACCAATTGGTGCACCAAGCCACGGGCAACATTGTTTCCAGCGGGGCCTTTGTCACTTTGGTCACCGGCAGCGGCCTGGCTGCGGGGTTGATCGGGGAAATCGTCGCGGTTGGCGGCGACTTGAATTTGGTGGTCTCGGCTTACACTCCCAAGACTTTGGTTTGGGCGGGGGGCAATCCCGACAGCACTTGGGACCGCCTTACCACCGCCAACTGGCTGGCGGGCGCCACGCCCACGACGTTTAACATCTATGACACCGTCGCCTTCAATGGCGTCGGCGCGGCCAATTCTTCGGTCAACTTGGCCGCCACCATGGTGCCCACCAGCGTTACGGTGGATGCCAGCACCAATAGCTACGCCTTCAGCGGCGTTGGTCAAATCGCCGGCGGCACCGGCCTGCTCAAACTGGGCACCAACAGTTTGACCATTAATACGGTCAACACCTACAGCGGCGGTACGATCATCAGTAATGGCACCATCATCCTTGGCGTTAATGATGCCCTCCCGAGCACGGGCGCAGGCGACCTGACGATTTACAGCCCCGCCTTGCTGGACATGGTTTCCTATAACGACACCGTCGGCGCCCTGAATGGCACTGGCACGGTGGACGCCTCCGGCGGGGGGGCGGTCATTCTAACCATCGGAGATAACGACAACAGCGGCACCTTCACGGGCGTCATCAAGAACAGTTCCGGCACGCTGGGCTTGTCCAAATCCGGCAATGGCACCCAGATCTTGACGGCTTCCAATTCGTATACGGGGCCGACGGCGATCGATGGCGGCATCTTGCGCGTCACGAATCTGTATGCCTTGGGCGCGGGGGCCAGTGCGGTGTCCATCAGCGCCGGCACGCTGGATATGACCACGAGTTTGCTCGTGGCCAGCCTGGATGGGGCCGGCGGCTCGGTGATCAATACCAGCGCCACGACCAATACGCTGACCATCACGAATACCTCCGCTTATGGCGGGGTCATCCTGGGCCGGCTGGGAGTGCAAATCTTGAGCGGCACCTTTCGGATGAATGGCGCCAACTCGTACAGCAATGTGACCCTCGTCGCAAACGGCGCGGGGCTGGCCTTCGGCAATTCCGGGCAGGTGGGCCCGAGCGGTGTGATCGCCAGCAACAATGCCACCCTCTCGCTGCCGAGCATCACCAGTTCCCCGACCATCACCTCCGTCGCGGCCAATATCACCACGGTGGACGGGGGCACGGTAACATTTTCCTCGGCGTCCACCGGCAATACTTGGAATGGTCAATTCATCGGCGGCCCCACCGCCACGGATATTTTCGCCAATGGCAATATGTCCATCGGCAGCGCCTATTCGTTCTCCAACTTCCTCGGCACCGTGATTATCAGCAACGGCACCGTCCGCATGAGCAATGGCAACGGCGGCGGCGATAACACGATCTTCGTCTTCACCAATGGCGGCGGCATGTTCACGCGCGACGCGAACCAGATCCGCCTCGGCGCCTTGCTTGGCAACGGTGCGATCGCCAATCCGAGCGTGTCTTACCCGGGAACTTACGTGATCGGAGCCAAGGGGATCGATTCGGAGTTTGCCGGCACCACCGCCGGCTCCAATAACATTGTCAAAACGGGCCCCGGCAAATTGACCCTGAATGGGGCGATTATTTCCACCAATACCGACAGCACCACCTTTACGAATTACCTCTACACGCCGGCCATCGCCCACTTGAACAACACGACCGTCAGCAACGGCGTGCTGGCGTTGGTGGTGCCGAATGATTTGGGTAATTCGCCGAACATCACCCTGGCCGGCACCAACGCGGTGCTGGACACTTCCAACATGGGCTATGTTACCAACTTCACCGACATTAATAACAATGCCAATTCCGCCCTCATCACCAACGGCGTGCTCACCTTGCTCGCCACCACCCCGAACGGCAGCCCACAGACGCTCGCCGGCCTTGGCTCGCTCCGTGGCAACGGCGTGATCAGCAGCGGCACCATCAATCCCGGCTTTCCCGGATTGGGCGGCACCTTGAACCTCACCAACGGCCTGACCGTCCTGGCCGGTGCCACCAATTATCTGGACTTGTCCGATGATTTGACCGGCCTGGTCAAACCCAGCGACCTGATCAATGTGCAGGGGAATGTGACGCTGGTGGGCAACAGTGTCATCGGGGTCGGGGCGCTGAATGGCAACCTCAAGGTGGGCAAATACACGCTGATCAAATACACGGGCAATCTGATCAACGAAGGCGGCGTGGTGCCTTCGGGCGCGGTCGCGAATCTTTCGCTCGGCGGGGTGATTCCCGCCACGGCGCGCGCGACCATGTTGCTCAGCAATGCCCCAGGTGAATTGGATCTGTTGGTCGTCAGCCTGAACAACCTAAACCTGACTTGGACCGGCGATGGCGTGAGCAACCTGTGGGATGTCGTCAACAGCTTTACGTTCACGAACTTTGTCAACCCCATCCAGTTCTATCAGATGGATAATGTCACCTTCGACAATACCCCCGCCAACCCCACCAACTATACCGTACTCCTCTCCGGCATCGTGGCCCCGGGCACCCTCACCGTCAACAGCACCAGCAACTACGTATTTGGCGGCAGCGGCAGCATTCAAGGTTCCGTCACGCTCATCAAAAAAGGTTCCGGTTCTTTGCTGCTGACCAATGGCGCCAATACCTACAGTGGCGGCACCATTCTGAGCAACGGTGTGTTGAGTGTCGGCCTGGATAGCGGCGGGAATCAAAACGACCTCGCCTTGGGCACCGGGCCCGTCACTGTCAACACCAGCGCGGAACTGCGCTTCGGCGGCAACAGCGGCGCCGTGGTGCATCACTTCGTCACTAACGCCATCATTGTCAACGGCGGCGTGGTCAAGGCCCAGGATGGCGTGCAACATCTGACAAATTCCACCGTCACCATCACCGGCACGGGCAGCACGCTCGAACCCATGTTTGCCACCAAGAACCTGGTCTTGGATTCGCCGTTGCTCGGCACCGGCGATGTCACTGTGGCGTCCGGTACGAACCTGGCCAGCGGCCAGGTCATCCTGAACCATGCCCTCAACACCATCAGCGGTCCTGTCATTGTGGCCACCAACGGCAATCTCGCCCTGGTCGGCCCGGCCGGTCTTTCCAACAGCGTGTCGATTGAGGTCCAGGGCGGCGGCATTCTCGACGTCTCCGCGCGGACCAACGGCCTCTGGGCGCTGCCCGCCGGCCAGACCATCAAGGGTGGTGGCACCATCCGGGGCCGATTCCTGAGCGTCGCCGCCGGGGCCACCATCGCCCCCGGCATCACCGCCGCCATCGGCACCCTCACCGTGACGAACTTCGGCAACGCCACGAATTTCTCCACCGTCACCCTGGCTGGCACCACGACCATGGACCTCAACCGGGCGGCGGTGCCGAACAGCGATCGGATCATCGCCGGTACCAACGTCTTTGGCGGGACGCTCACCCTCAACAACCTCGGCGCTGCGCTGCTCGCTGGCGACAGCTTTACGCTGTTCACCGCGAACACCAACCTCGGCGCGTTTGCCACCCTTAATCTGCCCGCCCTGACGTCCGGGTTGGGCTGGAGCAATTCGCTCGCAGTGAACGGCAAACTTACCGTCGTCAGCACGGGGATCGTCCCCACGATCCCGCCGGCCATCACCAACTTCAGCTTGGTGGGCTTGAATGTGGTGATCAGCGGCACCAACGGGCAGGCGGGCGGCACCTATTATTTGCTGACCACCACCAACCTGGCCACTCCGCGCAACCAATGGAAAACCACCGCCACCAACGTGCTGGGCGGAAACAATTACACGTTCATCGGCACCAACGCCGTCACCCCCGGCCAGGGCCAGCAGTTCTACTTGCTTAGCAGCACCAATTACAATCCTTAGCGAATCCAACCGGCCCGTTCCGGTCTCCAGCCCGGGGTGGCGTGATCACGCGCCACCCTGGGTCATCGTTCGCCAAAAATCCTCAACCCCGTTTGGTATGCGCGTCGAGTTAGAGCACAGCAGCAAGGTATGGCGAGGCGCTGGCTCTGAAAAGAGCGGTTCAGATGACTTTTGGCTTCGTTTTAGAACGAGATTTGTCACGGGCCGCCGCTCCGCCGGAGCGGGGCCTCGCCAATGGAGCGGAGGAAGTCCGCCTCTGTGCGGTGAATAACCGTGCGGTATCAGATCGCAAGGCACGGGGTAGCCCTGAATTTAGTCTTCGCCGTTGAGCGCCCAATCCAGCCAACGTAATTGCTCGCGAATTTTCCGGCGCTCACAGCGGTGCTCCAAAGCTTGGACCGAGTTTGCACGCACCCCGTCGGTGCAAAAGCCGGCGGCATTGTTGAGGTGGAGGTCGGATTTGGCCGTGCTGTGTGTTTTCATATTACACGATTTTTAGGTTGGTGATTTTTGAGCGTGGGCGGCGGAGAAGATCCGCCATCCACGCCCGTCTCCTTTGTTTGAGAAGGTTTCAGCGCTGGCATGGTCAGCATGCTCAAGGACCAACGGATCATGTTTTCAGCGAGGTTCGAGTTTTCCGCAGCCAAGTGCGAACCGTGGGGCGGCGGCCTGCGACCGGGGCCGAAAGCCTGCTG
>Ga0302321_100001616_pt1 | contig 19338 bp, 19 predicted proteins | sample Fen_T0_1_FD_202505 | JGI IMG/M metagenome (GOLD analysis project Ga0302321, IMG submission 202505) | Peat permafrost microbial communities from Stordalen Mire near Abisko, Sweden - Fen_T0_1 | ecosystem: Environmental > Terrestrial > Soil > Wetlands > Permafrost | place: Sweden: Abisko...
CCGTGTTCCATGCTCGCGCTCTCGACGAAGTTGTCGCCCTCGATTATCCACCGCCGGATCACTCCATCATGTCCCGCGGAAAAGACGTAATCCCGCTGCCCGACAGAGGTCACTCTGACGGCCGATATCCTCCCCTCATGGCAACCTCGGCGCCGCCACTTGACTAGCCCTGTTACTGCATCAGACACCGTCAAAGTGCCTCGCCATGTACCAGACACGATGACGTCGGCGCCTGAGATCCGGCCGTTCGTCAAGGCCGTGATACTGCCGTCGGTGGACTCGAGCTTGGCGAGTTCACCCAGCCGTAGGCCGGTTTCCACATCGGAGAGGAATAGATCCCCGTCCTGGCTGCTGGAAGCGACAACTAGACGATTATTGACTACCGCTACCGCTACCGACGACACCCAATCACCATGTCCCGCGATCGGCGGACCCAAGGGTTCCCCGCTCGCAGCGGCCCAGACTCGTGCAGTGCCATCCTTGCTTCCTGACACAAGAATAGGCTGGTCTCCGACACTGACGCCAGCCAATCCAAGAATTGAGCCGCTGTGTCCGATACCCCGATCATCATCAAATGCATCGGAAAAGCTAGGATCCCAGATGCGGACCGTTCCTTCCGCCCCTCCCGAAACAATTACTGAACGGGACCCCACGCTTGCCAGGGCGATCGACCGAATGAAGGATTCGTGGCCCGTCAAAGGAGCGGACAGCGACGCCCCCGATTCGGCATCCCATAAACGTATGGTTGCATCACGCCCGCCTGAGGCTATCACTGTCCTACCTTGGATTTCCCCGGCCGTCAAGCAGAAGATGACGCTTCGATGCTGGCGAAATGGAGCCCCGATGATCCGACCCGATTGAACGTCCCATCGAATGATCGACCCGTCCTCGCCTCCGGAGACAAGTACCTCTCGCGACCCAACGCGAACAAAACTAACAGCCCGCACCACATCACTGTGCCCCACCAGGGAAATCGGCGTACCAAACTGCAGGCCGTCGTTGGATCGCCACACTCTGACTATGTTGTCGTCCCCGCCTGACGCTATGAGCATCTCGCCATTCCGAGCGCTGACCGCTATGCTTCGAATCCAGTCTGTGTTGCCCCGCAATGGCTCACTGACTTCGCTGCCGTCCTCGAGATTCCACAGGCGAATCGTCAGATCGTCGCTGCCCGACACTATGAATTCTTTTCCAGCCATATCTGCGAAAGCCACGCAACGCACCCAGTCCGAGTGGCCGTCAATACCGCGGTCGAGGCGCAGCCCTTCCTTCGCGTCCCAGATACGAATCACACCGTCTGCGCCTCCGCTCGCCAAGGTAGTCGTCTTCAGGCTAAAAGCCACCGCGAGAGGAAACGCACTCTTTCCCAACTGTTGCGCGTCGACCTCTGACCCTGTGGCTGCGTCCCAGAGACGCAACCACCCGTCCTGAGTGCCCGCCGCCACCAGAGTCCTGGAGCCGCCATGGCTCACTGCCACGGACTCGACTTCGCCGGACTCGCCGAACAGCTTCTGGTGTGGCGCCTCGGGCCGCCAGTGCGACCACGTAGCGCACCAATCGTCACCCCCGGACAGCTCCTGGAGGGCAGTCGCCAGACGCGGTGCATACCCGCAATTGGCGGCTATCTGAAGAGCTGTAGTGCGTTGACGCAGACCGGCTCCTTTGAGTCGTGGAAACGCCCGACGATACGCATCGGCGTTCCGTGACGCCTCGGTAGACTCGACATCCTGTAAAGCAGCATGCAGCTCGGGCGGCGAGGCCCACATTAGGTATTCGGGGTCAGTGACCAGGCTGTCGATACGATTGGCGTCTTTGGCGTGTGACGCAAGATATTGACGAATATATGGATGCGAAGCGGCCCAGTCGCGGCGTCCCTGCGGCAATGGAAGCACCGCATCGAGGAGAACGTCGCAGATTTGCAAAGTGTCCTTGATCGGATCGCGCAATTCGAGAAGGTAATCAGCCAGTGCCTGATGGTAAAGCCGATACACCGAGTGGCCACCCAAGGTACTTTCCACCACGTATGATCCCGCGCTGCGGCGAAGCCAGATCAAGTCCTCGTCACCGAACTTAGAGCCAGGAAAGAGCGCATTGGCCAACTGAGGCCAGATCTTCTCCCAAGGAAGGCCATTTCCTCGAGCATAGGCGAGCGGCAGTAGCAGCTTCATGGCACGCTCGGCCTGCTCACGTAGGCGAAAGTCCAGATCCTTAGCCATGGCGTCTCCGGCTCGGCTCGGCAGGGCCGTCAACCAGGCCGCGTCCGTGGGGTCAGGTACTGCGACACTTGTCGCCTGAGTCGTGGCCACGATCCGAGCGACCAGGAAGGAATTTTCCGCAGCAGTCGAAATTGCGTTGACGATCCGCTGGAGAACGTCTCTCTCGAGCCTACGATAGATTCCAGAAGGAGCGTAACTGCTGTCCAGAGAATCTTTCTCGAGCAGGATTCTCTGCACATATAGACGCATGCTCGCTGGGTCCGCGTAGGTAGCTGAGTCAAGGTCAATGAATCGATAACCGGAATTTGGTGGCGCGCCCAGCAAGCGGTCTGTGAATAGGTGGGGTCGAGCGCCCAACATCAGCCGCAATCTTCCAGAGCCGTATCGCATTAACGGGCCGAGAAAGCTTCTTGCCAACTGCTCGGGCTCGGCCGCCTCGTCAATCGCGTCAATCAGAATGGTGACCTCTGTCGGCATTTCCTGGCACGCTTCCAGAAATTCGGCGGTAGAATTCGCGCGGATGCCAAGGGCCGCCGCCATCCGGTCACGAATAGCTTCCGTCGTCAGACCACCTGCATATATGGCCTCCTTGATGATCCCTGGCGGCACATCGAACTCAGCCGGAAGCCCATGCTTCGGCACCGTGGGCGCTCGCTCTACGTCCGACATTGACGCAAGCAACCCGAGGACGGCGCTCTTGCCTGAGCCGGCGTGCCCCGTGACCACGAGGTGCGCCTCTGGCTCCCTGCCGGCGAGCCACGAGCTGATGCTAGTCAGAGATTGGTCACGGCCGGTGAACCACAGGATCCTGGGAGAGAAGTAGTGCAGCAGGTCCATGTCTCGGTGTTTGGAATAGGTCACCCGCTCCTGTTCGAGCAGGTCACTCTCGACCAGTTCTCGCCGAAATCTGGGGTTGCGAAGGAATGCTGGCTCGTCGGTCTCGAGCCCCAGCGCGTGCCATACCACCGTCTGAGATTCGGCGCGGTTCCTGCTGGTGTTCATTGAAGTGACGAGTGCACCGATCCGCAGGGTTGGCGGAGCGCTCCCAGCCGCCGCCAGTGACCTCACCGACTCGGCGAGTAGGGTCGTGAACTGCCCTGGTAGTGCTTCCTCTCGTGATCTCGTTGCCGAGACGATCACTACGCCCTTACCGTCGCCGCCGTCCAATCGGCGCAAAGCCTCCTTGGCCAAGTCGGCGGCACCGCGACCCGCGTAGCATGTATCCAGGATGAGCAGCAGGCGCTGTACTTTCGTCTTCGCCAGCAGTGTGCGAAGGACATCCGAGGTTCGCACCGTCCGATGCATCAAATCCGAGGGTCGGCTGTCGGCCGTGAGCAGGACGTGCTCACCATCCTCGAGTATCTCGCCGTGACCGGTGAGGTATACGACGAGATACTCATCGTTTGTTCGATCGCCGCTGGTGGCTAGCTCGCGCAGGCCGTCCAGCAACTCCTGTGACGTCGGGCTGTCCCCCAGGGAAACGTGCCGGTATCTTGCCTCCTTAGGAAGGAACTCTCCGCAGAAGACTCTGACAACCCGCTGGATATCACCTTCCAATTCTGGGCGGTTCCATCCGGATTCGTGTTCGTATGAGCGCATCGCACACGTGACCAGCGTGCGCAGATCAGCTTTCATGTCGACTGACGAAGGCATCGCCCAGCAGGCCACGAGCAATCGCGGCACCCGTTTCCTCCGCGGTGAGGTAATGGGCGACGTTGTGGGCGTGCGCTCCATTGTCAATGACAAAGCACTTAACGTCCGGGCCGAATAGCGGTTTGAGATTCTTGTTTGCCGCGATCACATCATCCTCAGCAGCGATATTCGTCCAGGATGTTACCGATCCCGGCCATCGCGCCGGCGGGCGACCCGGTCTTGGAAACGGCTCCGGTGCGGGAGTCAGTCTGTCAAAGATCAAATTCTTTAGTCCCAGCGGTGAGCCCAACGTGATGAGAGTCGTTGCTGGCCACTCGGGGTGTGACATAAGGGCTTCGTAGGCAACCACGGATCCGAGCGAGTGGGCCACGAGGACGCGGGTTTGGGCGGTGATCGCCCGGAGAAGGCGATCTTGAATCTTCGCCCGGACTTGGGGCTCGGTCAGATATCGTCGAACCTGCTGAAGGTCAAAAAGCATTCCTCGTTCCGAAACGCCCGCGAAGAAGCGAGAGTTCGCAAGAGCCATGAGGCCGCGCTGGACAATTGCCGTCACCTGACTCCTCGTGCCCGACAGCACCCTTGCGTCAGGAGCGATGACTGAAGGATCGCACTCTGCCGCCGCTCGCCACCACTGCAGCAACAGGGCCGCGTCATCAGCGGTCGCGTCCTCGATAGTGAGGTAGGGATCGCCCACCGCGAGCTGCCGGCCCGAGCCACGGAAGACGTCTCCGTAGAAGGCGCACGAGATATCGCCCGGGACGAGTTCGGCCAGCGCTGCAGATCCAGGGGCGCCAGCCCGCCGTAATCCGTCACGCAGGGCGGGCGTCCATTCAGCCAAGAGGGTCTCCTCCCCCTTCAGCTGCTTCGCTATACCGTGAACACAAAGTACTCGTGTCATGGATTCGCCCCTCGAGATCGGTGCCCCTGCGCATGCAAGTGAGTTGTGCGGTGCTCGTGCTGCGGTCCCCGAGAGCGTGTGCCAATCGTGGGCATAGTATCGAATGGACGACTGCGGCAGGCAGTGTGACGAACCATGCGACGTTGCCGGGCGTAGGTCGACGGCCCGCACCGGGGGAAGCGGCCGACCTCGCACCAGCCCACCCCTTGTACCAGTAGGGGGCCACCAGCCAGCTCGCATCGTAAGCATTCAGGTCATTCCGGGTTGAAGGGGTCGCGTGTCGGTGCTGGTGCGGCCGTGGTGATCGTGTTTGAGTCGGCGGGTGCCGGGGCCGCAGGACGTGTCGCGTGAGGACCTCCTCACGCTGCTCGCCGAGTTGCGGACGGTGAACGTGGCTCTGCTGGCGAGGGTGGGCGAGCAGGACGCGCGGGCCGTCGAGCAGGACGCCCGGATCGCGGCGCAGGAGGCTCGGATCCTTGAGCAGGACGCGCGGATCGCCGTGTTGGAGCGGGCCCTGTCACGCAACAGCGGGAACTCCTCGATGCCACCGTCCAGCGACGACCTGCCCGGCCGTCGGACCCCGCCACGACGCGACGGCAAGGGCGGCCAGCGCGGCAAGCGACCGGGCAGCCCGGGATCAGGGTTGGCGTGGCGGGTGCCGGACGAGACCGTCGCCCACCGTCCCGAAGGGGTCTGCGGGTGCGGGGCCGACCTGGCCGATGCCCTCGACGCCGGGGTGGTGCGGTCCCATCAGGTCCACGACATCCCGTTGACCACCGCGAAAGTGGTCCAGCACGACCTGCACGCCGCGGTCTGCGGATGCGGTCGACGGCACGTGGCCTCCCGTCCTGACCAGGTCGCGGACGCGCCGGTCAGCTACAGCCCGAGCCTGCGGGCGCTGGTGGTCAACCTGCTGGTGTTCCAGCACCTGCCGGTCGAGCGCTGCGCGCAGTTGGTCGCCGACGTCACCGGCGCCAAGCCGTCGACCGGGTTCGTCCACGGCCTGCTCTCGAGCGCCGCTGCTGCGGTGGGTGATGTCGTCGCACTGGTCAAGACCCTGGTCACGGCGGCGTTCGTGGTCGGGTTCGACGAGACCACCCTGCGGGTGGGGCCGGCTGGCACCAAGCGGTACGTCCTGTCGGCCTCGCCCCCAGCGCACACCCTGTACTGGCTCGGCGGGCGGGACAAGACCTCGTTCGCCGGCTTCGGGATCCTGCCCGCCGCGACCGGGATCGCGGTGCACGACCGGTACGCCCTCTACGACCACCCCGACCTCACCGGCAACCTGGCCGGGCACCAGATCTGTTGCGCTCACCTGCTCAGGGACATCACCGACGCCGCCGAGGCCCACCCCGACCACCACTGGCCGACCCAGACCGACCGCGCGCTACGCGGCCTGATCCGCGCCGCACACGCCGCGCGAGACCGGGGCCAGCCAGCCATCCCCGCAACGATCGCGGACCCGTTGATCGCCGATTTCCGGCAGGCGGTCCGCTTCGGACTGTCCCAGATCCGCCGCACCCCAGGCCCGGTTGCAACGACGAACAGCCCGCCGGGCGGCTGCTGCTGGAATGCCTGCGCGACCGCCAGGACGACGTCCTGCGCTTCGTCACCGACACCCGCATCCCACCGACCAACAACCAGTCCGAGCGGGACCTGCGACCCCTGAAGACCCAGCAGAAGATCTCCGGGCGGCTCACCTCCGAGGCCACCACCCGCCACCGACTCACCCTGCGGTCCTACATCTCCACCGCCGCCAAACACGGCACCGACGCCATGACCGCCCTACGCGACGCCCTCACCGGCAACCCCTGGAGCCCAGCTCACGCCACCGTCTGAATGCTTACCTCGCATCTCGGGTTGCCGCTTCCTGCCAGGCCGAGCTGGCGCCACGAGTGTTGTGGCGAGCCATGCAGGCCACGTGTCGTCAGGGGGCTACTCCCCGCCCGTCGTGGACAGGGCGGTCGGAGGAAACTCGACACCGGACCACGCAGACCGTGGCGTGTCCGCCGCAGACGGCCGGGGGTCAGGTGGACATCCACGTTAGCTATGGTGACGTGCACTCGCCGGGCAAGCAGGCTGGGCAAGCCGGGCTGTCGCAGCTACGGATTCAGGCTCTCACCGGGGCACGCTCGATAAGGGGTCTAGCCGGGCGGCCCGGTCGAGTGGCCGCCATTGTTCGTTGCGCTCAGTGGCGGCGCGGAAAGCAGCGCAGCCCATCCGAATAGGTAGCCGCGAGTAGCGTGACCGGGGCCAGCCGCGCGAATCGCGGCGAAGCCACCGTCCGCAACTGCCGCACCGAGTTCGGGTATGCGGCGTGCTGACAAGTCACGCTGTGCGACCAGGTGTGAAGACAGCATCCTTCGCGGTTGGGCCGATCAACGCGCACGCCGAGGTTCGCTTCCGGGACGATGGCTGCATGGACGACCAGCGGCTGAGCGGAGAGACGTTGTCGTGGCTAGAGGACCTGTCTCGGCGCGGCGATCCGCCTCCCTGGGTCGCTTCATGGGAAGGGCGGGATCACCTCTCCGGAGATTCCTTCATCATGGTCGGCCGAGACGGCGATAGGCGTGAGGACATCTACGTGACCCGCGATAGCGGCCCGGCCGTCCTAGCTGATCTCGATGTGATCGCCGCTGCCAGGACCTACCTGCCCCTGCTGCTCGCCGAGATCAGGCGCCTCCGAGGCAGTTAGCCCTGAACGGGACCCTCAGTCCGTCCGCTCCCGCCACCTCTCGACCCCTGCGACCGTCGCAGGCACCAAGACGTACCCCAGAGCGCACGGATCTGCCGCGCTGCGCCCGTTCTACTTGATCGACGGCCAGCACCGTGCGTTGTACATTTCGTCATGGTGTTCGCACGAGACGGAGCCGCTGTGGCCTGCGCACGGACCGCCCTGCAGGGACAGGGCGTACCCAACAGCCACGCCTGGCGGGGCACCCGTCGTGTCCGACGAGCACGGTGGATGGATAGTCCGCACCTGGACCAGGACACCTCAAGATGAGCCCCGCCCCTCCGGACCTCCCGACTACGTTCATCAGGTCAACCCTGACGAGGCCGGTGAGGATGGGCTCAGCGTCCGGCGGTCTGCCTCGCTCACGCTGCTGCGGGTTCCGGCCGCCGCGCCCGGAGGAGGTCAGTCCGTGTGATCGACATCCTCGACACTGCAACCAGGACGAGAGGTTCGGCGGCGCTCCGGCTCGTCGATGGCGCGTCCTGCTCGGAGGATCCACGTGATCGACTCCTCGACCACCGAGACCGAGCCCGCCGTCCCCCGACCGCCTCGGGCGGCTCGGATAGGGGCCTACGCGTCCGCGCTGTCCGCGACGGTGGGCTTCATCCCGTTGCACCTGACCTGGGCGCTGGGGATTCCGCTGTTCGCCGACGAGCAGCTGTTCCGGCCGTGGTACGACAGCGGCGGCGGCGTTTACCTGTACACCCTGAACGTGCTCGCCGTGCTGCCTGCGGTGCTGTCGCTGGCTCTGGTGATGCCCTGGGGGCTGGTGTTCCCGGGCTGGGTTCCCGGGCTGGCAGGCCGACCGGTGCCGCGCCTGTTTCCGGTGATCAGCGGATACGGCCTGGCGGCGCTGCTGCTCCTGTACACCATGTATGCGGCGGTGCTCGGAGCGGTGCAGATGAACGCCCCGAACCCGATCTTCAGCCCGTGGATCATCCTGTACGGGGTGCCGCAGTTCCTGATTTGGGCGGTCGGACTGTGGGCGGCCACCCGCTCGTACGCGCAGCGGACTCGGCGATGTGATGGGTGAGCCGATGATCCGGACCATGTTTCAGTGACGGAGCGTGACATATGACCGGACGTCCACGTGTTCGGAGACCGGCCCGGGACCTGATACTGCGGCCGTACTAGACCGCCCCGGCGGATAACCTGGAACCTCGCTGCTGTGCATCCTCAGCCGACGACTTACGGGTGGCGCTGAGCGGGTAGGCGTATCCCGTCTCCCCGGGCGGGATGCACCGCAGTACTCCGTACAGGCAGCGCTCGTGCAGGCAGCGCTCGTGCAGGCAGCGCTCGTGCAGGCAGCGCTCGTGCAGGCAGCGCTCGTACAGACGGTGGTCGTACAGACGGTGGTCGTACAGGCGGTGGTCGAACTAGAGCGTGTCCCGCAAACGGTTGGGGCGCGGTCTGTTTTGATGTCGGACATGGCCCAGGATCGGGTGACTCGTCATGATCTGACCGATGAGGAGTGGGAGCGGTTGGCGCCGCTGCTACCGCGCAATGCGCTGCATGGCCGGCCGTGGGCCGACCACCGCACGGTGATCAACGGGGTGCTGCACCGGGTCCGGGCCGGCAATCCCTGGCGGGACCTGCCCGAGCGGTTCGGGCCCTGGAAGACCGTCTACAACCGGCATCGTCGCTGGTCAGGTGACGGAACCTGGGAGCAGATCGTGGACGCCCTACGGGTCGAGTGCGACCGCGAAGAAGGCCAACACTGGAGCGCAGCGATCGACTCGACCGTAGTCCGGGCCCACCAGCACGCCGCCGGCGCGCGTCACCTGCCACCCAAGGACATCCCCGCCGAGCGACTGGCGCCGGTCACCCTGTCCACCCCGGACCGCGCGCGGGGCGACCTCGAATGACACCAAATCCCGCGACCGGGAAACCCTGGGCCGTTCCCGCGGCGGGCTGACCAGCAAGATTCACCTGCTCGCAGACTCCCGATGCCGGGTGCTGGCCCACGTCACCAGCTCCGGGCAACGACACGACAGCCTGGGCTTCGGTCCGGTGATGACCCGGGTCCGGATCAGGCGCCGGGGACCGGGCCGCCCACGGACCCGCCCCGGGCGACTGTCGGGCGACAAGGCCTACTCCAGCCGGGCGATCCGTGCTGACCTGCGCCGACGTGGCATCCAGGCGGTCATCCCCGAGCCCGCCGACCAGATCAAGAACCGCACGAACCGCGGCTCCAAGGGCGGGCGGCCACCCGCCTTCGATGCCGAGGCCTACAAGGACCGCAACGTGGTCGAGCGGGCCATCAACCGACTCAAGCAGAACCGCGCCGTGGCCACCCGCTACGACAAGCGCGACTTCGTCTGGCGCGGCACCGTCGAGGTCGCCGTCATCCGCATCTGGCTCAGCGACCCCGTCCAGACCTGACTACGGGACACGCTCTAATCGACCCATTCGGCGATGGCGATTTCTACGTCGTCGACGGTTCCCCTGAAGCCTTGGCTCTGGATCAGTTCGGCTATCTACAGCCGTTGGATCGTCCCGACCGAGGCGCTGCCGAGCGAGTCGCCCACGGACCCACCGATGGGCTGCCGCCAGCCTCGGCGAGTCCTTCCCCGAGCTGCCGCGCCGTGTGCTGGAGTCGGTCGGTACTCGAAACAACACGCAGATCTGGCCGCCGTCCGACTGGATGCTGACTGCCGTTGGATGGCGGAGGTGTCACGGACGGTCGATGTCGGTCGGCTTCTTTCGTGCGCCGTGCCGCCGGTCCTTACGGCCGTGGGGACGGCGTCGGCTCAGGGTCACCGTCGCGTCGTCCGGTACCGGGGCCGAAGCTCGATGATCTTGCCGGGCCGGCCATGGTTACTCCCACAGCCGACCTTGCGCGCATGCCGCCGACAGCCTGACCGCTGGGTTCGCAGCCCGTAAGGCGGACGGAGGACGGCATGCGGGTCCAGAAGGCGAGCCGACGGCTGACGAGCGGGACCCGGGCTCGTCGGCGAGGTGCTCTTGCCGGGTCTGGTAGTCGGACAGAGGTGCGAGGAGTGAACCGGCCGACATTCGACACGGGTAAGCCACTTTACCTCCCTTCCAGCCATCCATTAAAAACCTTGGATGCCTGCCCCCACGCCAACACAAATTGCTCCGCCGAGGCAGGCTCCCATCGACGCTGATCAACACTGAGTTCGTCCGAGTGCACGTCCAGGTCGACATCTAAATCATTGGTGATCTCAATAGTGACGCAGCCAAGGCGCCGTCCAATGGTAGTTTGAAAGGACAAATATGTCTCGCCGTACTGCAGCTCCATGTCTAGCACGTAGGCCGCCTCACCATGCATACCCGGGAGGAGACTTGACTCCCACAAATCCCAGGTTCGCTCACTATCAAGCCAAAGGTCCATCTCCGATTGAGCTGCGTTAGCCGCAAGTAGACGCGCGGTTTGCCCTATGGAAAGCTTCCAGGGCAGCAATGAATTGAACGGCACTTTGGCCAGCTTCATCGCCCCATTGTTGGGTGTCTTGCGCTGGTTGTCACTCAGGTTCGAAGACCCGCGCAGGCGCGTACTAAGTCTGGCCACCCACCTTGCCTGCCTGCTCGTCATCCCGCGCGCAGGCTGCGAGCCGCATGCACCGGCCCACGGAACTGCTCAGCGAGTCCAGACCGGCGCCGTCAAAGCTGGTTGCTGTAAACGATAGGCAGGGGGGCCGCCGAGGGCCCTTCGGTGGCTGCCCGCAGATCGCGGGCTGTCGGTACGGCGCCTGGAAGGCGGGGGTGACGACCCGTCATTGCTGTCCCGAGGCTGCCGGCCACACGGTCACCGCGACGGACCCAGCCGTGTCGAGAGCAGGACAGGGCTGTCGCCGTCGCCATCCTCTTCTGCCGCGAGCCGCGCGACTGCCGAGATGACGGCTCGTGACGCTGGGGGTCTTCGGAGGCGGTTGGGCCATCGAGCTTCCGAGGGCTGCGCGCACGTCCGCGTAGGTCGATAGCGTTCGGACGACGTCCTGCCGGACGGACCCGCGCACCGTCCTCACCAACGTCAGTGCGTCCAGCTCGATGTTGGGTGACACGCAGTCGAGGGTGCTGACCCCCGGCCGCTGATGCACGTTACGGCCGGCATGGGCGGGAACCCGCGCCTTCTGCGGCGGATCTTCCCGCAACGGCCACTGCTGTGACTGTGTGTACTGGCGGGTGCACATTGGGACCCGTCCGGGTGGCTGGCAGACGGAGCGTTGGGCAGCGCCGTGGGAGATCCTCACCGCTGCAGGTCTTCCAGGGCAACGGCGAAGGCCTCCGCGCCGGGCAATCGTCGCCGCGGGTCCTTCTCCATCGCAGCCCCGATCACAGCGCGAACCGGCAGCGGAACCGACGGCGGCAGCGGCGGGGCCGTCTCGTTGAGGTGGGCCAGCGCGACCGCGACCTGGTTGCCGCCCGGGAACGGGGGCCGCCCGGCGAGGCAGTCGTAGGCCACGATGGCCAGGGCATACACGTCGCTCAGCGGGCTGGCATCCTGACCCTTGACCAGTTCCGGGGCCAGATAGTGCGCGATCCCCCGCACCTGGCCGGTGGCGGTGAGCGGTTCGTGGTCCACCGGCCAGGCGGTGCCGAAGTCGGTGACCTTGACCCGACGAGGCGGGATGACCATCAGGTTCGCGGGCTTGATGTCCCGGTGGATGACGCCCCGCTGATGGGCCGCGTGCACGGCCCGGGCAGCCTGGGCGATCAGATCGAGCGTGCGCCCGCAGCTCAAGGGCCCCACCTCGGACAGGATCGTCGACAGCGCCACACCCGGGATCAGCTCCATCACCAGGTAGACGACCCGGTCGCCGTCCTGCTCGTGGTCCCGCGCGGGTGACTGGCCGTCCGCGCCGACACGAGTCTGCCCGAAGTCGTAGACCGCAGCGATGCCGTGGTGGGGCAGCCCGCTCGTCACGCGAGCCGCGGCCCGCAGTTGGCGGACGAACGTCTCGTCGTCCGCGAACTCCGGGTGAAGGATCTTCACGGCGACCTCGCGGCTGAGCACCTCATCGCTCGCACGCCACACCTGCCCCATGCCGCCGGCACCGAGCCGGTCACCCAACCGGTAACGCCCGTCGAGTCTGGTCCCGGCACGAACACTCATCGAACAACCACCTCCACCGCCGCGCGGACGACCGGAGACACGACCATGAACGTGAAATCTCACGGCCTCCAGATCCCGGCTGGCCGATCGATGCTAGCCAGATCAACAGGTCGCAGCAGCAGTACCGTCGGGCCTCAGTCCCCCTGGCGACAGCGAATGCCCCGACCAGCACCCCTCACCACTCCCCCGGACGCCAGAACTGTCGGGCGGCGTCCGCGAGCATGCGTTCGCCGCCCGTAAAGCCGCGACGTGTGCGGCAGCGAGCGAGATGCCGTACGACTGGAACCGGATCCTCATAGCTCGTAACCGGGATGACCACCGCGCAAGGAACCCAGGTGCCACAGTCGCGCTCATCAAGAGCGGACACCCGAAGACCAGCGATTGCCGCACAGCAAATTGACTCATCTGCCGCTGAGGCCTGAACGTTGAGGTTCGGACGGGTGCGGTCGGTCGTTGCAGGGCGTCATCACGACAGGTGGCTAGAGGCGGGTGGTCGCGGTCCCGAGAACACTCCGCCGCCCACCCTGGTCTCCTGGCAGGCGAGAACGCGGGTGCCAATGATTGTCAGTCGTGTGGAACCGCTAGACTTAGCCCATTGCCAACGGGCGGGGGCCTCCGTGGATGAGGACGTCACCGAGTTCGACGCTGACCCAGAGTGGTGCCAGCCCTCTGGCAACCACACGGCTCTGGAGGTACGCATCCGCACCAGCCCAAGTCGCCTCGGGAAGTGGGCCGAGGTGGACTGCTCCTGCGGCGCTGCCACGCGCCAGGAGTGGACTGACGACGCGTTTCCGACATACAGCAGCCTCATCGGCGCGGCGTGGACCGTCCACCTGGTGGGCGGCTTGCCGCTCGGCCTTTCCGCGGGCTACTGACATCAGAAGATCGGTAGCCGAGGCAGGATCCGGAGCCGCATTGGTGACTCATCTGGGCTGGTGGCGACATCGACAGATGGTGACTCCGGGTGCCGCGGCGACGATCATCGTCGACCCGTCGGTGCTGGAACCTGCTGCGCGGACTTCCTCGGTCTCGGCGACGGGGAAAGGCTGCCGATGCCCGGCCTCGTGTTCCGCAGCGACACCAGCTGCCTGAACCGATACCCGCCTGCCGTCGTCCGTACGATCTGAGATGTGGCCGTCGGCGAAGCCGCAGACCTCGATCCCCTCGCCAGCTTCCGGCCGATGCCCAGAGCAGCCGGTCGGGCTGGGCCGAACCAGTCGCCCTGCTCGTCCCGGTCGCGAGCAATCACCGCGCCGGTGGTCACGTCGACGGACGCCCACCCTAGACGGCCACCGCAGCGCATCCGCGCAACGGACGACGACAGCTCAACGTCCTTTACTGCGTGGCTACGACGAGCCGGGCCAGAAGTGCTCAGTGACCTTCATGGTGCCGTCCCTGCCCGGTGCCTGAGTGACCTCGAACAGCGCTATATTTCCCCGCCCACTCTCGTCCCCGACGCAGAATAGCGTTCCGGCGTGCAGATCCCGCAACGGCGTTCCCGCTGGGGCCGTCCGCAGGGCGGTCAAACATCCATTGCGATCGATATTCTTGCTTGTCACATTGATGCTGCCGGTGCTGTGCCATCGAACGGTGGGGGCGTCATCGTTCTCGTCCCGCTGATAGTAGAAGTCCGACCCCCCTCCCCCGGTAGCATCGGGTGGGCCGATGTCGACACCGGTGTAGTCCAGGTGGCTCACCGGCAGTGGGAGGATCATCGGAGTGATCCGAGCGTCGTTTGCCCCCGCTGCGCCCGATACGGCCGCGGAACTCCCGTCGCCCTGATCTGTATTGGCAGCCGCAGCCGTCTCGGTGACAGTCGATCTGACCGTGACTGTGGCTGCCGAAGTGTTGTCGTTCTGTCCCTTCTGCACACCGCCGAGGTAGGAGAACAGAGAACCCAAGACGGTGGCCACAGCTCCGATCACCGCGGCGATGATGACCGCCCGAGAGCCGTTGTCGGGTGCTCCGTCGTGCGACATGGGCGCTCTCCTTGGGTAGCGAGTCTGCGCCCGAGAATATCGTCCTCGTCTACTCGGTGTCCGATGATCCGGACAGGCAGTTACCGGCTCACCAGCAAGGGACGGGTGGCACACCGCGGCAGCTCGCTCACCTTCTGACGCCAGGTCGTGACAGGAGGATCTGAGTCGATGTGCCCCGGCGCCCTTGTCGATTCGGGCGCTCATGGCTGCACCGAAGTCACTCGCAGCATCCTCATATGCCGCGCCGAGTGCGCTTGCCGGCACGCTGACGTGCGGCGGAGAGGGGTGGGCGACGGCAGGCCGTTGGGCGACCTGGTGACGATGGATGCGCACTCGCATGAAGATGCCGGGGAACTCCTGCCGCATCCGCTCCTGTCAGCTGCGCGGTCTGCTTGGATCGCTGTCCATGCAGCTGTCGATGCAAATCGCGGGGGCGCCCCTGGGGCATCAGCACCTTCGGTGCTGCGAGCGTTTAGACCGAGCCGGACCTGGTCCGCATCCGGTTCACGATCGTCCGGGCCGAGCAGGCCCCCGTCGCGCTTTTTGAGGCCGCCCGCACCGCTCTGCGCGCCGTGCGGACCGTTCTGCGTGACCACGGCATCCGTGACGCCGCTGTCGAGGGTTCCCAACTCGACCTTCGCACCCTCACCCGGTACCTCCACGGGCGCAGCGTGTTCGCCGGCTATCAATGCCAGGCTGCATTCGCCGTCGAGGCCAGGGCCTTGGACGACGTCGAGCCACTGCTCCTGGACCTGGTCGCCGCCGGTGCCAACCAGATCGACGCCGTCGACTTCGATGTGACCGCCAAGCGTGAGCTGCGGGTGGAAGCCCGGCGCCGGGCTGTGGCGGCCGCCCGTGCCAAGGCCGAGCTGTACGCGGCGGCCGCCGACGTGCGAGTGGGTCCCTCCTGCACGTCGAGGACGTAGACCCCGAGCAGCCAGGCGCCACCCGCTACCGCAGTCACGCCGACGCGGCGTCCACCACGGCCCAGAACCTCGCGCCCGGCCACATCGTCGTGTCTGCCGCCGTCGTCGTGGGCTACTCCATCGCCGGGGACTGAACCGCGGCGCCGCCCGAGCATGTCTGGACCTTCCTTGCCCCTTACCGCAGGTCAGGCTGCTGCACCAACGGCGGGCCTGCCGGTGGTGAAGCGAGCAGCACCAACGCAAGCGACCGGATCTGCCGCCGACCGCCAGGTCGGCTCTCCCTGGGCTGGGTCACTCTGCGCGAGCAGCGTGACCTGAGCGAAGTGGCCCTGGGTTGCGGATCACCACGCATTGCTGCCCTGCGCGCCCCTCGGGCGGGCGTTGTGATCGAGTCCTAATCGAAGACCATGACGGTGAGCCAGTCGCCGGCCCGCACTTTATAGCCGTGCGGGGTGCTCAGCCCGGTGGTGACCGCTCTCATGTGCTGTGCGCCGTAGACGACGGCCACGGTGATGGGCTCGGCCGCGCGCCGGTCGTGCAGGTCGTACAGGGTTCTCAGCAGCCGTTCGTCGCGTTCGTCGAGCACTACGCGCTCGACGTCGGGGGGTAGGACGGGCTGGAGCACTTCCTCATTGGTGGGCAGGTCGTCCAGCGAGGAGTCCTGGAGGATCGTCAGCAGCCACCGGGATCCGAAGAGCCGTTGGGCGGCGGTCACGGACCCGATCATTCCGAGCGTGGCGACGCGTTGCCACCGTGGAATGGTCTGCCACCGGGCCTGGAACTGCTCACCGGAGCTGTCCGGGCAAATCACCTGGGCTGTCAGCGCGTCGTAGTCGAGATGCTGGACCATCAGCCGGAGCTGCTGATCCTCGGCCATCGCCCGGTAGCTCATCGTCAGTGCCGCGCCCGCACGGCTGGGACCGACGCCCTCGGTCACGATGACGTCGGCCTTCGCCAGTCGGCGGGTCACCTCGCGGTAGAACTGCGGGCTACCGATGTGCGGCATCGGATACAGCACGAAACGTAGCGGGCTATCAGGTCGTTGCAGAAGCAGTTCGACCACGCGTACCCGGTCGTCGTTCGCCTCGACGATCTGCACGGGCACAGTGTGACCACGCCACGTCGCCGGCAGGTTGCACGGCCTTGAACGCCGTACGGCGCGCGCCCCGCGTCCCGGCTGTTGGTCACCACGGCGCCCCTGAGCCGATCAGTGAGGCTGGTACTCAAGGCATCATCCGGAGATGCCGCGCTGACAACGATCGAGAGAGGCCGCGAGCGTCACCGTGGGTGAGTGATGATCATGCTAGCTCGACGGCGGTGTTCGCGGACGTCTGCGCTCGCGCCGCCGTGGTTGGTCAGCGGTGGCGAGCAACTCGTCCAGGTACCTGGCGGCTCGTTCGCTGTGACGCGGCCGACAGCATCGGCGGTTTCGCCCTGTTCGGTGTTCCGGCCCATGCTCGGCACGGCCTGGCAGTTCGGTCGCCGTGCTTGGGTCCCATCGACCGATGCAACAGTCGAGCCGGGACGATGCGTTGTTCGGTGGACGCGTTCGGACCAGCACGGCGGAAGGCGAGACGTGACCTTCGAGGAGTTCCTGGCCCAGCGGCTGGAGCCGCTGTTGCGTTACGCCACGGTGGTCACCTGCGACCCGCATCTGGCTGAGGATGTCGTGCAGGAGGTGATGATCCGTGTGCAGGGGCGATGGCAGCGGATCAGCGCGATGGACGCGCCTGAACGCTACGTCCAGCGGATGGTGGTGAACGAGTTCCTGTCCTGGCGGCGGCGCCGTGCCACGACATCGACCGTGCTGGTCGACCCGACAGCCCTGGGGCGAGTCGTCTCCTCCATGCACGATCCGTTGGGGGAGGCCGCAGAGCATGGGGTGGATGACCGCGACTACCTGCTCCGCCTCATCGCCTCGCTGCCGCCCCGGCAACGAGCGGTGATCGCTCTGCGCTACCACGAAGACCTCGGTGACACCCAGATCGCTGACCTTCTCGGCTGCCGGCCCGCGACCGTCCGGTCACTGGCATTCCGCGCACTGGCCACGCTGCGGCGGGCGATGCCGGACGTCTCGACCCTTCCAGCTTGCGGAGAGACCCGATGAACACCGACTTGATCCGTGAAGCTCTGGAGCGGCAGGCCGACCGAGCCCCTGACGCGCAGAAGGTGCGCCGCGCCCTGGCTGTGCGGACCGCTCAGCACGCCCGTCTGCGGCGCCGGCGTCAATTCGCCGCGATCGCAACAGCCGCTGCGGTCATACCGGTCGTCCTCGGCCTTGCCCGGCATCTGGCCCCCGGGCGGGCGGACCCGGCTGGCCAGATCGTCGTGGTTCCGCCGCGGACCATCCCTCTGTACTACCGTCCGACCTGGCTGCCATCTGGAGTGCGCGAGGCGACCGACGCCATGCCCATCGACCCCAGCCGTCCTTACCAGAGCACCAGCCATTCCTATACTCGCGGACAGGGTAACCCCAGGTACGCCGATGTCCCGTTGATGAAGCTGAGTGTGTTCGTCGGTGAGGATCGGGTGCTGGGTAGGAAGGAGGCAGGGGTTACCCCGGAACCGATCACCGTCAATGGCGTCCCAGGCACCTATCAGAAAGGATCGTTCGGTCAGTTCCTGACGTGGCAGCCAAACTCCGTTACGACGGTTTTCCTCGAAGAGAATCTCGGCCTGGACAAGACCACACTGCAACGGATCGCACGCTCCGTCGCGCCCGACCCTGGCAGCCGGACCATTCCCTTCACTGTGGGATGGTGGCCCCGCCACCTTTCCGAGGGCCGGCTGGAAGTGTCGGCGCCCGGCCGCCCCGGGATGGCGACCATCGATGCCGGAACCATCCAGGTCACGGTTGAGCAGGAGGCCGACCCGCACCTTCCCCCGGGGGGACAGCCCCTCACCGTCAACGGGCACCCAGCCCAATGGATCCCGGATTCCGGGAACCGTCTGACCTACTTGATAGTCGCGCTCAAACAACAGCGGGTACTCACCGTCGCGGTGAACAATGGGATGAGCCAAGGGCCGGACATCGGCCAGGCAGACAGCGTGCGCATCGCACAGTCCGTGGTCATTGACGAGGCGTGGCCCGACTGGACCACCGCCTACCGCTGACTTCAGCCATCGACTCTTCACGCAGCGACGTGGGCCTGCACCGACCGCCGGGTAGGCGGCCGACCAGGACGGCTGGGTCGAGACCGGTGCGCGTGGCGTCGCCGGAGCGGGTCACGGTGCCAACGCAGGATCGTGTCCGGGGACACGATCAGCTGGAGGTGCCGCAGTCGGACCCGTGGTACGTGGTGCACGAGTGCGGCGAGGAACGTCCGGTCCGAGCCGGCTAGCCGAGGCTGATGATCGATCTGTCGCCGCGGGACGGCTCGGGTGCTCGACTTCGCGAAATGTTGTTCCCGGCGCGGGGGGGCCCTCCTAGCAGAGACGTGCTGGTCCCTGCGAGACGCGCGTGACGAGACCTACTTCCACGAGGCCCTGGTCAGCTACTCCGGGCACCTGGCCGGCCGCCCTACGGACGACGCGGGCCACGGACAATCGATGCCTCGCCGACCGGGCCGCGGCTATGGCGCAAGGTCGAGAGATCTACGACCTGGGTCTCCCGCGCCCGTGAGTATCCGCCGACGCCGACGGCAGCGCCTGGGGCGCGCGAGACCGCCCTCGGCCTGGCAGTTGCGAGTATCCGCATCTGCCGCGTGCAGAACTCCCTGGGGTGACTCTGGCGGTCACCGAGCGCGACGGTCATGGCTCCGACGGGGGTAGAGCGGTGGTGCTGGGAAGGTGACTACTGTCGCGGGATGGGATGTCGTGGGGATCAGTTCGATCCGGGAGAGATCGTCTACCTCC
>Ga0302321_100001617_pt1 | contig 19335 bp, 17 predicted proteins | sample Fen_T0_1_FD_202505 | JGI IMG/M metagenome (GOLD analysis project Ga0302321, IMG submission 202505) | Peat permafrost microbial communities from Stordalen Mire near Abisko, Sweden - Fen_T0_1 | ecosystem: Environmental > Terrestrial > Soil > Wetlands > Permafrost | place: Sweden: Abisko...
CTCTCGCAAGCGACGCAGCGCGCCGGCGGTGAAGCCAACGCTCGGCCCGCAACACAAAGACGCTGATACACGTGTACGGTGCACCACAGACTGCAGCAGCAACGAGGGCTTTTGCCTCGCAGACGTGTCCTGGCCGATCGTATCGGCGGCGGTCGGGGCGCTTGACGGCTCGCGGGCCGGCTGATTAGCTGCTCATTACCTTCAGCACCCTCGCAGCGAACAGCCCTTTGGGCCCGTGCTGCTCCTCATACTCGACGGTCTGCCCCTGGTTCAGGGTCCGAAACCCATCCCCGGAGATCGACGAGTAATGCACAAAGACATCCTTGCCATCATCCGCCCGGCTGATGAAGCCGTAGCCCTTGGCATCGTTAAACCACTTCACGGTACCGAGCGCCATTGTACTGCCTCCTCACAAACTCGTGTGATGCCCACCCCGGGCGTCACTCGCTTTCTGTTGAATCACTTTGGTTGTCGTCGGCTCAACCTAAATTTTTTGGAAAGCGCCTCGGCGGTGCAAACTTTCATCGACACGGAAAACTGGGAATGCCGGCGCCCCAAACTTACGCTCGTACGAAACCCGGAGGCCGGGCTTCTCTCGACGGTGCCGCGTGCGTTCGACCGTCGCTAAACGCTGCACGAATTCCCCCCAGATCGCCGCGCGCCCGCGGATCAGCCGGTGACTTCGATGCGCCCCCCGGTGCCGGCAAGGCGGTGCCCGGGGCGAGCTTGCGGATGGCGAGGATCGCGACCTCGGGCCGCGCGGGTCACGTAGGCTTGATCTCTTCCAGCTCGCTGGCGTCGAGCTCGATCGCATCGCCGGCGACGTCGTCGGCCGGGCCGCCGAGGTGGCGGACCAGCGACAGGTGGACCTGGCTGCGGATCATGCGCAGCACGCTCTCGAGCTCGTTGACCGGCAGCTTGAGCCGGCCGCGCAGCGTCTCGAGCGTGGTCCGCACCAGCTGCTCCTTGGCCTTCTCGAGCCAGCGGAACGCGGTGACCCGGTGGACCCGGTAGATCGCGCCGATCTCGTCGATGTTGAGGCCGTCGACGTGGTGGTAGCGCAGCAGCGTCTGCTCGCGCGCCCCCAGGCCGTGCAGCGACTCGCCGAACGCGGTGCGGAACTCGGCCGCGTAGGTCCGCTTCATGTACTCGATCTCGGGGTCGTCGACCGCGATCGCGTGCTGCGCGATCAGCTGGTCGTCGTCGACCAGGATCTCGCGCTTGCCGCGGCGCAGCTCGTTGAGGCAGGTCCTGACCGCGACCGAGCGGACCCATCTCCGGAGGTCGCCGCGCCCGCCGTACTCGGCGATCTTGCCGGGGCTGGTCGGCTGGCCCGCCGTGCCACCGCCGACGAACAGCCGCTGGCGGACCAGCTGCTTGACGTCGGCCAGCCGCGGCGGGCCGACCCGCATGCGCGACAGCGCGATGTCGACCTCACGCATGTAGTCGCGGTCGAAGGCTTCGAGCGCGCCCGGCAGCTGCAGCGCACAGGCGCACGCCAGGTACAGATCGGCCGGGCGCAGCCCGTCGAGCGCGGCCTCGGCGAGCTCGGGGGTGGCCTGGCGCGCGATGAACGCGACGACCGCGGCCGGGTCGACCGCCAGGTCCGGCCACGCGTCGCGGCCCTCGGCGACGATCCCCCCCAGCCGGCGCTCGAGCTCCGCGATCGCGGCGAGCTTTGGCCTGAGCTCGGCAGATGCGGCATCCAGGAACGGCGGGACCAGGGGCGGCGAAGTCACCGTCACGGATTAGGCCACCGCTCGCAAGGGTTGGTCAAACGATCTGCCTTGGGCTACGATCTGGCACAGGACTCGACGGATGGAGCCGAACCGCAAGGTCCGCAAGCAGGGTCTCGAACACTTCATCAAGTTCGTGCGCGAGCTGCCGTCGCCCTCGCCCCAGGCGATGTTCCAGGCGCTCGAGGACCACGGCTACCGCGGCCAGCGCTCGGCGCGCCGGGCGCTCTGCCTGATGGCCTACCGCCATATCAAGCGGATCAAGCGGATCTACATCGACGGCGTGGACCGCGCCGAGCTGCCTCGCAAGTCGAACTTTCTGTGCGTCGGTCCGACCGGTTCGGGCAAGACGTTCCTGGTCGAGACGCTGTTCGGCAAGATCTTGAAGCTGCCGACCGCGCTGGTCGACATCACGACCTACTCGGAGACCGGGTACGTCGGCCAGGATCCGTCGACGATCCTGACCCGGCTCTTGCACGCGGCCGACGAGAACCCGATGCTGGCATCGATCGGCATCGTGTGCCTCGACGAGTTCGACAAGATCGCCTCCGGGCAGAACAACGCGATCTTCGCCGGCGCCGGCACCACCAAGGACGTCACCGGCATGGGCGTCCAGCGCGAGTTGCTCAAGATGCTCGAGGCCAGCGAGGTGGTCGTTCCGCTCGACTTGACCCACAGCTCGTACGCCGACCACGTGGTGATGTCGACCGCCGATATCGCGTTCATCGCCGCAGGGGCGTTCTCCGGGTTCCAGCAGATCGCCCACCGCCGGGCGATGCGTGACCAGATCGGGTTTGGCCGCGACCAGGCGGCGTCGGGCGCCGATCCCGATACGATCGCGGTCGATTTCTCCGCCGAGCAGGTCGAGAACGTCGCGAACTTCCAGGCCTACGGGTTCCTGCCCGAGCTGGTCGCGCGGTTCACCCGCGTGGTGCCGTTCTGCGCGCTCGACGCGTCGACGCTCAAGGACATCCTGCGGACCGACGTCGTGATCCGGATGACCCGCGAGTTCAAGCTCGAGGGCTTCGATCTCGCGATCGACGAGGTCGTGCTCGACCACATCGTCGAGGATGCGCTGCGCCGCGAGACCGGCGCGCGCGGGCTCTCGTCCACCGTGACCCGTCACCTCGAGGACGTCGCGTTCAGCTCGTTCGGGCTCGACCAGGGCGGCGTGGTTCGCGTCAAGATCGTCGATGACGATCTCGCCGTGGAGATCGGCTGACCGCGCTGCCGGGCGCGCCAAAAACTGGCCGCGCGGCGCCGCGGGGCATCCAATACCGCCGGCTTGCAATACCCAGACACCGTGCCGCGTTTGCTTGGTGAACGCGCACGTCACGTGCTAACCCCGCCGGTGCTGTATGGATAAGATCGTCGTCGAAGGTGGCGCTCGCTTGGTCGGCAACATCCCGATCAGCGGCGCCAAGAATGCGGCGCTGCCGCTGCTGGCCGCCGCGCTGTTGCCCACGGGCGCGTCGACCTACAAGAACGTGCCCCAGCTGGCCGACGTCCGCACGATGGCCAAGCTCCTGCGGGTGCTCGGCTGGGAGGTCTGGGGAGAGCACACCGAGCTCACGATCGCGCCGCCGACCGGCAAGGCCCAGCCTAAACTCGAGGCGCCCTACGACCTGGTCAAGACGATGCGCGCGAGCGTGCTCGTGCTCGGGCCGCTGGTCGCGCGCTACGGCCGGGCCCGGGTCTCGCTGCCCGGCGGCTGCGCGATCGGCGCCCGGCCGATCGACCAGCACCTCAAGGGCCTCGCGGCGATGGGGGCCAAGGTCACGCTCGACCATGGCTACGTCGACGTCGAGTGCAAGCGGCTCCAGGGCGCGACCATCGTGCTCGACGTCCCGACGGTGACCGGCTGCGAGAACTTGCTGATGGCCGCCGCGCTCGCCAAGGGCCACACCGTGATCGAGAACGCGGCGCGCGAGCCCGAGGTCGAGGAGCTCGCCCTGGTGCTCAACAAGATGGGCGCCCGGATCCAGGGCGCCGGCACCGCGGTCATCACGATCGAGGGCGTCGACGAGCTGCACCCGATCGAGCACGCGATCATCCCCGATCGCATCGAGGCCGGGACGTTCGCGGTGGCCGCGGCGGTGACGCGCGGCGACGTGCTGCTCGAGGGCGCGCGGCCCGAGCACCTCGACGCGGTGGTCGCCAAGCTGCGCGCCGCCGGGGTCGAGGTCGTCGCCGAGGCGGGCGGCCTGCGGGTCCGCGGCCCGAGCGAGCTTGCGTGTGTCGATATCACGACCCAGCCGCACCCCGGGTTCCCGACCGACATGCAGGCGCAGTTCATGGTGATGGCCTGCGTCGCGCGCGGCCAGTCGGTGATCAAGGAGATGATCTTCGAGAACCGCTACATGCACGTGCCCGAGCTCGGCCGGATGGGCGCGGACATCCAGATCGACGGCCGCGTCGCGGTGGTGCGCGGCGGCAGCAAGCTGACCGGCGCGCAGGTGATGGCGACCGACCTGCGGGCCTCGGCGAGCCTGATCATCGCTGGCCTGGTGGCGAGCGACACGACCGAGGTGCTGCGAGTGTATCACCTCGACCGCGGCTACGAGTCGATCGAGAAGAAGCTCGCGGCGGTCGGGGCCAAGATCAAGCGCGCCAAGCAGTAGCCATTCGGGGTATGAACGGCGGCGCCGTCGACGAAGCTCGCCGGCCCCCATCATGAGCCGTCCCATCATCCTCGCCCTGCCCAAGGGCCGCATCCTCGAGCAATCCGCCCAGGTGTTCGCCCGCGCCGGATACGACCTGTCGCCCGTCCTGGGCGACTCGCGCCGCCTGATCCACGAGTGCGGCCCGCTGCGCGTGCTCGTGCTGCGCAACTCCGACGTGGTGACGTTCGTCGCCCACGGCGCCGCCGACGTCGGCGTGGTCGGCAGCGACGTGCTCGACGAGGAGGGCCGCGATCTGTTCGAGCCGCTCGACCTGGGGATCGGCCAGTGCCGGATGATCGTGGCCGAGCGCGCCGACGCGCCCCCCCTGGCCCCCGGCCGCAGCCCGTGGGACGAGGCGGGCGACCGTGCGCAGGCGCACCTGCGGGTGGCTACGAAGTATCCGCGGACCACCCGCGCGTACCTGCAGCGTAAGGGCATTACCGCCGAGGTCATCAAGCTGTCCGGCGCGATCGAGCTGGGCCCGCTGACCGGCCTGTGCGATCGCATCGTCGATATCACCCAGACCGGCGAGACCCTCCGGCAGAACGGGCTCGTCGAGATCGACACGGTCGGGCAAGTTTCGTCGCGGCTCGTGGTCAACCCGGCCCGGCTCAAGCTCGACGGCGATCGACTCGGGGCGCTGATCGATGCCCTCGAACGGGTGGTTCGCTGACGCCAGCGGGAACGCGTCGCCTGATCCCGTGTACAATGACTCGAGGTGTCGTCCGATCTACGACCGTTCGTCGCCGAAGAGATCCGGCTGCATCCGCGCGTTGCCTATCAAGGGCTCCTCGCGGAGGAGGGCGCAGCCACGCGCGTTGCGGCGGCGCTGCCGGCGCTCCAGCGGTTTCGCCACGATTACGCGGGGGCGATCTCGATCGTCGACTGGGACCACCGGCTGCCGTCCCAGAACCTGGTGCTCCGCATCTACGGCTACTACGGCGAGGACACGCTGGACGCCGGCTACGAGGCGTTCGACGACCGGTTGGACCACATCGCCGAGCGCGATAAGTACCCGGAGTTCGATGTCCCCGACTTCGACGGGCTCGCCGCGGACGAGGCCTACGAGATCGAACTATCGCCGACCGGTCAGATCGGTCGTTGCCGGCTGACCTCGGCGTGGCGCCGCACCGTGGCCGCGCGCGACGCGAGCACCGCGGTGGCGCTGGTCCAGGGCTGCGACGAATACCAGAAGCTGGTCTCGGCCTCGCCGTCGCGGCCGACCTACCTGGGCGATCTCGAGGCGGTGTCCTGGACGCCGCCGTGCGAGACCGAGCACGCCCGCTGGACGCTCGACGTCTGGTACCTCCTGGCGTTCGACGGCCGGATCGGCTCGGGGCGCAGCTTCCTCGCCGACCTCGAGAGCAAGCAGATCGTCTCGGTGCGGGACTTTTCGGTCCGCACCGGCTGAGCGCCGACCGCCGCGAGCCGCGCCGTGCAGGTCACCTTCGCCAGCGCTGCCTGTCAGGTGAATCTGAAGAGGCGACGGTGGTGGGGTTGAAATCCCGATCAGCGCGAGCTCGGTGTTGAACTGCGACCTTCCAGCGTTCCTGCAATACGAGTCGTCATTCATCGATGGGCGGTCATCGGGCCATCGTGGGCGGTCGCCGCGGCCGCGCGCTCCAGCACCTTGCCGAGCTCCTCGGCGAGCGCGTCGCGCACCTCGGGGACCGCGACGCGGTCGCCCAGCTGCTCGGCCATCGAGGTCATCACCGACGACGCGAAGCCGCATGGGTTGATCCGCTGGAAGTAGGCCAGGTCGGGGGTGACGTTGAGCGCCAGGCCATGGAACGTCACCCACTTGCGGCACGCGATACCCATCGAGCACAGCTTGCGCCGCGTCCCGGCGGGGGTGGTCAGCCACACGCCGGTCTTGCCGGGCTCGCGATCGGTCGCGAGGCCAAATCGCGCGCAGGTCGCGATCACCGCCTCCTCGAGGTTGCGCAGGTAGCGGTGCAGATCGCGCTCGCCGGCCTGGAGCAGCACGATCGGGTAGGCGACGATCTGGCCGGGGCCGTGATAGGTCACGTCGCCGCCGCGCTCGACGGCGACGACCTCGACCTCGCCCGGCATCAGCACGTTGGCCTCGGCCTCGCGGCGCCGGCCGAGCGTGTAGACGTGGGGGTGCTCGACGAGCAGCAGGGTATCGGGCGCGGCGTCGTGCTGGCGCTGCTCGACCAGCGCGAGCTGGCGCGCCCAGGTCGCGCGAAAGGTTTCGGTGCCGAGATCGACGACGTTCCAGTCGCGCATCGCGCCGGAGGTACCACGGATCGATCGCCGTGACGAGCTGCATCAGCTCAGCGTGACCCCGCTCTGCGACTCGAAGGTCGCGAGGTCGAAGTAGTCATTCCATTGGCAGATCAGGCCGTTCTTGAAGGACAGGATCCCGGCCACCGGCAGCGCGACGACCTTGCCATTGACCACGTTGAAGTGGTCGATGCGCTCGGTGTGGACCGAGGTGCCGAACGACGCCATCGTCACGGTCTCGATCTCGACCTTGGTGAAGATCGATAGAAAGCTATCGACCAGCAGCTTGATGGCGCTGCGCCCCACCGCGGGCGCCACGGGGACGTTGTGCCACGTGGCGCCTTCGTCGAAGAAGCTCATGATCGCGGCCTCGTCCTTCGCGGCCCAGGCGGCCCAGAACGCGAGCACGATGGACTCGTTGGCCGGCTGGGTGGTCCAGCACGGATCGGCGCCGGCGCGCGCCGTGCCCAGCCCGGCGAGCGACACCCCGGCGACCGCCGCCGCCTTGAGAAACCCACGACGACCGGATCCCGACTGTGGTCTATCACTCGAACGATGAACTCCCATCTCAGACCTCCATGGTGGACGATTGCGCGTGTCGCGCTCACGCTCTCTGCGATCGGCTCGGGGCCGATCCGACAGCGCGGCGACGACAGCATTCTTCGGGCGGCGTCGCTCCCGGGCCGGAACTGCCCGCGGAGCACGCTCGTGCTCGTATCGCCCACGCGCGGCGAAACTTGAGGGGCTGTCGCGCGTGACCGGGACGACGTCATGACTACCGATCAAGTGACACTATCGATGATGAGGTAGACCTGACAGCCAATCCACGAGCGATGGTGTTCTGGCGCACCGGAGTGGGCGTTCTCGTCGGTGCGATGACCAATGATGGGAGTGCGCGCCCCGGCGATTCATCGCGAAACGGTCAGACCGGCTGGAACGGCCAAGTGAACACCATTCCCGTAAGCGCGGCTCAGCGTGCGCCGAACTTGGCCAGCGTCTCACGGGCAAGCGCACGCGTGAGCTCGCCAGCGGTCAGCGCGTGCTCCCGTCGGGCCACGCGCACCGCCTGGCCCGACCACAGCGAGCCGAAATCGCCCGACCCGGCCGCCTCGGCGGCGGCTTTTAGCGGTGCCAGCGCCGCCCCGGCCCGCGGGAAGGCCGGCGCGTCCGCGGCCCACGGCCCCAGCTCGCGCATCGCGCGATTGACGATGCTGCGCGCAGGCCGGCCGGTAAATACGTTGGTCAATGCAGTAGCGTTATCCTGAGCACTGCATAACGCGGCGCGATGCATGGTCGTGATCCGCGCCTCGGGGCACAGCAGGTAAGCCGTGCCGATCTGAACCGCAGCCGCGCCGAGCGCAAAGGCCGCCGCGATGCCGCGCGCGTCGGCGATGCCGCCGGCGGCGATCACCGGGAGCGCCACCGCGTCGACGATCTGGGGCACCAGCGCCATCGTCCCGGCCTGGGTCGCGGCGACCGTGAGCGGATCGCCGCCCAGGAAGCAGCCGCGATGGCCGCCGGCCTCGGCGCCTTGCGCGATGATCGCGTCGCAGCCGTGGGCCTCGAGCCAGCGCGCCTCCTCGGTGGTGGTCGCCGACGACAGGATGACCGCGCCGGTCGCCCGCACGCGCGCCAGGAGCTCGGGAGCCGGCAGACCGAAGTGGAAGCTCACGATCTCGGGGGTAAACGCTTCGACCACGCGGCACAGCTCGTCATCGAACGGCGCGCGGCTGGCGGCCGGCTGCGGCGTGGGGTCGGCGCCGAGCTCGCGGTAGTACGGCAAGAGCCGCGCGCGCCAGGCGGCGTCGCGCGCCGGATCGATCTCGGGAGGCGCGTGGCAAAAGAAATTGACGTTGATGGGCCGCTTCGTGCCGCGGCGAATCGCCTCCAGCTCGCTCGCGACCTGTGCCGGGCTGAGATTGGCCGTCGGTAACGAGCCGAGCCCGCCGGCCTCCGCGACGCCGATCACCATGTCCGACAGCGTCGGGCCTGCCATCGGCGCCTGGATGATCGGTAATTCGATGCCAAACAGATCGAGAATCCGGCGGTCAGGCCACATGGCGAGATCGCGCGCGCTCAGCGATTCATGATGTGGATCGCCTCGCCCTGCGACGCGGCGGCGGCCTCCATGATCGCCTCCGACAGCGTGGGGTGGGGATGGATCGTCAGCCGCAGGTCATCCGCCACGGCGCCCATCTCGATCGCCAGGGTCGCCTCGGAGATGAGGTCGCTGGCACCGTTACCGACGATGTGCACGCCGAGCAGCTCGCCGGTCTTGGCGTCGGCGACGACCTTCACGAAGCCCTCGGTATCGTTGACCGACAGCGCGCGGCCGAGCGCGGCGAACGGAAATTTGCCGATCTTCAACTCGGCGTGCCCCTGGGCCTTGGCCTCGTCCTCGGTGAGGCCGGTCGACGCGATCTCGGGATCGGTGAACACCACCGCCGGGATCGTCCGCACATCGAACGCGGCCTTGTGGCCTGCGATGATCTCGGCGACGACCTCGCCCTCCTTGGTCGCCTTGTGCGCGAGCATCATCCCGCCGATCAGATCGCCGATCGCGTACACGCCGGGCACGTTGGTGCGCAGCTGGTCGTCGGCGACCACGAACCCGCCCTTGCCGATCGTGACCCCGGCCTGCTCGAGCCCGAGGTTCTCGCTGTTGGGCCGCCGCCCGATCGCCAGCAAGATCTTGTCGGCGTCGATCGTCGCGGTCTTCGTCCCCGGGCCATCCTTCAGCGCCACCGTGAGCACGGCGCGGTCGGCCCTGGCTTCCCACGACGTGGCCTTGGTCTCGAGCATCACCTCGACGCCCATCTTCTTCAGCTTGCGGTCGACGACGGCCACGCAGTCCTTGTCCATCGTGGCCAGGAGCCGCGGCAGGGCCTCGACGACCGTGACCTTGCTGCCGAACTTCGCGTAGCACATGCCGAGCTCGAGCCCGATGTAACCGCCGCCGATCACGACCAGCCGCGGCGGGACCGCGGCGAGCGCCAGCGCGCCGGTCGAGTCGATGATCCGATCCTGGTCGATCTTGAAGCCGGGGATCTCGAGCGGCCGCGACCCGGTCGCCAGCACCACGTTCTTCGCGATGATCGTCTGGTCGCCGGCCTTGCTCTTGATCGTGATGCGGTGGCCATCGGGGCCGCGCTCGCCGAGCGTCGCGCTGCCCTCGAACAGCTCCACGTGGTTGGCCTTGAGCAGCGTTCGCACGCCGGAGGTCAGCTTGTTCACCACGGAGGTCTTCCACGCTTGCAGCTTCGCCACGTCGAGCGTGGGCTTGCCGGGGATCGAGATCCCGATCTCGTCGGAGTGGCCGAGCTTGTCGAACGTCTTCGCGGCGTGGATCACCGCCTTGGACGGGATGCAGCCGACGTTGAGACAGACCCCGCCGTAGTACTCGCGCTCGATGATGGCGGTCTTCACCTTGAGCTGGCCCAGCCGGATCGCGGCGGGATACCCCCCGGGACCAGCTCCGATCACGACGGCATCGAAACGTTGCTCGGACATGGGCGGCGTCATACCACGGCCCGCCGCGACCGCGGAGCACCCCAGCCGGGTCAGCCGAACGCAGGCCCTGCTCGCCGACCGCGTCCGCCAGGCGAGCAAGTACCTACGATTGCGCGCGGCCGGGGGCGCTCAAGAATCGGCGCAGCAAGGTATGAAAGGCAGTCGGTGCTTCGAGCGGTGGGAAATGGCCGAGCCCGGACATCGCTTCGAGCGCAGCACCGACGATCGCGTCCGCGATCCTCGTCGCGGCCGCGACCGGCGCGTTGACGTCTTCGGTGCCCGCCACCACCAGCGTCGGGCACCCGATCGTCGAGATGCTGCGCTCGAGATCGAGGCGCGCGACCATCTCCCACATCGACGCATGAAATTCCGCGTCCTGCGACAGCAGACACGTCGTCGCCCGGTCGAGCACATCGGGCCGGCGTTCGCGGAACGATGGCGGGAACCAGCGCGCGTTGGACAGTTGCGCGATCCTGGACATGCCATGCGTTCGGGCAACGCTGGCTCGTTCGCGCAAGGCCTCGCGCCCCGCGTCCGAGAATGTGCACAGGGTGGCGACGAGCGTCAGCGACTGAACGAGCTCGGGGTGTCGAACCGCAAAGGTCTGGGCGATCATCCCGCCGACGGAGATGCCGACCAGATGGGCGGGGCCGGCGTCGACATGGGTTAGCACGGCGTGTACGACGTCGGCCATGACGTCGAAGCTGGGCGGGCAAGCCAGCTTGCCAGACAGCCCGTGGCCAGGCAGATCGAACGCGATGACGTCGCGGTCGCGTCCGAATGCTTCGATCTGATCGCCCCACCACGTCAGGTTCAGCCCCAGGCCATGCAGGAGCAGGACCGGTGCCTGGCCTCGGGGACCGGTTCGCACGAGGTTGATCGCGGGCAGGCCACGCGTTTCGAGGAGCGTCACGCGGCAATCCTGGCTGGCCGGGGGCGGATCGCGAGGCGGCCGCGCGGCTTCGCCCCACCTCGTGTCTGTACGGTGGTCATGGCCAGGACTCTGCACGGTGCGCTGGGGGCGCTGGTAGGCGCGCGCGGCGTGAAGCAGACTTGCGCCCAGGTTGACAATCCTCCGCCGTGGGCCGATGGACCTCTCCGGTCACGCCGCGGCGGTGGTCTGGCGCTCGGTCGGACCGGTGATCGGAATCCGGATGACGAACGTGGTGCCCTGGTCGGCGACCGAGTCGAACGACAACGAGCCGCCGTGGTGATCGACGACGATGGCGCGCGCGATCGCCAGGCCCTGGCCGGTGCCGCGGCCGATCGGCTTGGTGGTGAAGAACGGGTCGAAGATCCGCGGCTGGATCTCGGGCGGGATGCCGCTGCCGGTATCGCCGATCGCGACCACGACGTGATCGCCGTCGACGCAGGACGTCACCTTGAGCGTGCCGCGCCCTCGGCCCTCCATCGCGTGGGCGGCGTTCACGATCAGGTTCAGGAACACCTGGCCGAGCTCGGCGACGAAGCAGGTGACCGGCGGCAGCGGCGCGAGCTGCTTGTCGAGCTCGGCGACGCCGCGGTAGGAGTTGGCGCTGATCTCGAGCGCGCTCTCGAGCGCGCGGTTGATATCGGCGGCGCCCGGATCCTGGGTGCCGGGGTGGGCGAGCTCCTTCATCGCGCGGACGATCGCGGTGATCCGGGTGATGCCGCCCTGGATCGCCTCGAGCGCGCCTGGCAGCTCGCGCGCCATGTAGGGTACGTCGACCGAGGCGAGCACGCCGGCGAGCTTGTCGCTGCTGGCCGCGGCCGAGCACGCCGCCATCCGGGTGACCACCGAGAGCAGATCGGCGGTCGACTCGTTGACGAACTCGAGGTGATCGCCGACGTACTGCAGGGGGTTGTTGATCTCGTGGGCGATGCCGGCGGCGAGCTGGCCGATCGCCTCGAGCCGCTGCGACATCCGGACCTCGGTCTCGATCCGGTCGCGCCACACGCGCTCGTCGGCGAGCCGGACGTTGGCCGCCTCGAGCTGGGCGGTGCGCGCGGACACCGCCGCCTCGAGGTCGCCGATCTGGCGGCGCGCCGCGCGCTGCAGCAGCCACTTGCTGGTCAGCGTGTGGACGGCCTGGGTGAGCTCGACGTCGGCGAACGGCTTCTGGACGACGAGGATCGCGTCGGTGTCGCCGAACCGATCCTGGAGCTCGCGGTGGCCGAGCCCGGCGCCGGTGCAGAACACCGCCTGGGTGTGGGGCGCGACTTGCCAGATCCGCTCGAGCGTGTCGAGGCCGCCACCGCCGGGCAGCGCGACGTCGAGGATGACGAGCGGAAACTCGGCCTGCTGGGCCACGGCCGCCTCGATCTCGCGCACCGCGCTCGGCCCGTCGTACGCCGAGCACACCTCGAACATCTCGAGCATGGTGGCGACGATCCGGTGGATCTTGGGCTCGTCGTCGACCAGCAGCACGCGGCGCGCGCTCGGCGTCAGCACGGCACCACGATCCGGAACTCGCCGGCGAACATGCTGGGCTGGAAGTTGTTGATCCGCTCGATGAAGCTGGCGGTGACCTCGTAGCCGCGCGCGACCAGGAGCGTGCCGGTGGCGAGCCGGACATCCTCGGCGAGCACCATGCCGGTGCGCAGCGCCGGCACGCCGACCATCCGGGTGACGAACGCCGGCGGCCGCTCGTGGTGCATCCGCGCGACGGCGTCGAGCACCTCGGGATCGTAGCGCTCGCGCGCGACCAGCAGGTCGAGCGGCGAGGTCGCGTGGTCGGCGCGGGTGTGCTCGACCGCCTCGATGTCGATCGCGACGCGCAGCAGATGCGCGCCGAGCTCGATCAGCTGCGTCGCCGAGTCGACGTTGGCCTGGCGGCGCGGGGGCCGGACGTGGAGCGCGAGCATCGCGCGTACGCCCTCGAGCCGCGGGATGTTGGCGAGCAGGCGCTCGGTCATCGCGGGCGCGCCGGCGACCATGCGCTGCTCGTCCTCGCTGAGCGGCGCCTTGTGCTCGAGCTTGTCCCACAGCTCGTGGGGCAGGACGATGGCGCCCAGCTGCGACGCCAGCGCAGCGATCTCGAGCTGCCAGGAGTCGAGGATGCCGAGCAGGCGGGCGAGCGCGAGCACGCGGGTGCGGATCAGGTTGGCGCGGCCGAACGCCGCCGGGCTCGTGATCGCCAGGATGTCGACCAGCATCTTGACGCTGCCGCGCAGGGTCTGCTCGAGCAGCACGCGCTCGCCGGTGATCAGCCGGTGGTGGGCGACCGCGCTGTCGATCGCGCCGCGCAGGGTGTCGCGCGGGCACGGCTTGGTGAGGAACCGGAAGATCTGGCCGTGGTTGACGGCCTTGATCGTGGCGTCGAGATCCGAATGGCCGGTCAAGAGGATGCGCACGGCGTCGGGGGCGTCCTCGCGCGCGTGGGCGAGGAACGTCGCGCCGTCCATCTTGGGCATCCGCATGTCGGACACCACGACCGCGAAGTCGCTCTCGGCGCGCAGGTACTCGAGCCCATCGGCGCCGCTGGTCGCGGTCACGACCTCGAAGCCGCGGCGCAGGTTCGTGGCGATCGCCTCGAGCACCGCCGGCTCGTCATCGACGAACAGCAGCCGCGGGCGCGGCAGGATCGCGGAGCCGGCGGCCGCCGTGGTGATCATGGGTGATCGCTCTCCGGCGTGGCGAGCCAGATCGGGATCAGGTGGCCGGTGCCGGCGCGCGCGAGCGACGCGTGGTCGAGGGCGACGTCGCCGTCGCCGCGGCGGTGCACGATCGCGTCGGCGACGTGGACGATGCTCGCCAGGAGCCGGCTCGGCTCCGGCGCGCTGCCGGGATCGTGGTGGTACTGCACGACGTCGACGATCGCCATCGGCAGGCCCCAGATCGCGAGCAGCCGGGCGCCGACATCGGCGTGGGTGACGCCATAGAGCGCGAGCTCGACGTCGAGCTGCGGCTCGCCGCGCGCGATCCGGTCCTCGAGCTCGGCGATCGTGTCGCGCCGGCACAGCGCGAGGACGACGCGGCCGACGTCGTGCAGCAGGGTGCTGGTGAACGCCTCGTCGCGCGTCCCCGCGTCGGCGAACGACCGCGCGAGCCACGCCGCGCGCATCGACTCGCGCTGCAGCTGCTCGAGCGAGAACCCGGCGTCCCCGGCGAGCTCCGCCGCCGAGAACACCGACGCGGTCAGCGCGATGTAGCGCAGCCGATCGGTGCCGAGCAGCGCGACCGCCTGCTGGATCGAGGTGATCGCCTGGCCGGTGCCGAAGTAGGCCGAGTTGACGAGCTGGAGGAGCTTGGCGGCGAGCCCCGGGTCGCGGGTGACGATCTTGACGACGTCGGCGACGCTCGCGGTCGGTGATTCCATGAGCCGCGAGAGATCGTAGTAGATCTCCGGCGGGGTGGGCAGCTTGTCGACGCCGCCGATGATGCGGTGGATCTTGGCGTCGCGCAGGGGGTCCGTGCCGTCGAGGCTGCGCTCGATCGCGCCGCGCAGCGTGGTGGCGTCGCACGGCTTGCTCAGCAGCTGGTGGAGCGCCGGCAGCGCGCGCACGATCGCCTCGCGGTCGGCGTGGCCCGACAGCATGATCCGCACGGTCGCCGGGCACTCGTCCTTGATGAGGTTGAACAGCACCGCGCCGTCGATCCCCGGCATCCGCATGTCGGACACCACGATGTCGAACGGCGCCTTGCGGATCTCGTCGAGCGCGAGCTGGCCGCCCAGCGCGAACACCATGTCCCAGCGCTTGCGGTCCTTGTAGAGCAAGTTCTGGAGGCCCGCGAGGATGGCGGGCTCGTCGTCGACAAACAGGATGCGCTTCTTCAACATCGTCATGCTCGCTCCGCGATCGACCGCCCGGGGCGTACGGCTCGCTTGCTGACGAATCGGCCACTCGGCTCATGATTTGACCTCCGATGACCTCCGAGGTCATCGAACCCGCGCGGCGGGTCGCACGAAGACTTCGCAAGCGAAGGCGATCAGTGCTTGTGCGGGGCGACCGTGCGGGCCTGGGCGGCGAGGCCGGCGAGCTGCTCGCGCAGAAGCCAGGTCGGCTGTTCGAACACGTCGTCGATCAGCGTGCCCAGCGCCGGCGCCTCGATCGCCTCCTGGCGGGCGACCGCGTCGCGGACCTCGTCGTCGATCTGCTGCGCGATCGCCTCGCGCTCGCCGGCGGCGAGCCAGCCGCGGTGGACGAGGAAGCGCTCGAGCCGGCGGATCGGATCGCGCTCGTTGCGCCAGATCTCGGTGATCGACTCGTCGCGGTAGCGCGACGGATCGTCGGACGACGAGTGCGCGCTGACCCGGTAGGTGACCAGCTCGATGAACGTCGGGCCATCGCCGCGGCGCGCCTTGGCGGCGGCGTAGCCGACCGCGCGATACACCGCGAGCACGTCGTTGCCATCGGCGCGCAGCGCCTCGAGGCCGTAGCCGCTGCCCTTGAGCGCGATCGAGGCCGCGGCGGTCTGCACGCGCCCCGGGGTCGAGATCGCCCACTGGTTGTTCTGGCAGATCAGCACGCACGGCGCCTTGGTGACGCCGGCGAAGTTGAGCGCGACGTGGAAGTCGACCGCGCTGGTGCCGCCGTCGCCCATGAAGCCAAAGCAGACCTTGCCGCGATCGCCGGAGATCTTCATCGCCATGGCCACGCCGACCGCGTGCGGGATCTGGGTCGACACGCACGACGACATCACGACGTAGTGGTGCTCGCGGTCGCACGGGTGGCACGGCAGCTGGCGGCCCTTCGACGGATCGCTGGCGTTGCCGAAGATCTGCGCGAGGTACGAATCGAGCGTCATGCCGCGGAACAGCCCCACGCCGGCTTCGCGCAGCGCCGGCACGATCCAGTCCTCGGGGGCGCTGGCGGCGGCCGCGCCGATCACCGCGGCCTCCTGGCCGGTGGCTTCGCCGTAGAACCCGATCCGGCCCTGGCGCTGCAGCGCCATCAGTCGGGCGTCGGTCACGCGGATCCGCAGCATGCCGTCGAACAGCCGGCGCGCGAGCGCGCGATCGAGCCAGCCGAGCCCCGCTTCGTCGACCGCGGTGCCGTTCTCGCGCAGCAGCTGGAACAGGCCGCGCGCCTTGGCGTCATCGCTGCCGGCGAAGTAGGCCTCCACGACGGGTTAGACCATCTCCATGAACATCGTGGTCGGATCCTCGAGCAGCGCCTTGACCTCCTGGAGGAACATCGCGCCATCCCAGCCATCGGCGAGCCGGTGATCGACCGAGATCGACAGGTTCATCAGGTGGCGCGCGACGATCTGGCCTGCGCGCACCGCCGGCCGCTCCTCGATCTTGTGGACGCCGAGGATCGCGACCTCGGGGAAGTTGACGATCGGCGTGGCGAGCACGCCGCCGAGCTTGCCGAGCGAGCTGACCGTGAACGTCGAGCCGGTGAGCTCGTCGCGCGTCGCCGTGCCGGTCCGCACCGCCTCGCCGAGCCGGTCGATCTCGCGCGCGAGGTCGAAGATCGAGCGGTGGTCGGCGTCGCGCACCACCGAGACCGCGAGGCCGTGCGGCCCCTGGGCGGCGATCCCGATGTGGTAGAACTTCTTGCGGACGATCTCCTGGGTCGCCTCGTCGAGGCTCGCGTTGAGCTGCGGCCACTTCTTCAGGCCGGAGACCACGGCTTTGACGATGAACGGCAGGTAGGTCAGCTTGACGCCGCGCTCCGCGGCGCGCGACTTGGCGCGCTCGCGCAGCCCGACCAGCTCGGTCATGTCGATCTCTTCGACGTAGGTGAAGTGCGCGGCGGTGTGGACCGCGCGCGACATCGCCTCGGCGATCTTCTTGCGCACGCCGCGCAGCGGGACGCGCTCCTCGTCGCCGGTGCGCGCGATCGCGATCGGCGCGTAGGCCGGGGCGGCGGGCTTGGCGACGGCAGGGGGGGCGTGGCGCTGGCTGGCGCCGCCGTTGGTCTCCTGGCTGCCGTGGGCGGGCGCGCCGCCGTGGCCGCGGACATCGTCGGTCGTGACCCGGCCCCGCTTGCCGGTCGGGAGGACCTGGCCGAGCTCGACGCCGAGCTGGCGGGCGATCCGGCGGGTCGACGGCGTGGCGAGCACGCGGGCGCGCGACGCCGTGGCGTCGACGACCTGGATCGCCGGCGCGGCGGGGGCGGGCCTGGCGGCTGGGGCGGGGGCGGGCCTGGTGGCGGTGGCGGGGGCGGACCTGGCCGCGGGCGCGGGCCTGGCCACCGCGCCATCCTCGTCGATCACCACCAGGACCTGACCGACCGGGCAGATCTGGCCGTCCTGATAATTGATCTTGGCGATCGTGCCGGCGCGCGGCGACGGCAGCTCGACCGTGGCCTTGTCGGTCATCACCTCGACGATCGGCTGGTCGAGCTTGACCTTGTCGCCCTCCTTGACCTTCCACGCGACGATCTCGCCCTCGACGACGCCCTCGCCGATATCCGGCATGAAGAAGTTGAAGGCCATCTCACCACTCCAGCGTCTGGCGGATCGCGCCCAGCACGCGATCGGCGTTGGGCAGGTACTCATGCTCGAGGCTGTACGGGAACGGCGTGTCGAACCCGGTGACGCGGACGATAGGCGCCTCGAGGTGCTCCATCGCGCGCTCCTGGATCGACGCGATCAGCTCGGCGCCGAACCCGCAGGTCCGCGGCGCCTCGTGGACGATCACGACGCGGCCGGTCTTCTGCGTGCTCGCGATCAGCGCGTCGATATCGAACGGCATCAGCGTGCGCAGGTCGATGACCTCGACGGAGATCCCGGCCTGCTCGGCCTGCTTCGCGGCCTCCTCGGCGATCGACACCATGCCGCTCCACGCGATCAGCGTGACCTGGGTGCCCTCGCGCACGATCGACGCCTTGCCGAGCTCGATCGTGTACTCGCCCTCGGGCACCTCGCCCTTGCTCGCGCGGTAGATCCGCTTGGGCTCCATGAACAGCACCGGGTCGTTCTGCCGCATGCAGCCCAGCAAGAGGCCCTTGGCATCGTAGGGGTTGCTCGGCGCGACGACCTTCAGGCCCGGGGTGTGGATGAACAGCGTCTCCGGGGACTGCGAGTGATAGTGGCCGCCGCGGATGCCGCCGCCGACCGGCGTGCGGATCACGACGGGGCAGGGGTACTGGCCGCCGGAGCGATAGCGAAACTTCGCCAGCTCGTTCACGATCTGGTCGAACGCGGGGTAGATGAAGTCGCCGAACTGGATCTCGGGCACCGGCCGCAGGCCGTAGAGCGCCATGCCGATCGCGGTGCCGATGATGCCGGACTCGGCGAGCGGCGTGTCGATCACGCGGTCGCCGCCGAACTCGTCGTAGAGCCCGCTGGTGGCGCGGAACACGCCGCCGAACTTGCCGACGTCCTCGCCGAGCACGACCACCCGCGCGTCCGCGCGCATCTGCGTCTGCAGCGCGTTACGAACTGCTTCGATAATGTTCATCGTGGGCATCGGTTCACCGTGTTCGCTAGCCGTGGTGGTGCGGGTTCTTCGTTCGGTTCTGCGCCATCAGGTACGCGCGCTGCTCGCGCAGGTTCCACGAAGGCTCCTCGTAGACATCGTCGAACATGGTCTCGATCCCGGGTGCGCGCTTGTGATCCGACGCCGCGAGCGCGTCGGTGATCTCCTGGTTGTAGCGCTCCCAGAGCTCGGTCTCCCAGGCCTCGCTCCACATCCCGCGGTGCCGCAGATAGTTGCGCAGCCGGTTCAACGGATCCTTGCGCTCCCAGATCTCGGGCTCCTTGGGGTCGCGGTAGACCGACGGATCGTCCGAGCTCGAGTGGCCCTGGACGCGGTAGGTCAGCGCCTCGATCAGCGTGGGTCCCTCGCCGGCGCGCGCGCGGGCGATCGCCTCGCTCGCGACCTGCCACACCGCGAGCAGATCGTTGCCATCGACCCGGACGCCCGGCATGCCGTAGCCGACCGCCTTGGCGGCGAACGACTTGGCCGCTGTCTGCGTCGAGCTCGGCACGCTGATCGCCCAGCCGTTGTTCCTGCAGATGAACACGCACGGCGCCTTCCACACGCCCGCGAAGTTCATGCCGACGTGGAACTCCCCGGTCGAGGACGTGCCCTCGCCGAAGTAGACCATCGACACGTCGTCCTTGCCCATGACCTTGGCGGCGTAGGCCGCGCCGACCGCCTGCGGGATCTGGGTGCCCACGGGCGAGCTGATCGACACCATGTGCAGCCACTTGGCCGAGTGGTGGACCGGCATCTGGCGGCCCTTGACCGGGTCGTCCTCGTTGCCGAACAGCTGATCGATGAACTGCTGGATCGTGTAGCCGC
>Ga0302321_100001618_pt1 | contig 19334 bp, 12 predicted proteins | sample Fen_T0_1_FD_202505 | JGI IMG/M metagenome (GOLD analysis project Ga0302321, IMG submission 202505) | Peat permafrost microbial communities from Stordalen Mire near Abisko, Sweden - Fen_T0_1 | ecosystem: Environmental > Terrestrial > Soil > Wetlands > Permafrost | place: Sweden: Abisko...
TCGAACTGCCGGCGATGCTCTTCGAGCGCGTGGTCGAGGTGGACGAACGCATGGGCGCACACGGCGACCTGGTGACGCCGCTCGACATCGCCGGCGCCGAAGCGGGTTTGCGCGCCGTCTGGGCCGACGGCATCCGGGCGGTGGCGATCGTGTTGATGCACGGCTATCGCTATCCGGCCCACGAACAGGCGCTGGCAACCCTCGCGCGATCGATCGGCTTCCCGCAGGTTTCGGTATCGCACGAAGTCAGTCCGTTGATGAAGCTCGTTTCGCGCGGTGATACCACCGTGGTCGATGCCTACCTGTCACCGATCCTGCGGCGCTATGTCCTGCAAGTCGAACGGGAACTGACGGGCGGCCGCGACGATAGCGGCATCCGCCTGCAGTTCATGCAATCGAGCGGCGGCTTGACCGATGCCAGGCTCTTCCAGGGCAAGGACGCCATCCTTTCCGGACCCGCGGGCGGCATCGTCGGTGCGGTCGAGGTGTCGCGGCAGGCCGGCTTCGACCGGATCATTGGCTTCGACATGGGCGGCACGTCCACCGACGTCACGCACTGGGCCGGCGAATACGAGCGGGCGTTCGTGACCGAAGTCGCCGGTGTCAGGCTGCGCGCGCCGATGATGAGCATTCACACGGTCGCAGCGGGTGGCGGGTCGATCTGCACGTTCGACGGCGCGCGCTTCCGGGTCGGACCCGAATCGGCGGGTGCGGCGCCCGGACCTGCGGCCTATCGCCGAGGCGGGCCGCTGACCGTGACCGATTGCAACGTGTTGGTCGGCAAGCTCGACCCCGAACTGTTCCCGAAAGTATTCGGACCGGACGGCGACGCGGCGCTCGACGCCGACGTGGTCCGGACTAAATTCGCGGCACTTGCGATGGCAGTGTCCGTCGCGCAGGGGATTGCCCGGACACCCGAGGAGGTCGCCGACGGATTCCTGAGGATCGCCGTCGAAAACATGGCCAACGCGATCAAGCACATCTCGGTGCAGCGCGGTTATGACGTCACCGAGTACACGCTATGCTGCTTCGGCGGTGCGGGCGGCCAGCACGCCTGTCTCGTGGCCGACGCGCTCGGCATGACGCGGGTGTTCATCCATCCGCTCGCCGGCGTGCTGTCGGCCTACGGGATGGGGCTGGCGGACGTGCGGTCGTTGCGGCAACAGGCGGTGGAGTCCGAATTGACGGACGACGCGCTGGCATCGGCCGACACGAACTTCGCCGCGCTCGAAGCCATTGCGCGAGCCGAAGTCGAACAGCAGGGTGTGCCGCCAGCGCGCATCACAGCCAAGCGTACGCTGCACGTCAAATACGATGGCACCGACACGACCCTCGAAATTCCGGTTGCAGGCACCCTGTCGATCATCACTGCCGAATTCGAGAAACGTTACGCGAAAGCATACGGCTTCCTGATGCCAGGCAAGGCGCTGGTCGTCGAAGCCATCGCGGTCGAGGCAATCGGCAGGACGCAGTCGGCGGCGGACGCGCAGCCGGTGTTCGCATCACGGGCCGGGCCGCTTGCGGCGTGGAAGACCAGCCGCATCTACACCGAAGGCGCGTTCCGCGATGCCCGAGTATACGACCGGACGGATCTGCGTCCGGGAGATGAAATTGCCGGCCCCGCAGTGATTCGCGAACAGAATGCCACCACCGTCATCGAGCCGGGCTGGCGCGCGACGTTGACCATCCACGACCACCTGGTTCTCGATCGCGTGTTCGCCGCGCAGCGCGCGCACGCGATCGGCACGACGGCCGATCCGGTGCTGCTCGAAGTATTCAACAATCTGTTCATGGCAGTCGCCGAACAGATGGGAGTGACGCTCGCCAACACCGCGTATTCGGTGAACATCAAGGAGCGGCTCGACTTCTCCTGCGCGATCTTTGACGGCGAGGGCAACCTGATCGCCAACGCGCCGCACATGCCGGTGCATTTGGGCTCGATGGGCGAATCGGTCACCACGATCATCGACCGCCGCGCGGGCACCATGCGGCGTGGCGACGCGTTCGTGCTGAACGCACCGTACAACGGCGGCACGCATCTGCCGGACGTGACCGTGATTGCGCCGGTATTCCTAGACGGCGCACGACCGGAGTTCTACGTCGCCTCGCGCGGCCACCATGCGGACATCGGCGGTATCACGCCCGGCTCGATGCCGCCGGATTCATCGCACGTGGATGAGGAGGGCGTGCTGCTCGACAACGTGCAACTGGTTGCCGGAGGACGCTTCCTGGACGCGGAGATGCGGGCCATTCTCTCCTCGGGCCGTTATCCGTCCCGCAATGTCGACCAGAATCTCGCGGACCTTCGCGCGCAGGTCGCCGCGTGCGCGAAGGGGGCCGCGGAACTCGGGAAGATGGTCGAACACTTCACCCTGCCGGTGGTGCGCGCCTACATGCAGCACGTGCAGGACAATGCCGAGGAATCGGTGCGCCGTGTGCTCGACGTCCTGAAAGACGGGCGCTTCGAGTACGAGATGGACAGCGGCGCGAAAATTGTCGTCGCGATCTCGATCGACAAGGGCAAACGCGAGGCCACCATCGACTTCACCGGCACGAGCGCCCAGCAGCCGACGAACTTCAATGCTCCGTCGGCGGTGTGCAAGGCGGCGGTGCTCTATGTGTTCCGCACGCTGGTCGATGACGACATTCCGATGAATGCCGGTTGTCTCAAGCCATTGCACATCATCATCCCGGAAGGCTCGATGCTGCGGCCGCGCTATCCGGCCGCCGTGGTGGCCGGCAATGTGGAAACGTCGCAAACGATGACGGACGCGCTCTACGGCGCGCTCGGCGTGCTGGCCGCTTCGCAGGGCACGATGAACAACTTCACGTTCGGCAACGCCAATTACCAGTACTACGAGACCATCTCCGGCGGCGCAGGCGCGGGACCTGATTTCGATGGCGCGAGCGTGGTTCAGACGCACATGACCAATTCCCGGCTCACTGATCCGGAGGTGCTCGAATGGCGTTTTCCGGTGCGGCTCGACGCGTTTTGCATCCGGCGCGGCAGCGGCGGGCGTGGCCGGCAGTCTGGCGGCAACGGCGCCGTGCGCCGCGTGCGCTTCCTGGAACGCATGACTGCGGTCATGCTGGCCAATCACCGCCGCGTGCCTCCGTTCGGAGTCGCCGGCGGCGCGCCCGGAGCGCTCGGCCGCAACTGGGTGGAGCGGCATGATGGTTCGCGGGAGGAATTCGGCGCGACGTGCGCGGTGGACATGCAGCCCGGCGATGTATTCGTGATCGAGACGCCCGGCGGCGGCGGATTTGGTCCGCCTGATTCATGAGCTCCGCAAGCCTGGGGATCTTTTGACTGGCAAGACCAAGGGTCCGACCGTCGGCATCGACTGGCTGGTTGCAGGCGCGAACGCCGATGCGACGCTCGCCGAACGTGTCGCGTGGATCGAACATCTGCTGGCGTGGGTCCGTGCGCGGGGCGGGGTTGACGCCGAGGGCGCCGCCGCGCCGGCCACGCGGATACGGTTCTTCCTGCAAGTGCTGGAGCGGCATCCTGAACGCCGGATGGCGGTGTCGCTGCTGGTGCGCCATACACTGCGGGAACTGAGTGCCATCGGCCTGCTGTGCGAAACCGGTCTGCCGCGTGCGAGCGCTTTCTTCCAGGAGTTGACCCGCCGCGTTGCCTCGAAGCTGCTTCCGGCGCCACCGGCGGAGAATGACATGGCGGTACTGTTCCGCCGCGTGTTTCCGGATCAGGCGGATGCCGATTGGGTGGCTGCGCTTCCCGTTGCGGTGCTCGACGGTATAGGCGATCTTCTGCGCTTCGGCGCGAGCGCAGACATGCAGGACCCCCGGTCCAGTTTCGCGCGCGATGGGGCGGACGCCCTGATGATTCTCGCGAGCCAGGTCCAGGCGATCGGCCTGTCACAGAGCGTTCGCCAGCGGACGGCCACGGAACGCCCGCTCGACACGCCCTTCGCGGGACTGGCGTCGGCCGTGCACGACTATGTCGGGGCGGCATTCGGATCCGAGCGATTCGAGGCCGAGGAAACCGCCGTGAAGAGTTTTGTGGCGCGTTGCGCGCGGGCGCTGGCCGACGTTAAGCGCCACCTCGCGAATTACGGCGTTTCCATCGACCTCGTGTACCAGCTCGAACGTGCGCAACTTTCGTTGCAGCGCATGGAGTTCATCATCGAGTTGCACGGACAGACGGAACCGAACCCGACGGCCACCGCGCACTTCGTGGCGGCACTGATCCACGCCAACGACGCGCAGCGCAGTGTCCGCTCGCTGCTGAGGGAGAACCTGAAGCTGATGACGCGGCGCATCGTCGAGTCCGCGCGCAAGACAGGCGACCACTACATCACGCGCGACGGCAGCGAATATCGCGCGATGCTAGTTTCCGCTGCGATCGGCGGCGCTCTGACCGGACTGACGGTGTTGGTCAAGATCGCCACGGTCGGCCATGGATTGCCGCTGTTTCTCGAGGGCCTCGTTGCGTCCACCAACTACGCATTGTCGTTTGTGCTGATCCACTTGCTGCATGGAACGCTCGCCACCAAACAGCCCGCGATGACGGCCGCGACGTTGGCCCATCAACTCAACGCACCGCGCGCGCGCGGAAGGCTGCGCGGATTCGTCGATGAAGTGGCCAACCTCGTGCGTTCGCAGGTGGCGGCGATTGCCGGCAATCTGCTGCTGGTAGTCCCGGCGGCGTTGGCGTTGCAGGCGATCCTGCTGCTGCTCGGGATTGGCCATCTGCCCGATCCCGGCCATGCCCGCGATTACATCCAGTCGCTGTCGCTGTGGAGCGCGGCGCCGTTCTACGCGGCATTCACTGGCGTGCTGCTATGGTTGTCGGCGGTGATCGCCGGCTGGTTCGAGAACTGGGCCACCTTTCGCCGGCTGCCGGAGGCGATAGCGCAGTCGCCTCGCGTCGTTGCGTTGCTGGGGCCGGAACGCGCGGTCCGTGCGGCGCAGCTTATCGAGGACAATGTCGCCGCGCTTGGCGGCAACGTTTCGCTGGGCATCCTGCTCGGCATGGAGCCCGTGATTGCGGCGTTCTTCGGGCTTCCACTCGAAGTCCGGCACGTCACGCTATCCACCGGCCAACTGGCGCTCGCGTCGTGGTCATATGGCGCTGGAATTTTCTCCCAGCACGCGTTCTGGTGGGCGGTGGTCGGCATCGGCGTGATTGGTTTTTTCAATCTGGCGGTGTCGTTTGGACTGGCGTTGGGCGTGGCGATCCGCTCGACGGGCCGCGGCGCGGTGTCGCGCCGGCGGTTGCGCCGCGCCGTGTTCGCGCGCGTGCGCGCCGCGCCGCTCGATTTCCTGAGGCCGCCGCGTACTGGTGCACGCGCGCCGGACCCGGTTCCGTAGTTGGCGCAATCGGCTGCATAATCTCCTGTTCCGCGGCGATTCGCCGCCAGACTCACGACGAAAGCCCGACATGCCCTCAATCTATGATTTCAGCGTCGACGATATTCACGGCAAGCCCGTCAAGCTCGACAAGTATCGCAACAAGGTGCTGCTCATCGTCAACACGGCGAGCAAGTGCGGATTCACTCCCCAGTACAAGGGACTCGAGGCGCTCTACGAGAAACTCCATGGCAAGGGTCTCGAGATCCTGGGCTTCCCATGCAACCAGTTCGGCGCGCAGGAACCGGGCACGGAAAAGGAGATCGCCCAGTTCTGCGAATTGAATTACGGCGTGACTTTCCCGCTGTTCGCCAAAGTCGAGGTCAATGGCGGGAATGCTGCGCCCGTGTATAAATACCTCAAAGCGGAAAAGCCCGGCCTGCTCGGAAGCGAGGCCATCAAGTGGAACTTCACCAAGTTCCTGGTGGATCGCAAGGGCAACGTACTTGCGCGTTATGCGCCCAACGACACGCCCGAGTCGATGGCGGGCGATATCGAAAAAGCGCTGTGATGCGTGGTGGGGTTGCGTTCGTCGCGCTCGCGTTCGGCGCCGCGCTTGTGCCGCTGCATGCCACGGCGCAGGCCGACCCCAACAAGGTGCTGCACGTCGTCTTTGCGGTCGCCGAAACCGGCTTTGATCCGCAGGCCTCGAACGACATCTATTCCAACCACGTCAACCGCGCGATATTCGACCCGCTATATACGTACGATATCCTCGCGCGCCCGTACAGGATCGTGCCCAACACGGCGGTAGCGCTTCCGGAGATTTCCGCGGACGGCCTGCAATGGACGTTGCGGATCAAGCCCGGAATCTATTTCAACGACGATCCGGCATTCAAGGGGCGCAAGCGCGAATTGACGGCCGCCGACTACATCTATTCGTGGAAACGAGTGCTCGACCCGAAGATGCGCTCACCGGTGCTGCAGACCTTCGATGATCTCTTCGAGGGCGCCGCAGCGTTCGTGGCGAAAGCGAAGGAGACCGGCAAGTTCGACTACGATGCAACGATGTCCGGCTTGCAGGCGCTCGACCGGTACACGATTCGGATCCGCCTCGTACATCCCGCCTACGATCTGTTGCCCAACCTGACGACGGTCCAGTCGGCGGCCGTGGCGCGCGAAGTGATCGCTGCCTACGCCGACGGCAATGGCTGGGTCATGGCCAACCCGGTGGGGACGGGGCCGTACAGGCTCAAGGAATGGCGTCGCGGCCAGAAGATCGTTCTGGAAGCGAACACCGGTTTCCGAGACATGCAGTATCCCGACAGCGATGATCCCGCCGACCGGTCCATCGTTGCCAGGATGAAGGGCAGGAAGCTCCCGTTGATCGGCACGATCGACATCAGCATCATCGAGGAATCCAACCCGCGGCTGCTGGCCTTCGAAAAGGGCGACCTCGACTACATCCAGGTGCCGCCCGATCTCGTCCCGAATGTTCTCGGGCCGGATAACGCTCTGAAGCCGCGGTTCGCCAAGGTCGGGGTTACGTTGGCGCGCGGCATTCAGCCCGCAATCAGCTACACGTACTTCAATATGGACGATCCGGTTGTTGGTGGCTACACGAAGGAAAAGGTCGCGCTGCGCCGCGCGATCGGCATGGCCTTTAACACCGACGAGGAAATCAAGGTCTTGTGGCATGGGCAGGCCGTTCCGGCCACAGGGCCGATTCCGCCACATGTCATCGGCCATGACCCGAAGTTCAACGGCCACGTCAATTTCGATCTTCCCGGTGCCCGCGCACTTCTGGACAAGTTTGGCTATGTCGATCGCGATGGCGATGGCTTTCGCGACCTGCCCGACGGCAAGCCGCTGGTATTGGCCATCGGCTCGGCGCCCGACGCGCGCGGCCGGCAATATGAGGAGCTTTGGAAGAAGACACTCAGCGCATTGGGTGTGCAGGTCGAGTTCCACAAGCAGAAATGGCCCGATCTCCTCAAGATGGCACGGGCCGGGCAATTGCAGATGTGGTATCTCGGCAACATCAATACGACGACGGATGGCTACGCCTTTCTGGGCCTGTTATATGGCAGGCACGCGGGGCTTTCCAATTTTTCGCGCTTCAATCTCCCTGAATACAACAAGCTCTACGACCAGTCCAGGAGCATGAATGACAGCCCGGAGCGTACGAGGCTGTTTCGCGAAATGTCGCAACTGGTGACGGCCTATGCACCGTGGAATCTCGAGGTCTATCGCTACGAGAGCATGGTCGTCTATCCGTGGGTGATCGGCTACAAGTACAACGCATTCCAGAACCATCCATGGTTGTATTACGACATCGATCTCAAGTTGCCGCGCAAGTCGGTCCAGCAATGATGGCGTTGCGTCTTCTGTGGCTCGTTGTGCTGATGGGTGCGGCAAGCGCCCCCTCGCCAACGGCTGCGCAAGCCGACCCGAACAAGGTGCTGCGCGTCGCGTTTCCGGTTGCGGAGACCGGTTTCGATCCGCAGGCCACCAACGACTTGTATTCGGCCTTCGTCGAACGCGCAATATTCGATTCGCCTTACACCTACGACTACCTGGCACGGCCATTCAAGCTCGTCCCCAACACGGCGGTCGCGCTGCCGGAGATTTCCGCGGATGGCCGCACCTGGACGTTTCGGATCAAACCGGGTATCTATTTCAATGACGACCCGGCGTTCAAAGGGCAGAAGCGCGAACTGACCGCCGCCGATTACATCTATTCATGGAAGAGAGTGCTCGACCCGAAGGTGCGCTCGCAAAATCTGCAGACTTTCGATGACCTCTTCGAAGGGTCCGACGCTGCCATCGCAAGGGCGAAGGAGACCGGCAAGTTCGACTACGACGCGCCAATGGAAGGACTGCTTGCACTCGACCGCTCTACGATCAGGATCAGGTTGAAGCGGCCTTCCTACGATCTGTTGTCCAATCTTACGACTACGGCGGCTGCTGCTGTGGCCCGCGAAGTGATCGATGCCTACGGCGACGCCAGCACATGGGCGATGCAGAACCCGGTGGGCACCGGGCCTTACCGGTTGAAGGAGTGGCGGCGCGGCCAGAAAATCGTGCTCGAAGCCAACCCAGGTTTTCGTGACGTGACCTTTCCGGACAGCAGCGATCCGGCCGACCGGGAAATCGTCGCGAAGATGAAGGGCAAAAAGCTGCCGCGGATCGGCCGCGTGGAAATCACGATCATCGAAGAGTCGCAGCCGCGGCTGCTCGCTTTCGAAAAAGGCGATCTCGATTACGTCGAGGTCCCGAACGATCTCGTCTGGAATGTGATGGGCAAGGACAACAAGCTGTTGCCGCGCTTCGCAAAGGCAGGCATCGCGCTCGCGCGCGGCGTCCAGCCTGCGGTCAGCTACACGTATTTCAACATGGAGGATCCGGTCGTCGGCGGATACAGCACGGAAAAGATCGCGCTGCGCCGCGCGATCGGCATGTCCTACAACGTCGACGAGGACATCCGCGTGCTGCGTCAGGGTCAGGGTATGCCGGCGACGCAGGTGGTTCCACCGGGCGTGACCGGGCATGATCCGAAATTCTCCGGGCATACGAAATTCGATCCAGCGGGTGCCAAGGCACTGCTGGACAAGTTCGGGTACGTCGACCGCGACAAGGATGGCTGGCGCGACCTGCCGAACGGCAAGCCAATGGTGCTGAAGATTGCGATGACGCCTTCCGCGCTGGATCGGCAGCGCAGCGAACTGTGGCAGCGCAACCTGACCGCCGTGGGGATTCGCGTCGAGTTCTCCAACCAGAAGTTTCCCGATCTGATCAAGATGGCGCTCGCCGGGCAACTGCAGGCGTGGGGACTCGGCAATATCAGTGCGACGCCCGACGGATATCAGTTTCTCGGACTGCTCTATGGCGGGTTCGCGGGATTGTCGAACCTGTCGCGCTTCAAGCAACCCGACTACGACAGCCTCTACGACCAGTCGCGCAGTCTCCCCGACAGCCCGGAGCGCACCAAGCTGTTCGGGGAAATGACGCGGATCGTGGCGGCGTATTCGCCGTGGATGCTCAACGCCTACCGGATCGAGAACATCGCCGTCTATCCTTGGGTGATCGACTACAAGCACAACGCTTTCCAGGGCCACCCATGGATGTACTACGACATCGATCTCAAGATGCCTCGTAAGCCGGTCCAGCAATGAGGTCGCTTCGAAGTCTGTGGGTCGCGGTGCTGGTGGTTGCGGCAGCGATTGCCCCGCCGGCCGCGGCGCAGGCTGACCCGAACAAGGTGCTGCACGTTGCGTTTCCAATAGCCGAGACCGGTTTCGATCCGCAGGCAGCGGGCGATCTCTATTCCAACCACGTCATCCGCGCGATTTTCGACACCGCGTACACCTACGATTATCTGGCCCGACCCCTCAAGCTCGTCCCCAATACCGCGGTCTCACTGCCGCAGATCTCTGCGGATGGCCGCGTGTGGACAATGCGGATCAAGCCCGGAATCTACTTCAATGACGACCCTGTATTCAAGGGGCAGAAGCGCGAGTTGACGGCGGCCGACTACGTCTATTCCTGGAAGCGTGTGATCGACCCCAAGGTGCGTTCGCCGAACCTGCAGGCGTTCGACGACCTCTTTGAGGGAAGTGATGCTGCCATCGCCAAGGCCAGGGAAACCGGCAAGTTCGACTACGACGCGCCGATGGAGGGGTTGCTGGCCGTAGACCGCTACACCATTCAGATCAAGTTGAAGCGACCGTCCTACGACCTGCTGTCCAATCTCACGCAGATATTTTCCGGCGCCGTCGCCCGTGAGGTAATCGAAACCTACGGCGACCTGAGTACCTGGGCGATGCAGAACCCGGTGGGCACCGGGCCATATCGGCTGAAGGAGTGGCGGCGCGGCCAGAAGATCGTGCTGGAAGCGAATCCGAGTTTTCGCGACGTAAGCTTTCCGGACAGCCGGGATCCGCAGGACCGCGACATCGTCGCCCGGATGAAAGGCGCGAAGCTGCCGCGAATCGGACGCATCGAGATTACGATCATCGAGGAATCGCAGCCGCGGCTGCTCGCATTCGAAAAGGGCGACCTAGATTACGTCACGGTCCCGGGCGATCTGGTCTGGAACGTGATGGGCAAGGACAACAAGCCTCTGCCGCGTTTCGCCGCCGCCGGAGTGACGCTTGCGCGCGGTACTCAGCCTGCAATCACGTTCACGTATTTCAATATGGAGGATCCGGTCGTCGGCGGCTACACCAAGGAGAAGATCGCGCTTCGCCGCGCGATCGGCATGGCTTACAACGTCGATGAAGAGGTTCGTGTATTACGCCAGGGCCAGGGGATGCCGGCCACGCAGGTAATTCCTCCTGGCGTAACGGGCCACGACCCGAAATTCTCCGGACATGCGAAATTCGATCCCCAGGGTGCGAATGCGCTGCTCGACAAGTTCGGCTACATCGACCGTGACAAGGACGGCTGGCGCGATCTGCCCGATGGCAAGCCGCTGGTCCTTAAGATGGGGACGTCGCCGTCGGCGATCGACCGCCAATTCAATGAACTTTGGCAGCGCAACCTCACCGAAATCGGCGTTCGCGTCGAATTCGTCAACCAGAAATTTGCCGATTTGCTGAAGATGGCGCGGGCCGGCCAACTGCAGATGTGGGCGCTTGGAAACACCAGCCTTACGCCGGAAGGTTACCAATTTCTCGGATTGCTCTATGGCGGGTTTTCGGGATTGTCGAATCTGTCGCGCTTCAAACAGCCGGACTTCGATCGCGTCTACGACCTTTCGCGGAGCTTGCCGGACAGCCCGGAGCGCACAAAATACTTCCGGGAGATGTCCCAGATTGTCTCGGCGTATTCGCCTTGGATGCTCAATGCATACCGGATCGAGAACATCGTCGTGTATCCGTGGGTGATCGCCTTTAAGTACAACGCGTTCCAGAATCACCCGTGGATGTACTACGACATCGATCTCAAGATGCCCCGACGCCCGGTGCAGCAATGAATTGATTGCAGCGCAGCATGCCGGTTGGGCATTGGGGCGGTCGCCGGAGCACGCCGCGGCATAGCCCCCACCGTCGTGGTATTGACGCCACAGCGGCGCGCAGGAAAGAGCGACCGGACCTGCCTGCACTTGGCCCCAAGGGCCTCCTGCGCGTAGAATTGGCGCAACATTCCCTCCACTCCAGGACGACAACCGATGAACCGCAACCTTATTTCGCACTCGCCGGCAGCAACGGCGCGACTGCGCATGGGTTGGGTTTCGTCCATGCAGCGCGGCGTCGAAATTGCCATTTCCAGAAGATTCGCCGTCCTGCATGTAGCGTCGCCAGCAGCACCGATATAAGCGCCCGCCGGGTTACCCGCCGGGTTGGGCGGGAACCGGACCAGTTGGCGTTTTCCTTTCCGGACTTCCCGCCTGTCGCAGTTTCATTCGCGTTCGCGTCGCTGCTGGCGCGCGGCAACAACACAGGTGTCGTCATGGATCGCTTGCAACGCTGGATTCGCCGCACGTTTCGCGGGCTCTGGCTGTCCCCCGATTTCCGGAAGCTCTGGACGTCGCTGACGATCACGGCCTTCGGCAGCCAGATCACCAACCTGGCGCTGCCGCTGACGGCGGCGCTGCTGCTGCACGCCACGCCGCTGCAGATGGGTGTGCTCATCGCGTTGGAGACGCTGCCGTTTGCGCTCGTTTCGCTGCATGCCGGGGTGCTGCTCGACCGCGTTCGCAAATTGCCGATCGTGATCGCGTCGGACATCGTGCGCGGCGTGGCGCTGCTCGCCATACCGGTTGCCGCGTTCACCAATACGCTGGCGATGGAGATCCTGTACGTCGTCGGTTTCTTTTGTGGCGTCTCGAACGTGGTCGGCGGAGGGGCATATCAGGTACTGCTCGCGCAGCTGGCTGGTCGCAAGCGGCTGGTCGAGGCCAATGCCAAGATCGCGCTGGGCGAAACGTCGTCTGCGCTGATCGGTCCCGGCCTCGCGGGGGGACTGATTCAGCTCATGACGGCGCCCTTCGCGATCATCCTCGACGCGCTGACATTCTTCTTTTCGGCCTGGATGCTGCGCCGGATCCATGTGCCCCAGGACGTCCCGAACACGGGTCCCAAGGCATCGGTGTCAGCGGAGATTGTCGAGGGGTTGAAGCTCGTGTGGCACAACCGCACGCTCCTTTCGCTGGCGTGGGTGGCGGCGCTTTGGCAACTCCTCCATCACATGCAGCTTGCCGTGCTGATCCTGTTCGCCACGCGCGATCTCGGGCTCTCCGCAGGCGCCATCGGCCTTACCTACGCGTTCGGCGGCGTCGGCTGCGTCATCGCGGCGGCGTTGGCGGAGAAGCTCTCGGCGCGCTTCGGCGTCGGGACGGTGATCGTGCACGGCTTGATGCTGACCGCGGTCGGTTGGCAGGTGTTCGGTCTGGTGTCCGGACCGGTGTGGTTTGCCACACTGGCGCTAGGCATCGCCATGCTGGTGTTCGATTTCGGCGCCGTGCTTTACGCAATCAATTACCTCGCGCTGCGCCAGGCGATCACGCCGGACCGGCTGATGGGCCGCATGACGGCGACAATGCGTTTCCTGACCGTCGCCGCGGCCCCGCTGGGTTCCCTCGCCGGCGGTGCATTGGCGACGGCGATCGGCCTGCGCAACACGCTGTTGACGGTCGGCGTCCTGGCGTTGGTGCTGACGGCTGGCGCCGTGCTCTGGTCGCCGGTGCGGCGGCACCGGACGCTGCCGGTCGTTCCAGCGGATTGATGACGTCGATTAGATGATCGTCCCGGCGGCGACGGTACGGTTGGTGACTTCGTCGATAACGATGAACGCGCCGGTCGTGCGGTCGTCGTGAAAGGCATCGATGGCCATCGGTTCGTTGATCGCCAGCCGCGTCCGCACCAGGTCGTTCATCGCAACTTCGGCAGGCGGAGGCACCGGCGCAAGCGTCGCCAAGTCGACCGCGTGCACGATCTCCGCGAAGCGGGCGCGAACTGTCCGTGTCGTGTGCTTGATGAGGTAGCTCGCGGCGGGCTGCAACGGCTCGGCGTCGAACCAGCACAGGTCCGCGACGATTTCGCGCGTCACGCGCGGGCGCGCGTCCGGGGGCACGAGAAGGTCGCCGCGCGCGACATCGAGGTCGCGATCGAGCCGAACGGTCACTGCATGTCCCGGAAGTGCCACCGACACTGGACCATCAGGTCCATCGATGCCGGCCACGACCGCGCGGAGTGCGGCGGGCATCACTACCACTTCAGCGCCGACTTCGAGCGTGCCGCTGACCAGTGTGCCCTGCAGGCCGCGCTGTGGACGGCCACGCTGGGCTGCCAGGTTGCGCGTGACGCGCTGCACCGGGAAGCGCAGTGGCTGCGTGGCGCGTGACCGGACGACGTCCACGCTTTCGAGATAGGCCAGCAGCGTCGGGCCGTCGTACCACGGCAATGCATCGCCGCGTGAGGCGACCATGTCACCGGTAAGCGCGGACAGCGGAATGGCGTGGACTTCGACAAAGCCCAGGTGCGATGCGAGCGCCGTGAACTCCGCGTGGATTTCCTCGAAGCGCGGGCGGTCCCAGTCGACCAGGTCCATCTTGTTCACGGCCAGCACCAGCCGTGAAATGCCCGCCCAGCGCGCCAGGAATGCGTGACGCCGGGTTTGCGGCTGCAGCCCGTGCACCGCGTCCACCAGCAGCACCGCGACGTCGGCGGTGCTGGCGGCAGTCACCATGTTTCGCGTGTACTGTTCGTGTCCCGGCGCGTCGCCGATGATGAACTTGCGCGCCGGTGTGGCGAAATAGCGGTACGCGACGTCGATGGTGATGCCCTGTTCGCGCTCGGCCAGCAGTCCGTCGGTCACGAGCGAAAAGTCGATCGGCATCCGGCCCGCGCGGCGTGAGCCGGCCTCAAGGGCGGTCACCTGATCGGACAGCAGGCTCTTGCTGTCCCAAAGCAGGCGTCCGATCAGCGTGCTCTTGCCGTCGTCGACGCTGCCGGCCGTCGTGAACCGCAAAGGCGTGGCCGCCGGAATAGAAGCTGCGTGCATCAGAAGTAACCTTGCCGTTTGCGCAATTCCATCGCCGCGTCGTTGGCCTGGTCGTCCAGCCTTGTTGCGCCGCGTTCAGTGATACGCGTCGCCGCCGTTTCGCGGACGATGTCGTCGAGCGTTGCCGCATCCGACTCGACCGGCGCGGTGCAAGGAATATCGCCGACGGTGCGAAAGCGCACGGAGAGATTCACGACGCGGTCACTGGTCGTGGCGGGCGTGAGGTGCGTTACTGGAACCAGCGCGTTGCCGCGGCGAACGACATCCCGGTCGTGCGCGAAATAGAGCGAAGGCAGCGGAATTTCTTCCTGCCGTATGTATTGCCACACGTCCAACTCCGTCCAGTTCGACAGCGGAAAGACGCGCATGTTCTCTCCCTTGTGCACCCGCGCGTTGTAGAGCGACCACAGCTCGGGCCGCTGCGCCTTCGGGTTCCACTGTCCGGAGTCGTCGCGAAACGAAAACACGCGCTCCTTGGCGCGCGCCTTTTCCTCGTCGCGCCGTGCGCCTCCAATGCACGCGTCGAACTGGAATTCCGCGATGGCGTCGAGCAGCGTGACCGCCTGATGCGGGTTGCGCGACTCGGCCGCGTTCCGCAGCCGCACGCGGCCGGTGCGGATCGACTCGTCGAGCGAGCGCACGACCAGCTGCAAGCCGGTTTCGCGCGCCATCCGGTCGCGAAAGGCAATCACCTCGGGAAAATTCTGCTCGGTGTCGATGTGCAGCAGCGTCACCGGCGCCTTCTCCGGGAAGAATGCCTTCTGCGCCAGGCGCAGCACGACCGCGGAATCCTTGCCGCCGGAAAAGAGCAGCGCTATGTTGCGGCACTCGGCCGCGATCTCGCGCAGGATGAAGATCGACTCCGCCTCGAGTTCGGCCAGATAGGCATTGCGCTGCCTCGTGACTGGTAGCGGCGGAATTGCGATGTCGGTCAGCGCGGGGTCGTCGTGCAGCAGCATGGCGTGGCAGCTTTCTGTACTGAGAACTAGTTTGCAACAGCAGCGTCGCGCGTGCGCACCACGCGGCCCTGCGCGTCGACGTGGATGCCGCATTCGCGTTCGGTCGGCGCTTCCCACCACCAGCGGCCGGAACGCGGATCCTCGCCCGGCATGACCGCGCGTGTGCAGGGGGCGCAGCCGATGGATGGAAAGCCTTGCTGATGCAGCGGATGCGTCGGCACATCGTTCGTGCGGACGTACATCCAGACGTCGTCCTCCTGCCAGTCGGCCAGCGGGCTGAGCTTCATCAGGCCGTGCTGCGCATCGTGGGCGAGGATGGGCGTGTCCGTGCGCGTCGCAGATTGGTCCCGGCGCAGTCCGGTGATCCAAACGTTCTTGCCGGCGAGGGCGCGGGCGAGCGGGCGCACCTTGCGCAATTCGCAGCATTGCTTGCGCAACTCGGCCGAGCGATAAAACGGATTGGGTCCGTGCGCTGCAACAAACGGTTCGATATCCGAAGCCTCGGGCGCGTAGAGATGGATCGGGATGCCGTAGCGCTGGCGCACGTCGTTGATGAACGCATGGGTTTCGTCGTGCAGCCGGCCCGTGTCGAGCGTGAACACGGCGACCGGGAGGTCCAGTGCCGCGATCAGGTCCAGGATCACCATGTCCTCGGCGCCAAAGCTCGAGGCAAAGGTGGCCGGGGCATGCGCCGAAACCGCGTGGCGCAGACGCTGCTTGGCTTCCCCGGTACGCAAAGGCATATTCATGTGAAGGCATTTCCTTGGACAACAACGGGAATGACGCAAACGCGCGTCCAGCGGACCCCGATCCCGGATACTAGGGAGTCATTCAAATACACGGAAATGATATTTGTAACCACTAGATATTACTTTTGGCTATAAACCGGCTTGTGCTACGCGCGCCCCCGGTCCGGCGGACCATTCGCGCAGCGTTCGGAGCGACAGCATCGCTGCAACCAAATGTGTTGGGAAACTGCATTGACCGCGCCCGGCACGCCCGGAATACTCGATGACATCGAGTTGGAATTCGCATTTCTGACCTTCAGAGAAGCCTCATGGCCTACGCCGCCGTCAATGGCATGAACATGTATTACGAAGTCCACGGGCTAGGCCCACCGTTACTGCTGCTCCACGGCGGGGCTGCTTCGATCCCCGCGAAGTGGATTCCTTCCTTTTCGGCACAGTTCCGGGTGATCGCGATGGAGCAGATGGGACACGGGCGCACTGCCGATGTCACGGATCGTCCGTTCCACTACCACGACATGGCCGAGGACACGGTCGAGCTGATGCGCCAACTGGACATCGCGAGCGCCGTCGTCGTCGGCTATAGCGACGGAGGGATCATCGGGCTCGACATGGCAATTCATCACCCCGAATGCGTGACAAAGCTCGCGCTTACCGGTGTCAACTGCCGCACCGATGGCTACACCGAGGCGAGTCAGGAGTGGGCGCGCAGCTTCAATCCTGACGACGAGCCCGTATCCGAAGCCTATAGCCGACTGTCTCCGGACGGCGCCGGCCATTGGCCGATATTCCAACGACGCTTGCAGCGCATGTGGGTCGCAGAACCAAGTTTCACGCGCGAACAGCTGCGGGGCATCAAGGCGCCGACGCTGATCATCGTTGGCGATCGCGACATCGTCACGGCGGAGCACGCCGTCGAGATGTTCAGGACCATTCCCGATGCGCAATTGTGTGTGGTTCCGCACGCCGGCCATGGAGTCATGCCGAAGGAGGGCGTCCTGACATTTCTCATGGACGAATCCACCGGCGAGAAGTAGCCTTTCCTTGCGACCTGCAAGCGGCCGCGGGCAGCCATTGCGCCTTGGGCGAAGGGAGCGGGCGTACCATGTGGAAACGATCGGCGGGAGTGCGGTCGATGGGAATTACGTCGCAAGCCGTAGCGAGTGTCGCGCCCGCACCACCTCTGCTTCGTTGGGGCTTGTCGTTCCTCGTCGCCGCACCAATTGCCTGCGAACCGCCGTCGGGCTGCCTCTACCCCTCCACTGCGAGCAAACCGATGCTTCGCCTTTCGGGCAAAGGTTGCCGCGCCCGGGGGGCGGCGGCATGATACGGGTCGCCCGATGCGCGCCCGGGCCAAGCGAGCCCTCATGTCGGCGCGCGGCTCAACGACGAGGAGAGAGAGCAATGATGGCATTCAATGTTGTACGAGTCCGTGTCAAGCCGGGTCGCGAACAAGAATTTCTCGAAGCGAACCGCAAGTCCCGCGCGGACTTTGCAGGCTTCAGACGCTTTGTGCTGATCAAGACCGGCGACCGGGCCTACTGCATCATTGGTGAGTGGGACAGCTTCGAGAGCCTTGCCGCCGCACGGCCAAAGATGATTGCGACGCTCGAGAGCTTTCGCGACACGCTGGAAGATCTGGGGGGCGGGCTTGGCGTGACCGACCCCGTTTCCGGTGAGGTCGTCCTCGAGACCTAGCCGCACCGGGTAGTCCGTCGCGCGCAAGACTCCAGCGGTTCTTCTTGCTGCCGTGGATACTGCAGTGGAGTGTCTAGGCGTCCGCCATGGTGAACAGCTCCTGCGGCTCGCCGATGCCGCGCAGCGCGTGGGCGCCCACCGAAACCATTCTGCTGCCGCAGGCCACGGCGGCCTCGTGGAACCTGCTGGACATGAGCACCTTTTGCCGCAACGGCCGGCACAGCCCTTCAATGCGGCTCGCCTCATTCACCGCCGAACCAACTACCGTGAAGTCGAGCCGCTCTTTCGTGCCGATGTTGCCGTAGAGGACTTCGCCCAGGTGGAGCGCGACGCCGAAGTCCAGCGCGTGCTTTCCGGCGCTTCGGCGTTCGGCATCGAAGCGAGGAAAGGTTTCCAGCAGTTGTCCCGCGGCCTTCACTGCGCCGATGCACGCGGATTGTCGATCGCGCTGTGACAGGTCGAAGATCGCCAGGAAGCCGTCGCCCATGAATTTAAGGATCTGCCCACGGTTGTCCAGCACGGGCTGCGCCATGACTTCGAGATGCGCGTCCAGGATTTCCACGAGTTCCTCCGCCGGGACCTGGCTCGCAACCTCAGTGAAGCCGCGCAGATCGCAAAACCAGATCACGGAATCGATCGCCTGTATCGAGTGCCGATCGATCTCGCCCGTCAGCACGCGCCGGCCGGCGTCCGCGCCAAGGTAGGTTTCGAGCAGCGTATGTGCGACATCGAAGATCGAGCGCGATTTCACCGCCAGCGCGAGATGCGGCAACGCCTCGCCCACCTGCCGGAGGTGGTCTTCGTCGAAGCCGCCGGGTGCATCGGTCGCACAGGAGAAGTACACGCCCTGTAGCACGTCAGGCCGATCCGCGCCCTCCCTGTCCGTCCCCATGCGCTGCGTCGCGGCATCGACGCCATCGAAGTGCACGAGCCGCGCGGCGAATTCAGTCATTCCGGCCGCACGCAGTTCGGCGAGCACGGGAAACTGGTCCGGAGCGCCCGTGTCGAGCCGGCGCCGCAGCCCGACCTCCCCAGAGCGGCGCAGGTGGTGGATCGGACTTCGGAGGTACGCTTCGCTCTCGTCTTCGCTGCGCCGGCGGGGGAACACCGCGGTTGCGATACCGTCGGGACTCCAGATGTAGCTGTGGGCACCATGCCGTGGGTGCAGTGTGCCAATGGACATGTTGAACCGGCGAGCGGGGAATCCGGCATCCACCACGCGGCGACAGAATCCGTCGACCTGCTCTTCGAGCGGCAAGCCTTGCAGACCCCGCGCCACCAGCCAATCGATGAGACCGTCAAGATCGAGGGACTCGGACGGGTGCTGCATGTTCGCTTTTGCAATCACGGCAGTGGCGCTCTCCAATAGCGGCATTGGGTCGTCAGCGGCAGGCGCCGCCGAACCCCGTACAGCCCGGGCTCTCCGCGCGCCGCCATCGCAATCTTAGTCCGGATCCGGCCAGCTCCAGACGGTCGCCCTCGCATCTTAATTTTCGGGGAAGCAGCTGTTGACGAGGCAGCCGGCCCCCGTCTTTGCGCCGACATCGTCGAGTCAAGCCGTGCTACGCTGCTCTCGATCGCGCCTTGCGGCGTTGGATTTGCTGTCCTTTAC
>Ga0302321_100001619_pt1 | contig 19332 bp, 12 predicted proteins | sample Fen_T0_1_FD_202505 | JGI IMG/M metagenome (GOLD analysis project Ga0302321, IMG submission 202505) | Peat permafrost microbial communities from Stordalen Mire near Abisko, Sweden - Fen_T0_1 | ecosystem: Environmental > Terrestrial > Soil > Wetlands > Permafrost | place: Sweden: Abisko...
GGCCCCACGCAGGCAAATCCGCGGTCGGTCGCAGGCTTCTGGAGCGGTTCCATGGCGAGCTACGCGATCAGGCGGAGGCCTGCGCTGCGTGCGCCGTGGCGAGCGGCAGCTGGAGGAAGAAGGTGGTGCCGATGCCGACCGCGGTCTCGAACCGCAGCGAGCCGCCGTGCTTGTCGACGATGACGTTGCGCACGATCGCGAGGCCCTGACCGGTGCCGCGCCCGACCTCCTTGGTCGTGAAGAACGGATCGTAGATCTTGTCGCGGATCCGATCGGCGATCCCGCAGCCGGTATCGCTGACCGCGATCTCGACCGCGTGCGGCAGGCACCGGGTGCGCACGGTGATCTTGCCCTTGGTGCCCGACGCGCCGACCAGATCGCGGATCGCGTGGGCCGCGTTGATCACGAGGTTCAGCACGGCCTGGTTGATCTCGCCGGCGTGGCACGACACCGGGGGCAACGGGGCGAGGTCGGTCTCGACGTCGGCGACGTACTTGCACTCGTGCGCGGCGATCATCAGCGTGCTCTCGATCGCGCGGTTGAGATCGATCGGCGTCTTCTCATCGCGATCGGGGTAGGCGAAGTCCTTCATCGACCGCACGATCGCGGCGACCCGGCGCAGGCCGTCGAGCGCGGCGTCGAGCGCCTTGGGCGTGTTGGCCAGCGTGTAGTCGACGTCGCCGGCGACCTCGGCCTCGCGCGCCTGGCTCGCCGCGGCCGTGGCGTCGGGATCGGCGAGCCGATCCACGGCGTCGGCGAGCGCGCGATACTTGCGGATCGTGTCGCCGAGCCCGGGCAGCGCGTCGCGCATGAACGTGACGTTGTCGGACACGAACTGGACCGGCGTGTTGATCTCGTGCGCGATCCCCGCGGCCAGCCGGCCCACCGACTCGAGCTTCTGGGCCAGCCGCAGCTCGCCCTCGATCCGCTCGCGCTCGGCGGCGGCGTTGCGCAGCCGCCGGTTGGCGAGCGTGAGCTCCTGGGTGCGGTCCGCGACCAGCTCCTCGAGCTGCTCGCGGTGCAGCGCGAGCGCGCGCTCGGCCTCCTGGCGCACGCAGATCTCGCCGCGCAGCTCCTCGTTGGCGCGCGCGATCGCCTCGGCGTGCACGCGCTGGGCCGCGAACAGCGTCGCGTTCTCGAGCGAGACCGCGATCTGCGACACCAGGATCGACAGCGCCTCGAGCCGCGCCCGGGTGAACGCGCCCGAGACCAGCGCGTTCTCGAGGTAGAGCACGCCGAGCACGCGATCCTTGTGGCGGACCGGCATGCACAGCACCGATTGCGAGCGCCACGTCCGGATGTAGGCGTCGTTGCCGAACCGGGGGTCGGCGAGCGCGGCGTCGAGCACGACCGCGGCCTCGGTCCGCAGCACGTAGTGGACCAGCGAGCGCGGCAGCGCCTCCCCGTTCAAGGCGACCTCGTCGGTCGAGGTCCGCGTGGCGCCCGCGGTGCGGCACGCCGCGATCATCAGGCCGCGCGGGGTCGCCAGCACCAGCGCGCCGCCCTCGGCCCCGGCGTTCTCGAAGATGATGTCGAGCATGCGCTCGAGCAGCTTGTCGAGCTCGAGCTCGCTCGAGATCGCGCGGGTCGCCTTGGCGATCGCGGTGACGTCGAGCACCTCCGGCGGCGCGCTCGCCGACGCGGTCGCCGTCAGCGGGCCGTGGCCCCCGGCGCGCGGCAGGCCCCCGTGCAGGCGCTCGAGGATCCGGACCTTGCGGTGCGCGCCGAGCGCCGCGTAGACGTGCCGCGCCCGCGCGAGCAGCGGCCGCGCGAGGTCGAGCTGGTCGCGCGCGAGCCAGTGCCGGCCGGACAGCTCGCAGGCCAGCGCCTCGAGCCGGCGGCGGCCGTGGCGCGCGGCCGACGCGATCGCGAGCTCGTAGCGCTCCGGCGCCGCGGCGTCGCCGGCCAGCGCCGCGCGCTCGGCCTCGACGATCAGATAGAGCGGCTCGAAGTTCGCGGCGCACTCGTCGACCCAGCGCGCCATGGCGCGCTGATCGGCGTCGATCAGCGCCTCGAGCTCGGCCCGCCGCGCCGGTCGCTGGCCGGCCACCGCGGCGGCGGCGAGGCAGACGAAGAACCGGTGCTCGAGCAACGAGGTGACGCCGCGCACCGGGATCTCGAGCTCGCGGTTGGCGAGCGCGAGCTCGAGCGCGGCCTCCTCGTCCCCGGTCGCGTACAGGGTATCGACCAGCGCCAGGAGGAGGTAGAACCGGGTCACCGGCCCGGCGCCCGGGACGTCGAGGGTGCGCTGCGGCGGGCCGGGCTCGGTCGCGAGCGACTCGAGCTCGCCCATCAGCACGCGCGCGCGGTCGATCTGGCAGTCGATCTGTGCGGCGAGCAGGCCGGTGCCGGCCGCGCGGCACTGCTGGCGATAGATCTGGCCGTCCCGGCAGATCTGGGCGAGCGGCTCGGCGCCGTGGAACAGCCGGAGGCACAGCTCGATCTGGGCCAGGGTGCCGGCGTGGTAGTAGTCGCCGACCTCGTAGGCCACCGGCGCGGCGGCGTGCACCCGGGCGATCGACTGCTCGGTCGGCCGGTTCCACGCCGACGAGCACAGCGCGAACACCAGATCGACCATCGGGCGCGACGCGCGGTCGTCGAGCCGGCGGTTGAGCGCGACGCCGAGCTCGCCGAAGCGGTGCGACAGCGCGTGGAGCGGGCCGCCGTGCAGCAGGCGGGCGAGCAGGGTGTAGGCGTAGGCCGACGCGGCGCAGTTGCCGTACTCGAGCGACAGGAGCACGATCTGCGCGACGATGTAGTCGGTGAGCAGCGGCTCGACGTTGAACGCCGCGGCGAACGCGTTGCGCAGCACCGAGGTCAGCGACAGCGCGTCGAGATCGGTCATCGCCGGGAGCTCGAGCAGCTGTTCGACCTCATGCTCGGTGAGGCGGTGGAGGATCTCGCGGACCATCGCCGGCACCGCGTCGGTCTGCAGCGCCGCGTCGTGGGGCAGCGGCCGTCCGAGCAGCAGCGTGGCGCGCCGGGTCGCCGCGATCGCCGCGACGAACTGGCCGGTGTGGAGGTGGATCCGCGCGCGCAGCGCCTCGAGCGTCGCGAGGTCGCGCGCGAACCGCACGTGGTCGGTCGCCGCGTCGAGCGCCTCGAGGCCGCGCGCGGGTTCGTAGCCGAGGTACAGGCACTCGGCGAGCATCACCTGGGCCTCGAACCGCGCCTCGTAGTCGGTGTCCCATGCGAGCCGGTCCGTGGCGATGCCCAGGCACTCGACCGCGCTGGCGTAGGCCGCCGAGCCGCGGGCCCTGCGGGCGGCGGCGACGTTGAGCCGGGCGAGCCGCGCCACCTGATCGGGCGCCTCGATCAGCGCGAGCGCGCGGTTCTTGTGCGACACGACGTCGAACAGCCGGTCGCCGAGCTCGTCGGGCGAGGCGTCACCGCCGAGCAGCTCGCCGATCCGGAGGTGGGTGCGCTGCTGGTCGTCGGGCGACATCAGCGCGTAGGCGGCGCGCTGGATCCGGTCGTGCTGGAACCGGAGCCGGCGCGCCACCAGCGCCGAGCCGGCAGGCGACGCGACGTACTCGAGATCGGCGAGCGGCACCACGAGGTCCTGGTCGATCGCGGCGGTGAGCTCGGCGTGCAGCGCCGCGGGCACGAGCCCGGCGATCGGCGCGAGCAGATCGAGATCGAACCGGCTGCCCATCGCGGCGGCGAGCGCGAGCACGCGCTGGGTCGCGGCCGGCAGCTTGCGCAGGTGGTTGGCGAGCAGGTCGGCGACGTTCTCCGAGATCGGCGCGCGCTCGATCGACGCGGCGTCGAACGTGAAGCACCGGCGGGCGGGATCGAACGCGATGTGGCCGGCCGCGTGGAGCGCGAGCAGCAGCTGGCGCACGAAGAACGGGTTGCCATCGGTCTTGCGGCACACCAGGCGCGCGAGCGGTTCGACCTCGGCGATCTCGCGGTGCAGCGTATCGGCGATCATCGCGGCGATCTCGCGGGCCGGCAGCGGCGCGATGTGGAGCCGCGTGACCGGCACGTGGCGCTCGAGCTCGCGGGCGGCGATCATCATCGGATGGCCGTCCGAGACCTCGGCGTCGCGGAACGCCTCGACCACCAGCAGCGACCGGGTGTCCTCGGCGCCGGCGACCAGCTTCAGCAGGTGGATCGTCTCCGGATCGGCCCACTGCGTGTCGTCGAGGAACAGCACCAGCGGGTGCGCGGGCTGCGCGAACACCTGGATGAGCCGCAGCAGCGTGTGGTGGAACCGGCTCTGCGTGCCGCCGGCGTCGAGCGCGATCACCGCGGGCTGCGGCCCGAGGATGCGCCCGAGCGCGGGGATCGCGGCGACCACGATCTGGCCGTTGGGCGCGATCGCCGCGGCGATCTGGTCGCGCCAGCGCACGAGCTCGTCCTCGGGCTCGGTCAGCAGGTGATGGGTCAGCTCGTCGAACGCCGCGACCAGCGCGGGGTACGGCGCGTCGCCGCGCAGCTGCTCGAACTTGCCGCTCAGGAAGTAGCCGCGGCCCTGGGTGACCAGCGGGAACAGCTCGCGGACGACCGACGTCTTGCCGACCCCCGACGAGCCGCCGACCAGCACGACCTCGACCGCGCCGGCCCACACGCGATCGAACGCCGCGGCGAGGATCTGGCGCTCGGCGGCGCGGCCATACAGCCGGGTCGGCAGCGCGAGCTCGTCGGCGGTGTCGTCGCGGCCGAGCGCGAGCTCGTCGATCGTGCCGGTCCCGGCGATCGCCTCGGCGCACGCGCGCAGGTCGACGAGCACGCCGTGCGCCGTCTGGTAGCGATCCTCGGGCGCCTTGGCGAGCAGCTTCATCACGAGCGCCGAGACCGGCGCCGGGATCTCCGGGACCAGCGTGGCGGGGGGCGGCGGGCGGACCGCGAGGTGGGCGTGGACGATCGACAGGATGTCGGACTCCACGAATGGCGGCCGCCCGGTCAGCATCTCGAACAGCGTGGCGCCGAACGCATACAGATCGGCGCGGCGATCGGTGGCGCGGTTCATCCTCCCGGTCTGCTCGGGCGCCATGTACAGCAGCGTGCCCTCGAGCTTGCCGGGCGGCACGAAGCCGCGGTGATCGATGCGCCACGCGGTCGCGATGTCGAAGTCGATCAGCCGGACCTCACCGGTCGCGGCCGCGAACACGATGTTGTGGGGCGTGACGTCACGGTGGATGACGCCGGCGGCGTGCACGTCGCGCAGCGCCTCGGCCACCCCGACCGCGATCCCGAGCGCGTCGGCCAGCCGGAGCCGCCCGCGCGAGAGCCACGTGGCGACCGAGTCGGCTCCGACGTCCTGCAGCACCAGCGCGACCTGCTCGGGAAATGTCGCGATGGCGTACCCGCGGATCACGCGGTCGGACTCGATCGCCTGCAGCGTGTCGAGCTCGTGCGCCAGCCGCGCCTGGGCCTCGTCGAGCGGACCTCGACCCGCGTTCGCGATCTTCAGGATGACGGGCAGGCCGTCGGCGACGCGCACCGCGCGATACACCGTCGAGCGGGGTCCCTCATAGATCAGCTCCCCGATGGCATAGCCGGGGGTCTGCGACGTCTCGTGTGCGCACATAAGACGATCGCCTTGGCCTTGGATATCGGCCGGCCCCTGCGGTTTGTAAGGGGGGTAACCGCGTGAAATCGCGTGCTGCGGCCGCGCAACCCGGGTCAGCCCAGGTTCCGGCGAAACAGCGCGTGCAGCCGCTCCCAGTGGCGCTCGGCGGACGGCTTGTCGTAGACCGTGGTGCGCCTGGGAAACACGAAGCCGTGCTGGGCGCCTGGATACCACTCGATGCGGTGGCGCACCGGCGTGGTCTGGAGGTGGGCCCCAAGGGCGACGATCATCTCGCGCGGCGCGTACGGGTCGGTCTCGGCGCAGCCGACGTAGACCTCGCCGGTGATCCGATCGGCCTGGCGGTGCGGCGAGTCGGGGTCGTCGGTGCACAGCGCGACGCCGTGGAACGAGGCGATCGCCGCGAACCTTTTGGGGTGGGCCTCGGCGGCCCAGAACACGAACGGGCCGCTCATGCAGTAGCCGACGGCGCCGACCGCGCCCGCCCGGGCAGCGGGGTCGCGGTCGATGACGCCGAGCACGGCGGCGGTGTCGGTCAAGATCAGCGGCCGGGTCAGCGTGCGCACGTGCGCGAACATGATCTCGAGCGCCAGGTCGCCGGCGCTCATCCGGAAGTTGCGGTCGCGCCGGTAGTACAGGTTCGGCAGGATCACGTAGTAGCCGGCGCTGGCGAGCCGGCGCGCCATGTCATGGAGCTCCCCGCGCTTGCCGACCGCGTCCATGAAGAACACGACCGCCGGGTGCGGGCCGCCCTCCTCGGGGTGGGTGATGAACGTGTTCATCGAGCCATCGGGGGTCGGAATATCGATCTCGCGGTCGATCATGGCGGTCCATAACACGGCTTTGGGGCCGGTACGCGCGCCTCGCTACGTCAGGTCCTGGAACCGCTGGCCGTCCTTGGCGAGCTGCTGCAGGAGCGGCGAGATCGTGAAGCCCTTGCCCATCCGCGGCCCGTAGTGTTCGAGCCGGGCGACGACGTGCGCGAGGCCCACGCTGTCGCCGTAGTACATCGGGCCGCCGCGGTAGGCCGGCCAGCCGTAGCCGTGGATCCAGACGATGTCGATATCGGACGCGCGGATCGCGATCTTGTCCTCGAGGATCTTGGCGCCTTCGTTGATCTGCGCGTACACGCAGCGCTCGAGGATCTCCTGCGCGGTGAGGGTTCGCTGCGCCACGCCCGCGCGGGCGGCGAAGTCGCGGATGATCGTCGCGGTGACCGGCGACGGCCGGGGGGCGCGCTGCTCGTCGTAGTCGTAGAACCCGGCGTGGGTCTTCTGGCCGCGGCGGCCGTGCTCGCAGAGCACCTCGCGGATCGTCGAGCTGTTCGACTGCTCGGCGATCCATCCGAGGTCGAGGCCGGCGAGATCCGACATCGCGAACGGCCCCATCGGCAGGCCGAAGTCGAAGATCACCTGGTCGATCTCCCACGGCATCGCGCCCTCCAGCAGCATGGCGTTGGCCTGCTGCGAGCGCGCGTAGAGGATGCGGTTGCCGACGAACCCCGGGCACACGCCGACCAGCGCGGCGATCTTGCCGATCTGCTTGGCCAGCCGCAGCGACGTCGCGATCGCGGTCTTGCTGGTGTGCCTGGCGCGCACGACCTCGAGGAGCCGCATCACGTTGGCCGGCGAGAAGAAGTGCAGGCCGATCACCGCCTCGGGCCGCGCGATGCCGGCGGCGATCTCGTTGATGTCGAGCGCCGAGGTGTTGGTGGCGAGGATCGCGCCCGGCTTGACGAGCTTGTCGAGCCTGGCGAACACGTCCTGCTTGACCTCGAGGTTCTCGAAGATCGCCTCGATCACCAGATCGCAATCGGCCAGCTGCTCGAGCGCGAGCGTGCCGGTGAACAGCGCCATGCGGCGGTCGACGTCGGCCATCGTGAGCTTGCCGCTCCGGGTGCTGCGCTCGTAGTTCTTGCGGACCACGCCGAGGCCCCGGTCGAGCGCGTCCTGCGTGGTCTCGACGATCGTCACCGGGATGCCGAGGTTCGCGAAGTTCATCGCGATGCCGCCGCCCATCGTGCCGGCGCCGACGATGCCGACCTGCTTGATCGGGATCGTCGGGGTATCGTCGGGCACGTCGGGGATCTTCCAGACCGAGCGCTCGGCGAAGAACACGTAGCGCAGCGCCGCCGATTGCGCGCCCGCCAGGAGCTCGGTGAACAGCTCGCGCTCGACCGCGAGGCCCTCGTCGAACGGCCTGGCGACCGCGGCCTCGATCGCCTGGATGCCGGCTTCGGGGGCGACCAGGCCGCGGAACTTCTTGGCGTTGGCCTTGCGGAACGCCGCGAAGATCTCCGGCTTGCCGCGCGCCGCGACGACCTTGTCGTCGAGGTCGCGCACCCGCCTGTGCGGCTCGCCATCGCCGACGAGCTTGCGCGCGAACGCGATCGCGCCCGCGCGGAGCCCATCCTCGGGGACGAGCTCGTCGATGAGGCCCGCGGCGTGGGCCGACCGAGCGTCGATGTGCTTGCCGCTCGTGGTCATCTCGAGCGCCTGCTCGACGCCGACGAGCCGGGGCAGCCGCTGGGTGCCGCCCGCGCCGGGGATCAGGCCGAGGTTGACTTCGGGCAGCCCGAGCCGGGCGGACGGCACACAGATCCGGTAGTGGCAGCACAGCGCGAGCTCGAGGCCACCGCCGAGCGCGGTGCCGTGGATCGCGGCGATCACCGGTCTGGCCGAGCCTTCGATCGCGGCCTGGACGTCCTGGAGCGAAGGCGCGGCCAGGGGCTTGCCGAACTCGGTGATATCCGCGCCCGCGACGAACGTCTTGCCGTCGCAGGTGAGCACGATGGCCACGACCTGGGCGTCGGCGACCGCGCGTCGCACACCGTCGAGGATGCCCTGGCGAACGTGCTGCGACAGCGCGTTCACGGGCGGCGAGTTGATGGAGACAACGGCGATGCCGCCGTCGATGGCGAGACTGACAGCTGGATGGATGGCTCCCACAGTAGGTCTCCTGGGAGCCGCACTATAGGCGCGAACCGCGGCGCGTGACACCGCGGCGGTCGGCAGGCGTCCGGAGGTCCGGAGCGAGCCTTCAGGCCCGTCCCTCGGGCCAGATCTCGACCTCCCAGGGCGGCGGCGCGAGCGGCGGCGCTTCGTCATCGTACCAGCTCACGGCGGCGATCGCCGAGGCGCCGGGCCCGCTCGACGCGGTCGACATCCGGGCGTCGATCGGCGTGCCACCATCCGGGAAGCTCGCCAGCGCCTGCGGCACGTTCCGGCTCGAGGTGATCAGCGTGTCGAGCAGGGTCAGCACCTCGCCCATCGACTGCAGCCGCAGCTTGCGCGACTTGACGAGCAGGCCGTCGAACAGCAGGCGCTCGAGCGCGACTGGCACCGGGCGGTGCAGCGGCGCCGGCTTGTCGTGGATGATCTGCTGCAGCACGACGCGCGGGTCGTCGCTGACGAACGGGCAGTGTCCGGCCAGCATCTCGTAGATCACGACGCCCAGCGCATAGATATCGCTGCGGCAATCGGCGAAGTCGGGGCTCAGCACCTGCTCGGGCGCCATGAACTCGGGCGTCCCCATGACCACTCCCGGCTGCGTACACTCGTAGTCGGCCTCGACCGCCATGAACCGCGAGATCCCGAAGTCGAGCAGCTTGGCGTGATCGGGGGCATCGCCGCGGCTGGTCAGGAACACGTTGTCGCTCTTGAGATCGAGGTGGGCGATCTTGGCCTCGTGCGCCGCCTCGAGCGCCGAGGCGATCTGCCGCGCGATCAGGAGGGTGCGCCGCACGGCGAGCCGGCCCAGCCGCCGGATCTCCTCGCTCAGCAGGCAGCCTTCGAGGTACTCGAACACGATGTACGGGATCTGGTCGCGCGTGAACCCCATGTCCGTCGACTCGACGATGTTGGGGTGGCCGAGCGTGCCGGCGGCGGAGGCCTCGTTGAGGAAGCGGTGGACCATGCCGCGATCGGTCGCGAGCTCGGCGTGGAGGAACTTGATCGCGACCCGCCGCTTGATCAGCATGTGCTCGGCGAGCAGCACCGTGCCCATCCCGCCATCGGCGAGCTTGCGGATGATGCGGTAGCGACCGTCGACGACATCGCCGGGCTGAAACTCTTCCGAGTGGCTCACATCCCGCGAAATCAGGGCCGGTAGCATGCTGGAACCAGGCTGCAGGAACCCGACCAATTCATCGCGGAACGCGCGCGGCGCGCAACCTGGCGCCGCGCGCCGACCCGCGAGCTCGCATCGCATCCGTGCCTACATGACCGCAGAGCGCCCGCGCGCGAGTCGACGCGCACTCGCGCGACGCGGCACGGACCGCGCGGCGTACCCACGGCGATCACCGCAGGCTGGGCAGGCTGGATCGATTCCGGCGCGCGATTGTCCATAGAAGGGCCCGCGCGCGCGACGGCGCCGGGCGTGGAGCGCGGATTGCAAACCGAAGTGGCATGAAGCTCCGAACCTGGATGAAGCTCGGCTCGGTTGTGGGCTCGATGCTGGTGGTGCGCCGCATCCTGCGAGATCGCCGCACGATCGACCTCGCCGGGAAGGTCGTCGTCATCACCGGCGGGTCGCGCGGCCTGGGCCTCGTGCTCGCGCAGGCGCTGATCGAGCGGGGCGCGCGGGTCGCGATCTGCGCGCGCGACGAACCCGAGATCGTGCGGGCGCGCGAGCTGCTGGCGCCGTACGGCGGCGAGGTCTACGGCGCGGCGTGCGACGTCACCGATCGCGACGACGTGCTGCGGTTCATCGCCAGCGTCGAGGACGATTTCGGCCCGATCGAGGTCCTGATCAACAACGCCGGGATCATCCAGGTGGGGCCGCTCGCGCTCATGACCGAGGACGACTTCGAGCAAGCCCTGGCGGTCAACCTGCGCGGGCCGCTGCACGCGATCCTCGCCGTGCTGCCCGGTATGCGGCGCCGCAAGGCGGGGAGGATCGTCAACATCGCCTCGATCGGCGGCAAGGTCGCGGTGCCGCATCTCGCGCCGTACTCGACGAGCAAGTTCGCGCTGGTCGGGTTGTCCGAGGCGCTGCGCGCCGAGCTCATCGGCGATGGCATCTATGTGACCACCGTGTGTCCCGGGCTGATGCGGACCGGCAGCCCGGGGCACGCGATGTTCAAGGGAGATCACGAGGCGGAGTACGCGTGGTTCTCGGCCGGCGGCAGCCAGCCGCTCGCCTCGGTGAGCGCCGAGGCCGCGGCACAGCAGATCATCCGCGGGTTCGTGCGCGGCGACGCCGAGGTCGTCATCTCGGTGCAGGCCAAGCTCGCGAGCCTGTTGCACGGCGTCGCGCCGGGGCTGGTCCAGGAGCTCCTCGGGGTCGTCGCGCGGTTCATGCCTTCCGCTTCCGGACCGCGCACGACGGGCGCGGTCACCGGCCGGCAGGCCGAGTCCGCCACGCCGGCGCTGCTGAACCGGCCGCGTGACGCGGCGGCCCCGCGCAACCACGAGACGTGATGCGGGCGGCCGCTCGGCCGCTCCTGCGTGCGCGCTGGCTTACGACTTCGTTCGCAGCGATAGACACGGCTTCCGGTGGTTTCACCGCGTGGCTGGAATGTTTCATCTCAGGCGCAGGCCCGACCGGCACGTTTCATGCGCGGCGCTCGCCTCGACGAGAGGTGCAGCGCTCTGCGGCGAAAACACTGGCATCACGGCTGTGGTCTCGTGCGAGAATTCCGCACGAATCCACTCGAGGTGAGGCCTTGAACGCCGGACAGTTTATTCAGTGGCACGACCTTTTTGCGCTCATCGACGACGGTACGCTCACCGGCAGCAGATACGACACGATCGAAGCGGCCATGCGGGAGCAGGCCAGGCCGTTTCCCAAGGGGATCGCGTGCCTGGTGATCCTGCCGCCGACGACCCGACCGCCCAGCGAGGACGTCAAGCGGAACGTGAAGGCGCTGCTCACGCGGCTGGCGCAGCAGCTCGTGTGTCTTGCCTATGTCGTCGAAGGCACGGGGTTCAAGGGCATCACGGCGCGGGCCTCGCTCGTCGGGATGAAGATCTTCTCGTCGCGCCCGTACCCGATCTACGTCGAGACCTCGCTCCCCGAGGCGCTCAGCAAGGTGCTGCCACACCTGACCAAGGGCCAGACCGCCGCCGGCGACCTCCACGCGATCATGAAGACGATCACCGACGCGCGCGTGGCGTCGTGACCTGTGCGTGATCACCCGGGGATCGAGCCGTGGACCAGCGTCCGGTAGGTGCCGCTCGTGAAGTAGGCGGCCTCGACGACCTGGTCGCGCTTGTGCGTGTGGTCGAGCTCGCTCAGGTTGCGGGCACCCTCGCGGACGTGGTCGATGTCGAGCACGCCGTGCTGGCTGAAGAACGTCGTGGCCTGCGCGGCGTTGGGGATGCCGCTCTCGATCAGGCCCCGGACGATGTCGTCCGAGACCCGGATCGAGAACTGTTCGAGCACGCCCTTGGCGCCGAGGATCGCGTAGGGGTGACGCCGGGCGTCGTCGACGAAGTACCGGCCGTACAGCAGCGCGCTCGGGTGGGTCGGCGCGTCGAGCAGCGCAGGCGGGGCCCCGAGCGCCTGCATGTCCTGGCGCGCCCAGACGTCGTGGCCGTAGTCGCCCTCGTCGTCGTGCTCGCCATCGGCGTAGTGGAGCAACATCTCGCTCCACCTTCGGTCCTCGGGGTCGCCGTCGCGCAGCGCGAGGCCGGCGGCGCGCAGCGCGGGCACGGTGTACTGGACGTAGTCGACCTTCAGCTTGAGCAGCTGGAGGTAGGCGAGCCTCAGCGCCGCTGCGTCGACGCCGGCGAACTCGCGCGAGAACAGCGGGCGCAGCGGTTCGTAGTGGCGCAGGGTCGCGTCGAGGAGGCTGGCCTCGCGCGCGAAGACATTCAGGATCTGTTCGATCTGCATAGGGCGATTACCACTCCCGGGTGTGGCGCCGCGGCCGGCGCGGCGGTGTGAAGCGATAGAGGGCAGTACAACCGTGGCCGATGTCGAGCACGCGCTCCGCCGCGCCGGCGCCCATGGCGTCGAGCATCTGGTCGACGTGGCTGCGCGTCGGCTCGGGCAGCGCGTCGGTGCGGAGCACCATCGCGTGGGCGGTCTGGTCGACGCTATCGAAGTGCTCGAGGCCGAGATCCGGAAGCGACGAATAGCCGTACCTGGCGTACATCGGCAGGTGTTCGGCGATGCAGCCGCCGGCCAGCACGGCCGGGCCCGATCGCGCGGCGTGGGCGATGCCGAACTCCATGAGGCCGCGCGACACGCCGGCGCCGCGGAACCGCGGGCGCACGATCGCGCGGCTCAGCTCGTGGACCGGGTAGTCGTCGGGATTGAACAGGTCGATCTGACGGTCGAACTCGTCGGACACGATCGAGGGCAGCGCGTGCGGCCGGATCCCGGTCGCGCGCGCGGTCAGCGCCGGATCGCCGATCTCGGCCACGATGCTGTGGACCAGTTCGCGATGGTCGGGCTGCTCGTCGACCATGATCAGGCGCAGCGTGCCGACCATGAGGCCGGTGGCCGGGTCGAACGCACCGAACGGCAGCGCCGAAGCATCGTACTCGTCGATCTCGAGGCGGGACCGATTCGGTGTCTTGATGTAGCCGAGCGGGCCGTAGACCTCGTAGCGGAGTCGATAGGCCTCGATCAGCTCTGCGGCGCTGTCGAGCACCCTGATCTCACAGGTCGCCGTATCGTGCGTTGCCACGGGTGAGTCCGCCTTGCGGCCGACGCCCTCCGCGCAGTCAATCGCGTGGTCCATAAATACGAACTTCTTCCGTCGAAAGAGCTCGAGCGTAGTAGGTGTAAAATTCTCTGTATCCCGTCTTTTGGTAGGAGATATCACCAGCGCGCGGGCGCTGTAAAATCTTTTCTTTCAAAAAAATTCGCATGGGAGCTAACAGCCGTGGACGAGCCAGTTCGAACCAACTGGATCACAAATGCAGCACTCTGCTGCATGGTCGCGAGCGGGAAAGGTCGCTCTCTGTATCGAACTGTACGTGTGGATCGAGCGCCCGTCTTAGCATGAGCGAGCGTGCATCAGAATCAAAATAATCAGAACAGTCTTTTAAAAGACAATATGTTAGGCAGGCTATGGCCTGTGCTCCCCAGTGCTGACTGACCGTCTCGATCGCGGCGTCACGAATTTCTGACATCGGCTGGCGACCGCGATTTGCCGAGGTAGTCGGGGCGGTTCGCCGATGCCGCATTCCAAGGCGCCTTGTCGCGCAGCATCGGGTCAAATGTCGCGGGGGACGATCGGAGTCACAATCGCGCCGTGATCGCTTGACCGCGATGCCGTGCAATGCCGCCGAGCTGCTGTGATCGATCGCATGGCGACGCCAGGCATCCGCGCCTGAGGTGGTGATGCGTGGGCCATCGAGCACCGCGCGGCGCGCCGGGAATTCGCCGAGGCCGCCGCCTCGCGACTGCCGCGGGTAGCGACGCGGCCGTGAGGGTGCTAAGCCCCGTACGTGCGAGGGATTGCCTCACTCATCGTCGCGCTCTGCCTCCTGGCAGCGGGCGGCCTGCGTGCGCATGATCCCGGCGGTCCCGGCAGTGACGATGACCGTGCGCCGCAGCTGCTCGCCGCGGGCCACGGTCTGCTCGCCCATCTCGCGCCGCGGCGCGACGGCGGGATCCACGAGCTGCGGCTCGCCGCGTTCACGGTCCCCGCATCGCCCGCCGTGCCCCCGCCGCTTCGCGCGGCGGCGGTGGTGGCGCGCGATGGCCGCGCGCACCGGCTCGGCTGGGCGCCGCTCCCGGCCCGCTCGGCGCGCGGCCCTCCGCTCGGTTGATCGCACGTCCTGATTCGACTCGATCTACCCAACGCACTACCCAACGCAAATCGCCTCCCGCCCAGGGCGGGAGAGGAGACTGCTATGCATCCGGACGATTCTGATCACCCGGCGCGCCCCCAGACGTGGGGCCAGCGCCACGCGCTATCGATCCTGACCTCGGTGCTGTTCGGCCTGCTGGCCCTGGTCACCTGCATCCAGGTCGCGTGCTGAGATGGCCGCTCCCCTCGCGATCGCCGCCGCGCTGTCACGGCTCGTGAAGATCACCTGTCCGCACTGCGGCCGCAGCAAGGCCGTCGCGCGGGCGCCACGCGAGCATCGGGTGTGCCCGCGCTGCCACAAGCGCTTCGCCGATCCACGGCCCCGGCCGGCGCGGCGATGACCGGATCGCGGCTGCTCGTCGAGCTGGTCATCGTGCTCGGCACGGCAGCGGCGATCACCGTGGTGTTTCAGGCGCTGCGCCTGCCGGTCGTGCTCGGTTACGTGGTGGCGGGGCTGGTCATCGGCCCCTACGTCCCGGTCCCGGTGGTCGCCGACGCGGGGCTCGTTCACGTGCTGTCCGAGCTCGGCGTGATCCTGCTGATGTTCACGATCGGGCTCGAACAGCCGCTGTCGACGATCAAGCGGGTGGGGCTGCCCGGCGCGCTGATCGCCGTGTTCGAGGTGACGCTGGTGATCGCCGCCGGTACCGCGGCGGCGACCGCGCTCGGCTGGGGGCCGCTCGAGGCGCTGTTCGGCGGCGCGTGCCTGGGGATCTCGAGCACGATGCTGGTCGCCAAGACGTTCGAAGAGCTCGGGCTCAAGGGCGGGTTCACCGAGCAGGTGTTCGCGATCCTCGTGTTCGAGGATATCCTCGCGATCGTCCTGCTCGCGATCCTGGCCGCGGTCGGCACCGGCGTGGGATTCGAGGCCGCGCAGATCGTGCACACCGTGCTGCGCCTGGCGGGGTTCCTCGCGTTGCTCGTGCTCGGCGGGCTGCTGATCGTGCCCCGGGTGATCCGGCCGATCGCGCGGCGCGCCCGCCCCGAGACCCTGCTGATCGCCGCGCTCGTGGTGTGCTTCGGCGCCAGCGCGCTCGCCGATCGCGCGGGCTACTCCGTCGCGCTCGGCGCGTTCGTCGCGGGCGTGATGGTCGCCGAGTCGGGCCGCGGTCACGAGGTGTCCGACCTGGTGCGGCCGTTTCGCGACGTGTTCGCGATGATGTTCTTCGTCTCGATCGGCATGACGATCGATCCGGGGCAGCTCGCCGCCGAGCTTGGCACGATCGCGGTGTTCACCGTGGTCGTCCTCGTGATGAAGCCGATCGGCGTCGCGGTCGGCGTGTTCCTCGCCGGCCACGGCGTGCGGCCCGCGGTGCGCGCCGGGCTCAGCCTCGCGCAGATCGGCGAGCTGTCGTTCGTGATCGCCGGGCTCGGGGCCACGAGCGGCGCGGCTCCAGGTCCGCTCCTGGCGATCGCGGTCGGGGTGTCGTGCCTGACCACGCTCACCTCGTCGCTGTCGATCCGCTACTCCGAGCGTTGTGCGAGCTGGGTCGCCGGCCGGCTGCCCCGGCGGCTGGCGCTGTTCGTCAGCTTCTACGACGCCTGGCTCGGCCGGCTGCGCGCGCGCGACCGCCGCCACTGGCGCAAGCTGCGCCGGCCGATCGCGATCCTCGCGATCGATACCGCGGCGATCTCGGCGATCGTGATCGCGGCGGCCACCGCGGCGCCGCGGGTCGCCGCCGCGCTCGGCCTGGCCGGCGCCGCGGCGCGCGCAACGGTGGTCGCGGGCGCGCTGATCGCGGCGCTGCCGTTCGGCGTCGGGCTGGTCCGCCGCGTCATCGTGATCGCGCGCGTACTGGCGCTCGAGGTCATCCCGGCCGGGCAGGGCGCCGATCTGGGGCGCGCGCCGCGCCGCGCGCTGCGCGTGACGCTCGAGCTGGCGCTCGTGCTCGCGATCGCCGTGCCGTTCCTCGCGGTGACCCAGCCGTTCGTGCCGGGCAACCTCGTGGCCGGCCTGGTCCTCGTGATCGCCGTGATCGCCATCGCGCTGCGCGCGCTGCGCGACTTCGACGGTCACGTTCGCGCCGGCAGCGAGGTGATCCTCGAGCTCCTGACCCACCCGCCGGACCTCGCCTTGCCGCTCCAGGCGATCGATACGATCCTGCCGGGCTTCGGCGGGGTGGTCTCGGTCCGGCTCCCGGACGGCTCGCCCGCGGTCGGCCGCTCGCTGGCGCAGCTCGATCTGCGCGCGCGGACCGGCGCCACGGTGCTGGCGATCGGCCGCGGCGAGCACGGCCTGGCCTCCCCGGCGCCGCGCGAGGCGCTCCGCGCGGGCGACACGCTGGCGCTGACCGGCTCCGACGAGGCGATCGCCGCGGCGCGCGCCGCGCTCGAAGCCTGAGCGCGTTCCGCGACCGGACCGGTCGCGCTCAGCGCGGCCCGCGCGCGAGCCCGGCGCCCGGCGCGGCCAGCGCGGCGACGCGGCGCTCGACCGCCGCGATGATCGCGCTCGGGTAGCCGGCGCGGATCAGCAAGGCGAGCGCGTTGCGGGTCGGCGCGACGCCCGGCCGCAGCTTGCGATCGAACCGGCCGGTGGCGTCGTCCGGCTCGTCGAAGTAGCCGCGGGCGAACCGCGGGTCGACCTGGGCCGCGACGTCGAGATCGTGGGTCGCGGCGATCGCCAGGTCGCGCGCGCCGAGGTAGTCGAGGGTCGAGACGACGATGGGGACGCGCAGCGCCGGGTTGGTGCCGCTGAACGGCTCGTCGATCACGAACAGGCCGGGCAGGCCGTGGCGCCGCCGCAGGGCCGCGTCGAGCAGGGCGCCGATCGCGTCGACCTCGATCGCGTACTTGCTCATGCCTTCGGCCGTGGCGTCCTGGACGCGCATCACCGCGAAGATCTCGAACAGCCCGGCTCGCCAGGTGCCGAACGTGGTGTGGATCGACTGCGCGCAGATCGCGTTGACCGCGATCGTGCGCAGGAACGTCGACTTGCCCGACATGTTGCTCCCCGTGACCAGGAGGCCGGCGCCCAAGGCGAGATCGTTGCCGACCGCGCCCTCGATCGCCGGGTGGACCAGGGCTTCGGCGGTCAGCCGCGGGGCGCCGGGCGCAAGCTGCGGGAGCCGCGCGTCGCGGCGCTCGGCGCGCAGGGTCGCGACCGACGCCGAGGCGTCGAGCTCGCCGAGCCACAGCATCAGCCGGCGCAGGCGCAGGCGCTCGCGCCCGATGATCGCCATGAAGCGGCCGACCAGGAGGAGCCGCACCAGCAGGCCCGCGCGCAACACCTCGGCGAGATCGAACGGATCGCGCAGGGTCAGCCAGGTCACGCGCCGGCGGAGGCCCGCGAACACGGCGAGGTCGCGCGCGATGGTTTCGTCGCGCAGGTCGTGCAGGTCGGGGAGCGCGAGCAGGCGCTCGATCGAGGCCAGGGTGCGCGCCAGCTGCGCGATCGCGTGACCCTGGCCCGCGAGCTGGGCGCCGGCCCAGTCGTCGACCACGAGGTTCGCGATGAACACGCCGAGGCAGCCCAGCGCCAGCGGCGGCCACCACAGCACGGCGAGCAAGCCGAACGCGGCGAACGCGCTCAGCAGCGCGATGAATCCAGTCATCCGCAGCGGCCGCGGCGCGGGTTCCCACAGCAGCCGCGGCAGGAGGGGTGCGTCGCTGGCCAGCGGCGCGCCGATCGCCTCGCGGACCGCGTCGCGCACGGCCGGCCGCGCGAGCCGCGCCATCGCGCGCTCCCGCGCCGCGACGACCTCGAACCGGACGGCGGGCGCGACCAGCCAGCGCCACAGCGCCTGCGCGCCGAGCGGCGTCGCCGTCCGATCGATCGCGCGAAACACCAGCGCCAGATCGAGATCCTCGACCGTGCGGGAGTCGAGCCAGGCGCAGCCGTCGGGCACGCCGCCGGCCGCACGCTCGGCGTCGGCGAGGTGCCGCGCAGCGGCGATCTCGGTGGCTCCGAGCCGCACCGGCCGGCGCCGCGATGGTCGCCATGACAGGAGTCGACGCACCAGGACCACGAGGTCGTGCAACGCCATGTCGCGGCACCGTAAGCACGAATTCACGCGCGACAAGGCGGTTCGGGCGTGCGTCCCCGGAAATTCCAGACTGCCAGTGTAGCGTGGGCGGTTGATGTCGTATTTCGCGTCATCGTACGACCGGGGTGGTTGCGTTAGCCTGCGCGGATGACGAACTCTCGCCGTCGCGACGCTCCGCTGACCGTGGTCATCGCCGCCGCGATCGGGCTCGTCGCCGGGGGATGTGGCAAACCGCCGCCGGAGCCCGCGGCGCCGCACGTCGAGAGTTCGCCCGCCGCGAGCCCACCACCGGCTCCGGTGGCCGCGCCCGCACCCGCGCCGGCCACGCCGCCGGCGCCGCCCACGGACCTGGCGTCGGCGACGCGCGACAACCCCCTGTTGCCGGCGGCCACACCGCCGGCGACCACGCGCAACGAGGCGGTGCGCTCGAAGGATCCGCCGGACCTCGCGGCGCTGAAGCTGCCGCCGGGGTTCGCGATCGAAGTCTATACGGCCGGCGTACCCAACGCGCGCTCGCTGACGCGCGGCGGCCCCGGGATCGTCTATGTCAGTACGCGGCGCGACAATCGCGTGTATGCCGTGGTCGACAAGCATGGCGATCATAAACCGGAGAAGGTCTATACGATCGTCCAGGGGCTCGATGTGCCCAACGGCGTCGCCTATCGCGACGGCAGCCTCTATGTCGCCCAGATCCGCCGGCTGCTGCGCTACGACAAGATCGATAGTCACCTGGCCCATCCGCCCACGCCGGTCGTGATCACCGACCAGCTGCCTGCCGAGGAGCACCACGGCTGGCGCTACATCCGGTTCGGACCCGATGGCTGGCTGTACCTGGCGATCGGCGCGCCGTGCAACATCTGCAAGCGCGACGAGCCGATCTACGGGACGATCGCGCGGATCAAGCCCGCGGGCGGCGATCTCGAGATCTTCGCCCGCGGGGTGCGGAACTCGCTCGGGTTCGACTGGCACCCACAGACCCACGAGCTGTGGTTCACCGACAACGGCCGCGACGAGCTCGGCAACGAGCTGCCGCCCGACGAGCTCGA
>Ga0302321_100001620_pt1 | contig 19331 bp, 18 predicted proteins | sample Fen_T0_1_FD_202505 | JGI IMG/M metagenome (GOLD analysis project Ga0302321, IMG submission 202505) | Peat permafrost microbial communities from Stordalen Mire near Abisko, Sweden - Fen_T0_1 | ecosystem: Environmental > Terrestrial > Soil > Wetlands > Permafrost | place: Sweden: Abisko...
GCCAACGGCCTGACCGTGGATGAGATCCGGCAGTCGATCGGCGCCGACTCGTTGTCGTACGTGACCCTCGACGAGCTCATCGAGGCCACCACGATCCCGGCGGACCGGCTGTGCGCGGCCTGCTTCAGCGGTCAGTACCCGATTGCCCTGCCCGACCCGGAGCAGCTCGGTAAGCACTTGCTCGAAGGCTACGAACGCACCGCGGTGGCCAACGCACCACCGGGTGACGCCCTGCCCATGGACAGCACGATCGGGCAGACCCTCGGGGCGGGCGCCGAAGACGCGCTGAGCCGCCCGTGAGCGGCGCGTCCTACGAGGCGGCCGGGGTCAGCATCGCCGCCGGCGATGCGGCGGTCGAGCTCATGCGGGAATCGGTCCTGCGGGCGGGTCGCCCCGAGATGGTCGGCGGGATCGGCGGATTCGCCGGACTGTTCGACGCCTCGGCCCTCAAGGACTACCGGCGCCCGCTGCTGGCCAGTGCCACCGACGGCGTCGGCACCAAGGTCGACATCGCCCGTCGGATGGACGTGCACGACACCATCGGCATCGACCTGGTCGCCATGGTGCTGGACGACCTCGTCGTGTGCGGCGCCGAGCCGCTGTTCATGACCGACTACATCGCCACCGGGAAGGTGTACCCCGAGCGGATCGCGGCGATCGTCTCCGGCATCGCCGAGGGCTGTCGTCAGGCGGGAGCCGCGCTGATCGGCGGGGAGACGGCCGAACATCCGGGTCTGCTCGGGCCGGACGAGTACGACGTGGCCGGTGCTGGAACCGGCGTGGTCGAGTCCGACGCCCTGCTCGGGCGCCATCTCGTGCGCGCCGGCGACGCGGTGGTGGCCATGGCCAGCAGCGGACTGCACTCCAACGGCTACTCGCTGGTGCGCCACGTGTTCTTCGGACCGGCCGACTGGTCGCTCGACGCCGAGGTGCCCGAGCTCGGGCGGACGCTGGGCGCCGAGCTGCTCGAGCCCACGCGGATCTACGCGCTGGACTGTCTGGCCCTGACCCGGGACCCGGCCTGCGGGGTCCACGCGCTCTCCCACGTGACCGGCGGAGGCTTGGCGGCCAACCTGGCGCGAGTCATGCCCACCGGGAGCCGGACCCGCCTCGACCGCGGCACGTGGACGCCCCCACCGGTCTTCGACCTCGTCGCCCGGGTCGGGGCGGTGCCCCGCCACGAGCTGGAGTCGGCACTGAACCTGGGGGTCGGCATGGTGGCGGTCGTCGCGGCGGACGGGGCCGATGCCACGGTGGCGCTCCTGGCCGAGCGGGGAATCCTGGCCTGGGTGTGCGGTGAGGTCCTCCAGACACGGCCTTCGGCCGGGCCGGTGCCCGCCGTCGTCGAGCTGGTGGGGGACTACGCCTGACGGCGACCGCGACCGGCCGCCTCGTCGTCGAGCTCGTCACCGTCGGGATCGAAGCCGTCGACCACGTCCGAGTCCGGCTCGTCGTCCTCGCCGCCGGTGCCGGTGCCGAGTTCGGCAGTGAGCGCGTCGACATCGAGGTCGCCCGTGGCGTACTTCAGCCGACGGGCAACCTTGGTCTGCTTGGCCTTGGCCCGGCCGCGACCCATGGCGGGACCCCCTCTGCGGGGCTCGGCCCCACGAACGGTTCTCACACACTCGACCGCGTCGCGGGTCTGTCCCCGGCGACGCCGCACCCAGGGTAAGGGATAACCCCGGCCGATGGGGAGTCGCCCTGGTCCGGTCGGCCTAGCCGGGAACCCAGATCCGCCCGGCCGGGCCGGCCGCCGCGATCCGCTCCTCGGCCAGCCGCTCAGCCGCGGCCACCGGCAGGATTCCCTCCGCATCGGCCAGGGCCAGCAGCCGGGCCGTGGTGTCGAAGATCCCGTCGGTGCGCTCGCGGGCCCGGTCGAACGAGAACCCGCGGAGCTCGTCGGCCACCTGGATCACGCCGCCCGCGTTCACGCAGAAGTCCGGCGCGTAGAGCACGCCCCGGTCGGCGAGGATCTGCCCCGCCTGCGGGTCGGCCAGCTGGTTGTTGGCGCCGCCGCACACGACGGCGGCCTCGATCGTTCGGGCGACCTCGTCGGTGATCGCCCCGCCGAGCGCGTTCGGGGAGAACACGTCCAGACCCAGGTGGTGCAGGTCTGCGGTGGTCGCGACGACCTGCACCCCGGGGTTGTCCGCCAGCACGCGGGCGACCGCTGCCGGGTCGGTGTCGGTCACGATCACCTGGGCGCCGTCCGCGGCCAGCTGGGCGACCAGTCGGTGGCCCACCTTGCCCAGGCCGCTGATCCCGATCCGTCGGCCGGACAGGCCGGGATCGCCCCACCGGTGGCGGGCGCAGGCGTGCATGCCGGCCAGGACGCCGTGCGCGGTGAGGACCGACGAGTCGCCGGCGCCGCCCGCCTCCGGGGAGCGCCCGGTGACGAACCGGCACTCACGGCCCATGACGTCGAGGTCGGCGACGAACGTGCCGACGTCTCCGGCGGTGATGTAGCGACCGCCCAGCGACTCCAGGAACCGGGCGTAGGAGCCCAGCAGAGCCTCGGACTTGTCGGTCTGGGGATCACCGATGATCACGGCCTTCCCCCCGCCGAGGTCGAGCCCGGCCAAGGAGTTCTTGTACGTCATGGCCCGGGACAGGTGCAGCACGTCCAGCAGCGCACTCGTCTCGTCGGCGTAGGGGTAGAAGCGGGTGCCGCCCAGGGCGGGTCCCAGACGGGTGGAGTGGATCGCGACGATCGCCCGCAGTCCGGTGGTGGGGTCGCGGCAGAAGACGACCTCTTCGTGCCCCTCGAACCGGTCGAAGACCATGCCCCGACCCTAGGGGCCGAGCATCTCGGGGCCACCAATTCCGACATGTCCGGCACATGAACCCGTTCGGCCCAATAGCCTGCGGGGTCGTGGGCGGGGGTCGGTTCCGACCAGCGCCCGACGAAAGTTCTGGAGGCGGAGTCATGACCGGTCGGACACCTGATGCCGAACCGCTCCTCACACCGTCGGAGGTCGCCACCTTGTTCCGGGTGGACCCCAAGACCGTGACCCGGTGGGCCAAGGCCGGCAAGCTGAGCTCGATCCGCACCCTGGGCGGCCACCGTCGCTACCGCGAGTCGGAGGTCCGGGCTCTCCTGGCCGGGCGGGGCACCGACCTGCCGCCGACGGGGGCCAACGGTGGGTCGATCGGCGGGGCCTCGCCCGACCCGGCCTGACCGACGGCCCCCCATTGGTGTGACGCGGGTCACGTTGCGGAGCCGAATGGCCGGGCTGACCAGCACGTTTTCCCGATTCCGGTGGGACTTCCGTACGATTCCTCACGCTTCCGCCGCAGGTGGGAGTGCCCGGGCGTGACGCCGAGTCCTGCCCTTCGCCCGGGGAACATGAGACTCACCCGCGCGGGCAGGAGTGGGGGAACCACCTTCGGACGGCCAGCCAGGTCGTCCTCGGGGTTCAGCCGCTGAGAAGCGGCCGGGCACCTCTCGCCCGAACCCGACAGCTCACCTCGCAGGCGTGGGAGAGGCATCATGACGCGCACCCGCCTGCGCCAGCGACTGCTGGGCGCCCTCATCACCTCGACCTTCGCCCTCGGCGTGGGCGTGGCCGGCTCGGCCACCGCCCAGGCCAGCTCGGGTCCGTCGACCAAGCCCGCGGCGCACACGTCGAGCACGCCGACGTTCCGCACGGTCAGCCCCGGCGACGCCAGCTGGCGGATCCCGGTGGCCAAGCGCATCCTGCGGGTGCCGTCGCACTCACGGGTCTACGGCTACCACCTGGGCCATCGCGTGGTGGTCTTCAAGCGGCACCACCACCTGCCGGGCACACCCATGATCGGCGCGCGCACCTGGCACCAGCTGAAGCTGCGCCAGGCGCAGCTGCGCGTGCTCGCCGAGCGCAGCGCGATCGTCCGCGTGGCGCGGGCGCACCTCGGTGACCCCTACGTCTACGGCGCGGCCGGCCCGCATGCCTTCGACTGCTCCGGGTTCGTGCAGTTCGTCTACCGCCAGGCGGTCGGCCGCACGCTCCCGCGCGTCGGGTACGCGCAGTACGCCGTTGCCAAGCCGGAGAAGCGCAGTGCTGCGCAGGTGGGTGACCTCGTCGCCTTCTACTCCGGCGGCTCGATCTACCACGTGGCCATCTACGCGGGCCACGGGACCATCTACCACGCCCCGCACACCGGGACCGTGGTACAACGCGCGCCGATCTACTCCGGCAACGTGCGGTTTGCCCGCCTGCTGCCGCGCGTCTGACGCTCGGGCCGGTCTACGCCGTCGGCGGCGTGACGACTCGCGGGTGGGCCGACGCGTACGCGTCGATCGCGGCGGTCAGGGTGGGGAACACGTGGTCCTCGCCCACCGTGCCGATGACGCCGTAGTTGGTCAGGGTGGCCATGAGGCCGGTGTCCGGCTGGGCCAGCCAGAACTCGGCGTCGTGGTTGTGGACGAACTCGACCAGCCCGTTCAGAGTGAGTCCGGCGGAGTAGTCGACGTCGTCGAGGGCGGAGCAGTCCAGGACGACCCACCTCACCGGGTCCGGCGCGCTGAGCACCAGGTTCTGCACGTCGTCGGAGAACCGGCTGGCGTTGGCGTAGAAGAGGTCGGCGTCGTACCGGAAGATGATCAGTCCCGGGCGGCTCTGCGCCCCGGGCGCCGCGGCTTCGTACTTGCGCTGACCGTCGGCTTCGACTCCGAGCACGAAGTCCCGCGGCTGGTACTGGCGTCGCACCAGTTCCAGCAGCGACATGACGATCGCCAAGATGATGCCTTGCTCGACACCGATCAGGAACACCGTGCATGCGGTGACCGTCGCGATCACGAACTCGCTGTAGCGCTCACGGGCGATTCGACGCATGCCGAGCGCGTCGATCAGGTCGACCCCGATGAGGAACACGATCGCGGCAAGGACGGCGTTGGGCATGTCGGCCAGGAGTCCCGTGAAGAACATGACCACGAGCAGCACGACCAGCGACATCGTGATGTTCGCGAGCTGGGTACGGCCGCGGTCCTCGTCGAGGATCTGGGTCTTGGTGGGGCTGCCGTTCACGACGAACGTGCCGGTGAGCCCCGCGGCGAAGCTGGCACCGCTGAGGCCCACGATGTCGCGGTTGATGTCCGCCCGCTGGCCATGACGCATCGCGAAGCTGCGCGACGTCGCGGCGCTCTGCGCGATGATCAGGATGAAGCAGGACAACGCGATCGGGATGGTCGGGCCGACGTCTGACCATGACAGCCCGGCGGGCAGCCCGATCGGCGGGAACCCGCCGGTGACCTGGCCCACCACCGAGACGCCGTGCGACGCAGCGTCGAGTGCCGCGGACAGGATGATCGAGAGCACGACTGCCACCACTGCACCAGGAACCTTCGGGATGAACCGCTTGAAACCTTGGATGATGACGATCGCGCCGAGGGCGAACGAGAACGTCCACCAGTTGATGTTTCCGTCGAAGACGTTCTGGATCATGTCCTTCTGCTGCTGCAGCCAGGTGCCCGATCCCTTGGCGAACCCGAGCATCGCCGGGATCTGACCGGAGAACACCTGGATCCCGACGCCGGTGAGGAAGCCGATCAGCACCGACGCGCTGAGGAAGTCCCCGATGAAGCCCAGACGCAGCACACGCGCGACCAGAAGGAGGACGCCGCACTCCAGCGCGACCAGACCGGCAAAGGCGAGCCACTCCGACGAGTACGGCGTGAGGCCGGAGATGCTCAGGCCGGCCAGGCCGGCCGCGAGGATCGCGGCGGTGGCGGAGTCGGCGCCCACCACGAGCAGGCGCGACGCACCCAGGAGCGCGAACAGCAGCGTCGGGAAGATGACCGTGTACAGACCCGTGACGAGGGGTGTCTCGGCGATGCTCGTGTAACCCATGGTCTCGGGGATGGCCACGGCGGCGAGGGTGACACCCGCAATCACGTCACCGGCGATCCAGGAACGCTTGTAGGCGCGCAGCGAGACGGGTACCAGGTTCACGGCGTGGCTCCTTCATGTCGACCAGGTGACGGCACGGTAGCCCAAAGGTGACCGCGGCCGAGAGCTTGATCGAAATGTGTCGAGACCCCTTGTCGCGGGCGCATCGGCCCGGTTGGCTGGGCAGCAACCGATGTCCGCCCGCTGCCTTCGGAGTACCCATGCCGGCACGACCGCTCAAGCACGAGGACCAGTCCGAATCGCTGGACCTGAACCCGATGTTCGCCCGGGCCGGCGAGGAACGGATCCCACGGTTCCGGCTGCCCCAGGGCGAGATGCTGCCCGACACCGCCTACCAGATCGTGCACGACGAGGCGATGCTCGACGGCAACGCGCGGCTGAACCTCGCGACCTTCGTCGGGACCTGGATGGAACCGCAGGCCGAGCAGCTGTACCGCGAGACGTTCGACAAGAACATGATCGACAAGGACGAGTACCCCGCCACGGCCGCCATCGAGGACCGTTGCTGGCGGATCCTCGCCGACCTGTGGGGCGCCGACCCCCACCACGCGATCGGGACGTCGGCCATCGGGTCGTCGGAGGCGTGCATGCTTGCCGGGTTGGCGTTCAAGCGTCGCTGGCAGCACGCGCGCAAGGCGGCGGGCAAGTCCATCGACGCGCCGAACCTCGTCATGAGCTCGGCCGTGCAGGTGGTGTGGGAGAAGTTCGCCAACTACTGGGAGGTGGAGCCCCGGTACGTGCCCGTCAGCGAGGAGCACCCGACCTTCGACGGTCACGACCTCGCCAAGTACGTGGACGAGAACACCATCGCCGTCGTGGCCGTCATGGGCGTCACCTACACCGGCAGCTACGAGCCCGTCGCCAAGATCGCGGCCGCCCTCGACAAGATCCAGAAGGAGACCGGAGTCGACGTTCCGATCCACGTGGACGGCGCATCGGGCGCGATGATCGCACCGTTCCTGCAGCCCGACCTCGAATGGGACTTCCGTGTCGACCGCGTGCACTCGATCAGCACGTCGGGGCACAAGTACGGCCTGGTGTACCCCGGCCTGGGCTGGGTGGTCTGGGGCAAGCGCGACTACCTGCCCGACGACCTCGTGTTCGACGTCACCTACCTCGGCGGCGACATGCCCACACTCGCGCTCAACTTCTCGCGCCCGGGCGCGCAGGTGCTGCTGCAGTACTACAACTTCCTGCGTCTGGGCCGCGACGGTTACACGAAGGTGCAGCAGGCCTGCCAGGACGTCGCGCTGCACCTGTCCGATGCCATCGGTGCCATGGAGGCCTTCGTCCTCTACTCCGACGGCAGCGACATCCCGGTCTTCGCCTGGCGCCAGAAGCCGGACTACAACCCGAACTGGGATCTCTACGACCTGGGCATCAAGCTGCGCGAGGACGGGTGGCTCGTACCTGCGTACCCGATGCCCGAGGCGCTCACCGATCTGACCGTCCAGCGGATCGTCGTCCGCAACGGGGTGTCCCACAACCTGGCCGACCTGCTGCTGGGAGCGATCAAGTCGTCGGTGGAGTACCTGGACTCCCTCGACGGGCCGATGCCCAAGACCGGCCGCAAGGGCGCGGCCTTCCACCACTGAGTCGTGGGGAGGCACTCATGGGAGTGGGCAGGGGCGGGGTCGAACCGCCGACCTTCCGCTTTTCAGGCGGACGCTCGTACCAACTGAGCTACCTGCCCGCGTTCGGGCGGGCCCAGCGTACCCGAGCGGGTCCCGGCGGGGTCACCGCACCATGATCGGTACGGTCGGGTCAGGTTCGCCGTCGACGGAGCGATCCCGAGCTGCAGCACCGAAGTGGACCGAGTGTGAAGGACGAGGCGGAGATGGCTGACGAGACGATGCTGGTGCTGGTCGCCGCATACCAGGACGAGCAGCTGGCGCAACGGGAGTTCGACGCGCTGGTCGGTCTGGTGAAGGCCAAGCAGGTCCGGGTCGACGGGCTGATCCTGGTGGCGAAGGACGCGGCGGGCGACGTGCGGCTGTGCGACACGGGGGACCGCCTCGGACGCAAGGGTGCCGGCTGGGGTGGCGGCGTGGGCGTGCTCGTGGGCCTGTTCGCCCCGCCGATGCTGGCCTCCGTCGTCGTCGGTGCGGGGGCCGGAGCGGTGATGGGCCGGTTCGCCGACCACAAGCTCAAGAGTGGCCTGGAGGAGAAGCTGGGCGCTGCTTTGCCGGCGGGCGCAGCGACGGTGATCGCGCTGATCTCCGAGTCGCAGCAGCTGGCGGTGGAGCGGGCCCTGGCGGGGTCGCCGGCGAAGTCGGTGGTCGCGATGGACGGCGGGGGTCTGAAGCAGCTGCAGGCATCGTTGACGGAGGCGATGGGCAAGTTCAGCCCGGACCGCAGCGTGCTGCCCATCCCGGACCGGGCGTTCGGTGGCACGGCGGGTCGCACGCTGAAGGACTCGGTGGCCGACTGGACGATGATCCCGGGGCCGAAGGCTCCCGAAGGTGCGCCGAACGTCCTGATCGTGCTGATCGACGACGCCGGCTATGGCGCCCCGGAGACGTTCGGGGGGCCGATCCGCACCCCGAACTTCACCCGGGTCCAGCAGCGGGGGGTGACCTACAACCGCTTCCACGTGACGGCAGTGTGCTCACCGACCCGGGCGGCGTTGCTCACCGGGCGCAACCAGCACCGGGTGGGCTTCGGGTCGATTGCTGAGTACCCAGGCCCGTTCCCGGGCTACACCGCAGCCCGCCCCAGGAGCTGCGCCGGGCTGCCGCGCATCCTGTCGGAGAACGGGTACGTCACCGGCGGGTTCGGCAAGTGGCACCTGACCCCCGACAACGTGCAGGGCGCGGCTGGTCCGTTCGACCACTGGCCCAAGGGGTGGGGGTTCGACCACTGGTGGGGGTTCCTGTCCGGTGCGGCCGGGCAGTACGACCCCATCATCACTTTGGACGACTCGACGATCGGCGTGCCCGAGGGCAAGGACGGCGAGCAGTACTACTTCCCCGACGACATCACGGACAAGGCCGTCGAGTGGCTGCATGCAGTGCGCGCCCAGGATCCGGACAAGCCCTGGATGATGTACTACTCCACCGGCTGCAGCCATGCCCCGCACCACGTCGCCAAGGAGTGGGCGGACAAGTACAAGGGCCAGTTCGACGACGGCTGGGACGCGCTGCGGGAGCGGACTCTCGCCCGGCAGAAGACGCTCGGGATCGTTCCCGCTGACACCGAGCTCACCGCGCGGCCGGACCTCTTCCCGGCGTGGGACTCGCTCAGCGACGCGCAGAAGAAGCTGTACGCACGTCAGATGGAGGTGTTCTGCGGCTACTCCGAGAACGCGGACTGGAACGTCGGCCGCCTGCTGGACTCCCTCGAGGAGATGGGAGATCTGGACAACACGCTGATCTTCTACATCTGGGGCGACAACGGGTCCAGCATGGAAGGGACGACGACCGGCTCGTTCAACGAGCTGACCTTCCTCAACGGTCTGGTCCTCGACGCCGACCAGCAGACCGAGCTGATCAACCAGTACGGCGGCATCGACGCCCTCGGTGGCGTCCACACCGCACCGCACTTCGCCGCCGCCTGGGCCCACGCGACCAACGCACCGTTCCAGTGGGGCAAGCAGACCGCGAGCCACCTCGGGGGCACCCGTGACCCGATGGTGGTGGCCTGGCCCGCCCGCATCGAGCCGAGTACCGCGATGCGCTCGCAGTTCACCCACGTGATCGACATCGGCCCGACCATCCTCGAAGCAGCCGGCATCCCCGAGCCGAAGTCGGTGGACGGCATCGGGCAGGAGCCCATGGACGGCACGAGCTTCCGGTTCACCTTCGACGACGCGGACGCGCCCGAGCGCCACACGACCCAGTACTTCGAGATGTTCGGCAGCCGCGCGATGTACCAGGACGGGTGGTGGGCGGCGTCCCGACCAGATCGGATCCCGTGGGACGTCTCGCCGCAGACGTTGGCCCAGTTCGGGCCGGAAGCCGACTGGGACCCCGACCGTGACGTCGGCTGGGAGCTGTACTACCTGCCCGACGACTTCTCCCAGGCCAAGGACATCGCCGCCGACCACCCCGAGCGAGTCGCCGAGCTGCAGGCGCTGTGGTGGCGCGAGGCTGCGCGCAACCGCGTGCTCCCGCTGATGGGCGGCCTGTCGGTGATCTACGGCATCCTGCCGCCGCTTCCCACCGTGACTCGCTTCACGTTCGCCGGCGACGTCCAGAACGTCCAACGCGGCATGATCCCGAGGATCTACGGGCGCTCCTACGCCATCGACGCCGAGCTGACGGTGCCCGAGGGCGGTGCCGAGGGCGTGCTCGTGGCCCACGCCGACTTCATCGGCGGTTTCGCCCTGTGGGTGGACGGCCAGGGGCTGCTGACCCACACGTACTCGTTCCTCGGCGTGGAGACGTACAAGGCGACGGCCAGCTCGCCACTGCCGGCTGGCGACGTCACCGTGCGGATGCTCTTCGACGCCACCGAACAGAAGCCAGGAACCGGAGGCCACGTGACGCTGTTCGTGAACGACCAGGCCGTTGGGGAGGGCGACATGCCACACACCGTCCCGATCGCGTTCACCAGCTACTCCGGGATGGACATCGGCCGGGACAACGGGTTGGTCGTCGACCTCGCCTACGAGGACAAGGCCCCCTACGCCTTCACCGGCACGGTCAAGAAGGTGGTGTTCGACCTCAAGCCCGGGACTCATGAGGAGGAGAAGGCTCTGCACGCCCACCACGCGGTCGAGAACCTCGCGCACGGGGCCGGCGGCTGACCCGCAACGACGAAACCCCCTCGTCCGACGAGGGGGATCGCGACCTGTCTCACAACCGGGCGGTCCCGACGGGATTTGAACCCGCGACCTCCACCTTGACAGGGTGGCGAGCACTCCGAACTGCTCTACGGGACCTTGCGGAGTCGCCTCCGAAGGCGTACCCCCAACGGGATTCGAACCCGTGCTACCGCCTTGAAAGGGCGGCGTCCTAGGCCGCTAGACGATGAGGGCGCGGTCCCGCCGGAAGCCCGCCCAGCATAGGGGATGCTCCAGACCAGGTCCAAAGCGGATCTGGGGCCCGGGACCGGGCCGAACGGGAAGGGGAGCCGGGTGTACGAGGTGTCCCGCGAGCGGTTCGAGGAGCTCGTCGCGCAGGCCCTGGACACGGTCCCGGACCCGCTGACCGCCGTCATGAACAACGTCGTCGTCATGATCGAGGACGATCCGCCGCCTGGTGATCTGTTCCTGCTCGGCCGCTACGAAGGCATCCCGCTGACCGAACGCACCACGGGGTACTCGGCGGTGCTGCCGGACCGGATCACGATCTACCGCAACCCGATCCTGCGGATCTGCGCCGACGACGCTTCGGTGGTGCACGAGGTGCACGTCACCGTGGTCCACGAGATCGCCCACCACTTCGGCATCGACGACGACCGGTTGCACGAGCTGGGCTACGGCTGAGGCACCTCGAGTCACGTGACGAGCAGGCCGACGACCACGAGCAACGTCGTGTTGACGATCTCGACCAGCCCCACCTGCACGGGTCTGACGGTTCGCCGACGCGCCAGCCACGGCAGGAAGACGGCTCGGGTGAGGAACCAGGCGAACAGGACCGTGAGCCACGGACTCACGACGGACACGATCAGGGCCGCGCCCGCGTGGAAGACCAGGCTCGCCCGCAGATAAGCAGGCTCCCCCCGTTCGCGAATCATCGTCTTGACGTAGAACACACTCCCGGCGAAGTACAGCCACGCGATCGCGAAGAGGGCTACGGCGCGCGCCCAGTCCGTGCCGTCGCCCACGGCAAAGGCCAGCGGCACCAGCAAGCACGCCTGGGTGACCGAGGCGAGCCCATTGACCCAGGCGCGCTCGTCGTGCGCCCGTGCGTAGTGGACATTCACCAGCGCCATCGGCACGAAGGCGGGCGCCACCAAGACCACCCACGGCCGCAGCACGAGCAACCAGGCCAGGAAGGGCACGGCCACCAGCGCGGCGGCCCGGGCCGACCGGACGAAGCGGTCGCGCCGGCGCACGCGCAGGGCCATGAGGGCGCTGTAGCTGAAGACGTAGCCCAGCAGCCAGACCGCCAGGAGCGGCACCGCTGCCACCGTCCAACCGGCAGCCAGCGTGCCCAACAGGTAGGGGACCAGCAACATGGCCCAGGCCCCGTGCTGGGCCGGGACGACGAGGCGCACCCGGCGGGAGGGGGAGTGCCGGGTGCGCACGTCGGTGGGGGGTCCCATCGGGCTTCAGTGTCGGTGGGCCGGCGACCCACGCGGCAGGGCCCTTGGTCCCGAGGTCGCCGGCTCCCCCGCCGAGCACGGGAGAAATTGTCGGACCCGACGGGAATGCTCCCGCGCAGACCGCGGTTGGCGGTCGAAGGGCCCGCCTCGGCCGGAGATCCCGCCGATCGCAGCCCAGCGCCACTCGTCAGGGAGACCACGTGACCACGCCACGCAGCACCGATTCATCCCCTTTGTCCGATCCTCCGGACCCAGCCGACGCCACGGACATGGCCGACCCGAGCCTGAGCCCGCAGGACTCGCGCCGATGGCTGGCCCTGGGCGTCATCGCGCTCGCTCAGCTCATGGTCGTGCTCGACGCCTCGATCGTGAACATCGCCTTGCCGTCGGCCCAGCGCGACCTCGGCATCACTGACGCCGACCGCCAGTGGGTCGTGACCGCCTACACGCTCACCTTCGGCGGCCTGCTCCTCCTGGGCGGCCGGATCGCCGACTACGCCGGCCGCAAGCGGGCCTTCATCATCGGCCTGCTCGGGTTCGCGGGCGCCTCGGCTCTGGGCGGCATCGCGCCGTCGCAGGGCTGGCTGTTCGCCGCGCGTGGCCTGCAAGGCGCCTTCGCTGCCCTGCTCGCCCCGGCAGCCCTGTCGTTGATCACCGTCACGTTCACCCACTCCAAGGAGCGGGCGCGGGCGTTCGGCGTGTACGGCGCGATCGCCGGTGGCGGGGCGGCCATCGGACTGATCGTGGGCGGCGTGCTGACCGAGTACACCTCGTGGCGCTGGTGCCTGGGCGTCAACGTGCCGATCGCCTTGATCGCCGCCGGGCTGGCCGTCCCGTTCGTCCACGAGAGCAAGGCCCACGGCAACACCCACTACGACGTGCCGGGTGCCGTCACCGCGACCGTCGGCCTGGTCACGCTCGTCTACGGCATCACCAAGGCAGGCACGGACGGTTGGCTGTCGCCGGTGACGATCGGACTGTTCGTGGTCTCGCTGGTGCTGTTGGGTGCCTTCCTTGTCATCGAGAACCGCACCGCCAACCCGCTGCTGCCCATGCGGATCCTGGCCGACCGCAACCGCTCCGGGTCGTACGCCGCCATGTTCCTCACGGCGGCCGGGCTGTTTGCCATGTTCTTGTTCCTCAGCTACTACCTGCAGGGCACGTTGGGCTTCTCGGCCCTGAAGTCGGGCTTCGCGTTCCTGCCGTTCTCGCTGGGCATCATCGTCAGCGCCGGGGTCGCCAGCCAGTTGCTGCCCAAGTTCGGGCCGCGCCCGCTGGCGTTCACCGGGCTGATGATGGCCACTGTGGGCATGTTGTGGCTGAGCCGGATCACACCGACCAGCGAGTACCAGACGCATGTGCTGCCGTCGATGGTCGTCATGAGCCTGGGCATGGGTCTCACGTTCGTGCCCCTGTCGTCCACCGCCCTGTTCGGGGTCGCCAACCACGACGCAGGTGTCGCGTCTGCCTTGCTCAACACCAGCCAGCAGATCGGTGGCTCACTCGGCACCGCGCTGTTGAACACGTTGGCTGCGACGGCGACGGCCAGCTACATCGTGGCCAACGCCGGTCCCACCGTGCCCAACGTTGCGCAGGAGGGTGTCGTCCACGGCTTCTCGGTGGCGTTCCTCGTCGGTGCAGCGATTCTGGCGACCGCCGCATTCGTGGTGCTGATCGCGATCAATGCCACGCGTGCACACCTCGCCCAGCACGACGTGGCGGTCGCTCCGGCGTGACCGTCAGGCCGGAGTGCGAGCGCGTCTGAGGGTTAGGAAGGAAGAGCCGACAGTCCGGCGAGCAGCTCCAACCGTTCGTCTTGGGTCAGGTGCGTGTAGGGCGCGGCGTCGCGGCGGTTCGTGTCGGCTTCGATGGCCTGCCTGCGGTCACCCTCGGGCAGGGCGGGCATCTCGTCGACCGTCATGCCGGCCGCCCGCCAGGCCGCCATGTGGGCGTCGAAGCGGTGGAAGCGCAGGGCCGTCAGGCGTTCCGCCAGCTTGGCGGCCGCGCTGGCATCCGGTGGGTCGTAGGGGGGAGCCACCACGGCAAAGGCCGGCCCACCCGTTTCACCGGCCGCGGTGACCGCGCGGTCGGCCAGGGCCAGCAGCAGTTCCATGTCGGCTCGCTCGCTCCCCCACAGGTCGCTCACGGTGGCACCGGACAGGGACTGGAACGCAACGATCAGTTCACGCCCCCGCGCGGTGAGCCGCACCTGCCCGGCGTCGGGCTCGTCCACGAGGTCGGCGTCGAACAGCTCCCTGATCCCGGTCTCGACCACGGGCTCAGGGAGATACGTGAAGACGTCACGCAGTCCCGACAACGCCACCGCACGAGCGGGGTAGGTGTTGCGCAGCATGGTGATCGTGGCCATGCCGGGCTCGGAGATCCCCGGTGGCACCAGCGCCTCCGACGACATGGTCCGCTCCCGCATCGCGTGGGCGAGGCCGAGGCGGAGCCGGTCGACGACCGGGGCGAAAGCGGCACAGAAGGCTTCGGGATCAAGCGGTGGTTGCACGGTCACGTCCCGGACGGTAACTGCGGCCGCAGCGAACATCAACGAAGCACGTCGACGGCTCGACACGATTCATCCGGTCAGAGGACGATCCCGCGCGGTCCCTCGGTGACCACGTGCTCGAGCACGAGTTCGGCCCGCTCGACGCTGCGCAGCCAGTCGTAACCGACCGCCTTCACGCCCACGAGCTCGATGCCGGCGTCCCGAAGCCGCGTCAACCCCTGCTCGTGCGCGGCACCCGGCGACGCAGTCGCGTCGGCGGCGACGGCCACGCGCCAGCCGCGGTCATGCAAGCCGATCGCCGACTGGGCGACGCAGACGTCGGTCTCCAGTCCGCAGAGCACCGCGGTGCGCCGTCTGGTCGCCTCGACGGCGGCAAGGATCTCCGGAGATTCGCCCAGGCCAAAGGTCGTCTTGGGGTACCGGTGCAGGCCGGTCGGAAGTGCAGCCACGACTGCGGGCGCCGTGGGCCCGTTGTGGTCGGGCGATTCCTCCGTGACAACGGCCGGCACGTGAAGGGCAGCAGCCAGTTCGCACAGCCACCGAATCCGATCGACGACCGCGTCGGCAGTCTCGGCGTCGACCTTCTCGACGAACCCGCGTTGGACATCGATCACGACCAGGACACTGTCGTCCACGTCGATCAGGGGCACCGGTCCTCCCCGGCTCCGGGCTCACGCACGGGCGGCACGCCAGGTGTTCGCGGTGATCGAGTAGATGACCGCCTGGAAGGTGACCCCGTCATCCTGGATCTCGGCCTCGTGGTCGAACGTCATGCCCAGGCGCTGCATCACCGCCAGGCTCCGGACGTTCGGCCGATCCGTGGTCGAGATGACGCGCGGCGCGTCGAGCGGTCCAAACGCGTAGTCGAGCCAGGCCGTCGCTGCTTCGGTCGCGTAGCCGTTTCCCCAGTGCTGTCGGGCCAGGCGCCAGCCCACCTCCAGCTCGTCTGGGTAGGACTCCTGATGGTGCACCCCGCACATTCCCAGGAACGTGTTGTCCTCGCGGCGCTCGACGGCGAGCAGACCGATTCGCTCGGTCTCGTAAAGCTCTTGGGCCCACTCCGCGATCTCGTCGGAGTACTGCCGCGACAAGGGAGTGCCGCCGAGGAACTCCACCACCTCGGGATCAGCATTGAGCTCGGCGTACAGGGGGAGGTCGTCTCGTCGGAAGGTCCGCAAGATCAGGCGGGGCGTCGTCAGCACGACCTCGCCGTCCCATCGCACCATGCCCATCCCACCTTCGCGATCCGCGAACCGTATCGGCACACTAACCGCCCGGCGCTACGTGGACGAGGTAGCGTCGCGCGCGAGTCAAGTCCCCAAGAGGAAGGGCAGTCCGGTGGCTGAATCGTCAACCATCAAGGTCGCAGACATGGCGATCGTGCACGAGACCTTCCGCGCTGCTTACGACGAATCGGCTCGGCTGGTGCGGGCCGAGGTAGAACCGTCGCCGGAACGCGTGGCGTTCCTCGCCGATCACATCGACCTCGCGTTGTTGATGCTCCACAACCATCACGAGAGCGAAGACCTCCTGCTCTGGCCGCTCCTGCTACGACGTGCACCCGACGATGCGGCGTCCATCCAGCGGGTCGCAGACGAGCACAAGGACGTTGCGGTTGCTGTCGACCGCGCGAAAGCGGCCTGTACTCGGTGGCGCAGCCAGCCGGCAGCGGCCGAACGCGACGAGTTGGCGGACTCGCTGGTCAGCCTGAACGCGGTGCTCCGGAACCACCTCGACGACGAGGAGGGCTACGCCGTTCCCCTCGCCGCTCGCACGCTGACTCAGGACGAGTGGAACGCGATCGGGGCGCATTCGCGGGCGGGTATTCCCAAGGACAAGCGGTTCGTCGTCTTCGGGATGTTGCTCGAGCCACTCAGCACGCAGGACCGCGCGTACATGCTGTCCGAGGTTCCTGGACCGGTCCGACTGCTCTGGAAGTTCGTCGGGCAACGGCAGTGGCGGTCATACGCCGACAGACTCCGCTGTCCCTGAGCCTCGACTGCCACGGCAGCGGGAGGGCCACCACGATCGGCCGCGGGTAGGTTGTGGTCCTTCCGGGTCGCTAGCTCAATTGGCAGAGCTGCGGACTTTTAATCCGTAGGTTCCGGGTTCGAGCCCCGGGCGACCCACCGAGTTCTTCCGGGAAGGAAAGAGGAGAGGTGGCCAAGGCAGTCAGAACCCGGACAAGTGGTCGGAACCGGCGGTGATTCTCCCGCGAGGGGAGGAGAAGGACCCGAAAACCGGACCACCCGGGGTACCGGGCCTTTCCGCAAGATCTATTCGCCGTGTAGGAGTTCGGCGCGACTCGATGTCCTGGTCCACGGAAGCGCGCACGCCGTCACACCAAGGGTTAGCGCGCCGCACATCGCGCCAAGCTGTAGGAGCGGCTTGATCGGCAACAGTTGTGGTTCTCCGATGATGGCGAAGATGAGCGCTGACAGGGCGAGGGCGGCAGCGACACCGAGCGTGAGCGCGACCGCCAGGGGGATGGCGACTTGGGCAAGGATGGACGAACGCACAGTGCTTCTTCTTGCTCCTATGGCGCCGAGCATCGCGAGGGTACGGCGTCGCTCAATGACGCTATCGACCGTGGCGATGAGCAAGCTCGCTGCGGTAACGAGAAGGAGAATTGCCGCGAGTGTTTCGACCACGCGCAAGACGGTGAGATAGGCGCCGATCTGTTGGGACTCTCGCAGCAGATGGTCGGGTGGAAACGCGTACCCATGCCACGACAAGTGGTTGCGGATGCGCTCGAGGGTAGCCACGGTGCCGTCGGTGGAAAGTACTGCTTCATGCGGCTGGCCAGCCGTCACGCCACCTTCGGCTGGTCGGCTGGTGAGCCGCACCGATTGGACGCCTGGCACCACACCAAGGGACCGGAGCTCTGCCGCCTGGTGGCGCGAAAAGTCGTCGGCGATGACCGCGGAAGCAGGGAGCGTCGAAACCCAGGGTGCGACGTAGGTGGGTTGAGTGTCGCGCTTCTCCGAGAGCACGACTGCTTGGCCCAGTCCGACCAGTATGACGAGAGTGGCCACGCCTGCCACAACACGATTGGCCGAGCCAGGGTCACTTTGCAGGCGCCGCGCGCCGAGTTGCAGGGCGACACTTCGTGTGCGGTCGGCAACGGCGCCGGCCGTCAGCCAGCTGATCCACCCGGCCGATCCCACAACTCCAATGAGCACGCACGCGGCACCGGGCACCACGACCAGCCCGGGGAATGGGCTAGGACGTCGCATGACCCACTCGTGCTGCGCCGCTGCCAGGCTGAGAATGGCAATTCCAAAGACAGTGATGTAGAGCCACACAATGCCGCGACGGCGAGTTCGTCGAGTCTTGCGCACTAGACCCAGCGGGCTGACGACGATGCGACGTGATCCAACCAGAGCCACCATGGCGATGAGGAGCGGGATAACGGCCAACACTGCGAGGGCAGCGACCGGATTCGGCCACAGATCGGAAGGGAACCAGTCCTCGGCGAACTGCGGGACCCGGAGGGCTGTCTCGCGGACCAGCGCGAACAGAAGCAGTCCAGCGAGACTACCGAGCACGGCTACGGTTCCGGCCTCGATGGCAATCAACAGGCGGACTTGACGACTGGTCGCGCCAGCAAGCCGGATGGCAGCTAACCGCTTCTCACGTGACGCCGTGGACAACCTCGTCGCGGTGAGCACCAGTAAGACGATGGGGAACAGGAACGCAAGCAGCACCAGCCCAAGCACGATCGGCGTCCCGGACCGAGGCGTCGCACTCGACTGCGTCCACCCCCCGGAATACAAGGCGACCGGTCCTGGTGGGAAGACTTCTCGGCCCCCGCCGACGTAGCCGAACAGTTCCCCGGGTCGGGTGAGCCCTTCCGCGCTGACGCTGCCCCTGACTCTCGCTTGGAAGCGCTGTGGCAATGACGGACCGGACGACGTGTCGATCAGCCGGGCGAGCGCGGGTGAAACGAACAGCTCGCCGCGCGCGGGCAGACGCTGAAGGCCCGGTGGCACCGGCCCCAGTCCTCGGCTGCGGACACTGATTAGTTGCACCAAGCGGCCGTGGAAGACAGTGTTGCCAACGGCCATGGCCGTGGAGTCGTCCGGCTGATGCTTCAACAGGACGTAGCTTGGGCCTGGCGTTCTGCCTGCCTCCCGCGCATTCCTCGCCTGTGTCGCATGGTCAAGGGTCAGCGATCCGATCAGCAGGGCGACGCCGAGCCCGATTCCGACGGCCATCAGGCCGACTCGAGCGAGGGACGTTCGACCGCCCGCGATGGCGACGCTCACGCCGAGTCCGATGAATCGGAACGCCGTCATGTGACAGTTGAATAGTGCGTCAGGCAACCGTCCCGGATCACCACTTCGCGGTCGGCGTAGGCGGCGATGCGCGCCTCGTGGGTTACCAAGACCACAGCGGCGGAGCGTTCGCGGGCGGCCATGAGCAGGAGGTCCATCACCAGTTCGCCGTTGAGTGAGTCAAGGGACCCCGTCGGTTCGTCAGCGAAGATCACTGTCGGTTCCGAAATGAGTGCCCGGGCGATCGCAACACGCTGCGACTGGCCGCCGGACATCTCGCCAACACGGAGTCGGGCTCGGTCTTCAACGCCGAGTCGACCGAGCAGTTCAAGAGCCTTCGTCTCAGCCGGGCGTCGGCTATGACCGTCAAGGCGCAACGGCAGTGCGACGTTCTCCACCGCAGTCAGATCAGGGACGAGCTGACCGAACTGGAAGACGAATCCG